>Ga0310694_10001020_pt1 | contig 33382 bp, 47 predicted proteins | sample 174DNAGHGhighgp2_FD_203884 | JGI IMG/M metagenome (GOLD analysis project Ga0310694, IMG submission 203884) | Sheep rumen microbial communities from Palmerston North, Manawatu-Wanganui, New Zealand - 1742 DNA GHGhigh gp2 (v2) (version 2) | ecosystem: Host-associated > Mammals > Digestive system... | reverse complement strand
CTTGATGTCGAATCATGTGCATTTCGTCTTTTGCTGTTCCAACGGAAAGGCGAAGCGGTTCATGAACGAGTATATGTACGGGGATAAAAACAAAAGGTATCGTTGTGTAGTGTGATGAGTGAGGGTGTAAGTGATTGGATGAGACGAAGATAGGAGGTTTTCTTGAAAAGCCGCCGACCAAAACGAAATAGAACAAAAGCCTGACATCGAGGGTACATTTGAGACCGGCTAAAACGCCCTGTTTAAATGCTGTTTTAACACCCCAGGCGGGTGGATGCTCAGATCCGGCCGAAAAGTGCCCCAGAATAGCCTAGAATCGGCCTTATTGACGCCGCCATGCTCCAGAGTCCAGCTGTTAAAGTTGGTAAGCTCAAGAGCCTGGCGGCGTTCGTATTTGTGCCGGTGCTAAAACGACGAAAACAGGCCCAAAAAGCGAAAAGATGGACAAATAGGTGGACAAATAGGTGGACAAATTAAAAACAAAAAGTACGTCAAAGGTGGACAAATAGGTGGACAAATTTGAGAAAAAAATAGCCGATAGAGGTGGGTTTAATGCCTAAAAAAGTGCTATTTTTTCCTAAAAAACAGCCTATTCGCACCCTCTATTACCATTCATTTTCGCTGAAAAACATGTTTCCAGGCCGTTCAAATGGCGTTTTTATGGTCGTTTTTGATAGAAAAGTGCGTGGGAAATCAATTTAATGCTTACTTTTGCATCTGAGAAAGGTTAAATGAACATAATGCAGTACCCCTCGGACCTGTCGAGAGACACATCCGAGGGGTCAACTGTAATAATAGCCTTACTCGATCGTATGGAATGTGATGCTAGCCTTCACGATTGCGAGCGACGTGATGGATGAGCTTGGAATATCCTGCGGGTCAAAATTAGGGTTTTCTGAAGCCAGACGGATGTGCCCAGGTCGCTCGGATCTGCGCAGATACTTGACGGCCGTATAACTGTCCTGATCAAATGTGTAGGAGAGTAGGTAAATCTGTCCCCACATGATGCTATCCTCCGACAAGCTCACCCTTTTATAGATGATGATGTCTCCACTTTTTATCAGTGGAGCCATGGAGTCGCCTCTGATGTAAACCGCCCCGTCGACAGGAGGGAGGCCCGGGAGTGAAAGATAATTCGCCGGCTCAGCATCTTGGTCCTGGAAAACGGAAACAATTCCTCCCGTGGCGACAAGATCATAAATAGGAATCTTCTGAGTTCCATCCTTATTCTCGACGTCAAATATAAAATGAGGATGATTCGATCGGAGCATTTCCCCGTCTCCGTACAATAGCCAATCTATATTCAAGTCTGGAAAATTCAAGGCGATGCTTTTAACCTTCTCTTTGTCTATCGACCTACGAATAGACGAGACATAAGCGCTTGAAACGCCTATTTTCCTGCCAAATTCGGTTTTTGATATTCCTTCATGGATCAAAAACTCTATTAGTCTCTCTTTTACCCCCATACAAATTTCAAATATTTTTTATGCAATGCCTTTGATATTTCAAAGCATTGCTTTATATTTGCAGTGCGTATTATACCGCACGATTGCAAAGGTGCAAAAGAAAACACACAAAAACAAACGCATACCATGATGAAACGACACATTCAGCTCACAGCTCACGCCAGGAAAAAGCTGGCAGAGGAGCTCGGCGTCAGCGACAGCTACATCTACGACGCCATTTACTACCGCCGCAACGGCGAAGTCGCAAAGAGGATCCGTGAACGTGCGATCGAACTTGGTGGCCGGTACATGGATCCGGAGTTCGTTCCGGAATGCCGTACCGAATACCTGGAGGGACAGATCCGTCAGACCTTTTCCAACGGGGTGGTCCTCACCATCGACAGTGAAACCGGCAAGGCCGTGATCACCATCGGGGACGAAGTGATCCGCCGCGTCGACAGCCCCGTACACATGTCCCAGTGGAACCTCCTCACCCAGGAGGCCCAGCATATCGCTGCCCAGCGAGTCATCAGCGAATAAGACCTATGAAAAGGTGCACTTTAAAGCTCGCTATCCCTAGCGACGGACAACTTCTCAAGCTTGAAGCCGTCCTGCTTGATGAAGATCAGAAGACGAAGGATCTGCTCAGCAAGATCGGGGATGTCTGTTCTCATGTAGAAAGTGATGCGTACAGTAACAAACCCGTTTCTGACCTCGTCTCTTATATGGAATCTGTATCCACAGTGACTTTCTTCGGATTCTACGAAGTCGTCGCATCTGGAGAGGGTCTCGCGACTGTTAAACATCGCCTGGACGTTGCTGGTTGCCCTCACCTGGTAAGAGCAGTAAAATGCGTAGAAATTATCGTTAACCATGATGATAACGTATAGTTACTTTCAAATATAGCAATATTATGAAACAAATCCACACCAAGGCCAAGAAGGCCAACCGTAGCAGCTGGTTTGGAAAGAGCCACGCGAAGACGCAGAGCGCCGCCCGCGAGGCGCAGCGCATCGACATGCAACCCTCTCGCCCTCGCACGTTCGGCCAGATGATCCATCACGTGCAGCACATCCAGCACGAAGTCTTTATCGGCGCCCGCCGCGTCGTCATCACCAAGAACATCCTTCACGCAGCAGAAGCTTAGACCATGAAACGCACCATCAGCAACATCCTCGGCGCGATCTGCGTCATCGCGATCTTCGCCGGCTGCGTGGAAGGCCCCGACGGAAGCCTCACCAGCTGGACCATCATCTGCCTCGCCGTGGCTTCCGTGTGCGGCTACGCCTCCAAGAGGCTCGAGAAAGCCACCAAATAGGGAGGAGCCATGCAAATCAGCTTCGCGAACGAACTGGGCGCCCTTGAACGCGCCATTACCCGCCTGGACGAGGCCATCGTCCGCCGCCAGGACGAGGCGGGCAACAACTTCGAGAAGATCGTCCTCTACGACCTTCGGAACTCTGTCCAGAAAATGTCCGAAGAAAGGGCTCGTTTCGCCTCCATCTCCGCGAGTGCGGAAAAGGGCCACTTCTATACGCCTCCCACTGGAGGTGAATCCCCGACGCCGTGAGGCGCATAGTACCGTTTATTGTTAGTTTCCAGGGCGGTATCAAGCCCGCCCTGGTCTTACGGAGGGGATAGGATGCTAAACGGATAGTCATCAAGCCGCAACAAAATGCCAGAGGCCCTAAGACATTAGGGGGTTCGATCCCCCCCCCCTCCGCCCAGACCCCGACGCCGTGAGGCGCATCTTGAGTATCTATCAGTGTTAAGTTCAGTTCCGGCGGCGGCTGACCCTGCCGCCGGGACCCAGATGAAAAAGTTTGGAGATACCATCTTAGTGACCTTTCAGGAGCTTACACAAGTCCCTGAAGGGTCTTCTGAGTCGGTGATGTCGCCGGAGTGTTATCGTAAACTCGGCCAACGCATTCCCGGCCTGGTCGTCCGTAGCGGCAAGGGTCCCGGCCGTCATGCGGAGTTGGACTTCCGGATGCTTCCGACCAAGTACCGGGAGCGTTTCGTCGCAATCTACGGAGACCCCTTTGACCTCATGAGACAACAGGAAGAGAAAGAGAAGCGGGAGCTGCGCGTGGATCCGGCCGCCCGCGCATGGTTCGAGAACTACGTCTTCCCCGACGGGACACATCTGAAGGAGACGCACATCGAGAAGTTCGCCCTGAATGCGGCCGTCCTGCAGCAGCTGCTTTCCATGGAGGAGGGCCAGCGCCTGGAGCGCCGTAAGCTGGGCAACTCCACGCCGGTGAACTGGGAGGCCATCTACGAGGAGTCCGCCACTCTCCGCGAGCTTTACGGGCACACCCTTCCCGCCAGCGAACAGAAGCTCCGCTCGAAGATGCGCGAGTACCGCGCGATGGGCTACGCCTGCCTCGTCTCCGGGCACCTAGGAAACAACAATTCCACGAAGATCACTCCGGAGGCCGGCGACTACATCGTCGCGCTCAAGTGCTGCCGGGTCCCCGTCAGGACGAACGCGCAGATCTTCACCAAGTTCAACGCGGACGCCGAGCGCATGGGCTTCAAGCCCGTCAAGTCCGTGGCCACCATCACGGCCTATCTCGAGCGTCCGGAAGTGGCCCCCCGCTGGAAGGCGTCCGTCATCGGAGACACCGCCGCGCGGGCAATCTACGGCCGCCAGCATTCGACCGTCCTCCCCGTCCTCCGGGATTCCCTTTGGTACATGGACGGCACGAAGCTCAACCTCTTCTTCAAAGAATACGTGGACGGCAAGTACCGGATGGCCACGATGAACGTGTACGAGGTCATCGACGCGGCCAGCGAGGTCTTCCTTGGCTGCGCCTTCCACACGGGCAACGAGTCCTTCCCGGTCATCTACGAGGCCGTCTGCAACGCGCTCTCCTTCGCCGGGCACAAGCCCGTCGAGCTGGTAGGCGACAACCAGGGAGGCACCAAGCGGGCGGACGCCCAGGCATGGCTGTCCAAGGTTGCCAAGTGCTTCCGGAACACCGCACCGCACCGGGCGCCGGCGAAGACCATCGAGTCCGTCTTCGGCCGCCTGCAGCAGCAGTACCTGCATCAGAACTGGAACTACACCGGCGGCAACATAACCGCCAAGGGCGAGGCCGCCAGGATCAACCGCGAGCTCGTACAGGCGAACGTGGACGAGCTTCCAACCCGCGACGAGGTCAAGCGCATGTACCTGGAAGCCCGGGAGGCCTGGAACAACGGCCTTCATCCGGACCAGCGTTCCTTCGAGGGCAAGTCCCGCCTGGAGGTCTACATGGGCGGCACCAACCCCGAGAGCGTCGCGCTCGACGAAGCTTCCCTTCAGGATCTCTTCTGGATCATGAAGCCGAAGCCGTCCACCTTCACGGCCTACGGCATCGTCTTCCAGGTGGAAGGCCGGGAGTACCAGTACGAGCCGTTCGATGCGTCCGGGCGCCCGGATCTGGCGTGGCGCGGACGCAACACCGGACGCGAGTTCTACGTGGCGTACGACCCGCACGACATGAGCGCCGTAAAGCTCTACACCTACGACCCGCGCTACGGCTACCGCTTCGAGACGATGGCCGGCGAATACGCACGGATCCATCGCGCCCTGCAGGACCAGACCGCCGAGGAGCGCAGCTTCATCCGTCAGCAGGACGAGCAGGACAAGGTGGACCGGATCGCCCGCCACATGGAGACGGACGCGCTGCTCCGGAAGTACGGGCTCGCTCCCGACCAGAACGGCCTCCGCGACCCCGGCCTGTCCGGCCTGAACGAGTCCAAGAAGAGCTACGAGCGCCTCGTGAACAAGGCCGTATCGTCCCTGGAGGAGGAATCCCCGGACATCTATCCGGAGTCCCTGGGAGGGCAGGAAAAGGCCGATTCCTACGTGGTCCGGGGAGGAAGCGACTACGACCCGATGTCTGCGCTTGACCGGCTTTAGAATACCAGTAAAACACACACATAAACACAAGCATTATGTACAACGAAGAGCAAAAGCAGAAGACGCGCGACCGGCTGGCCCGGTACGTCCAGCGTTACCCGTCCCTCAACATGGCGGCGGCGTCCCTCAAGGACGTCAGTTCGGCGACGGTGTCCAACATCCTCGCCGGCAAGTGGAATCTCATCGGCGAGAAGATGTGGCTCCGCCTGGAGGCGCAGCTGGCCCGCAACGACGGCTGGCAGATCTACGCGACCCGCGCCTATCAGGACATGACCCTGTATCTCCGCATCGCCCAGGAAGAGAGCCGCGTGATGTGGATAGCCGCCCCGGCCGGCATCGGCAAGAGCACGGCCGCCGGCAGCTACGCTGCGCTCAACCGGAACGTCTTCCGGCTCACCTGCAGCAGCGACATGAGCAAGACGGACTTCGTCCAGGAGCTGGCCTCCCTCGTGGGTGTCCGCACCGGCGGCCTGACGGTCCGCTCCGCCTTCGGGGAGATCCTCCGCCACCTCGTCACCCTGCAGCAGCCGCTTCTGGTCTTCGACGAGGCTGACAAGCTTCCCGACAGCGTCATGTACTACTTCATCTCCATCTACAACGCGCTCGAGGACCGCGCCGGCATCGTCTTCCTGTCCACCAACTACATCCGCCAGCGCATCCGCCGCGGCGTCGAGAAGGGCAAGAAGGGTTACGACGAGCTCGAGAGCCGCATCTGCCGTTCCTACGTGGACCTCACGCCCGTGAGCGCCGCCGAGGTCGAGCAGATCTGCCTCGCGAACGGCCTGCAGGCCCGCGACGGAATCGCCCGCGTCAAGAACGAGGGCGGACGGTACGGAAACGACCTCCGCCGCGTCAAGAGCGTGGTGCGGACGGAGCTCCGCAAGATGGATCTGTTCAGCGGCCAGGAGGGGGCGGAATGAAGCAGTCGATATCGGCGAAGCGGGCCCTCGAGGTCGTGAACCGGACGCTGGAGGTGTCCCCGGAGTGGGAGCCGTGCCTTGGCGGTGAGATATCCCGCCACGGCTCGGTCTTCTTCTGGGGAAACTCCGGCAACGGCAAGAGCTCGGCCGTGATGTCGTTCGCCCGGATGCTCGCCGCCCAGGGGAGGGTTCTGTACATCTCCCGCGAGGAGGGCTACGGGCTGAGCTTCCAGAACACGATCCGGCGGTACCGGATGGACGAGTTCGGCGCGAGGTTCCAGGTGGTCGACCGCGAGGACGTGGAGTCCCTGACGGAGCGTCTTTCGAAACCGAAGAGCCCGGAGTTCGTCATCATGGACTCCGTCCAGGTGATGGGACTCTCCTGGAAGGACTACCGGATGCTCAGGGAGCGCTTCCCCCGGAAGCTCTTCGTCCTCGTCTCGCAGACTGACGGCAAGCAGCCGGAAGGACGCCCGGCCAAGAGGATGATGTTCGACGCCGACCTGAAGGTGTGGGTGGAAGGACACGTCGCCTTCTCGAAGGGGCGCTTCATCGGAGAGACGGCCAAGTACATCGTGTGGCAGGAGGCCGCCGACACGTACTGGCAGGGAAAACAGACTGAACTATGATTGCGAGCGTTATCATAAAGAGCAAGATCAAGGAGAGGGTGACGAACACCGTAGTCCCGGAGTGGGGGCGTGTGTGCGCCGTCCCTTCCGACGGCGGAAGGATATCCTTCCACTGGAAAGAGCTGACGCCTGCAGAGGCGAAGCGTGAGATCGAGGCGGACGGCCTCCAGGAGGCGTACCGCGACAAGTACGGCATCGTGTTCGACACTCCGGACGGAGCATTCAAGGCGATGTTCCCAGGAGGGCTTACCGGGCCCGAGAAGAAGGCCCTCGAAGAATTAGACAGAAACTGACCATGGCAAAGAGAAACTACACCAAGTTCTACGCGCTGCTCAAGCAGCGTCCTAGCATCGACAAGGACGAGCTCGTCCTGCAGTTCACGGACGGGCGCACGACTCATCTGACCGAGATGAGCAACCCGGAGTACAACGAGATGCTCTCCGCGCTGGAGGAGTCCATGGCTCCGTCCAGGGAGGAGCTGCGCCGCTGGAGGTCTTCGGCCCTCCTTCGCATCGGCCGTCTCGGCATCAGCACCATCGACAACTGGGAGGAGGTGAACGCCTTCGTGTCTTCCCCGAAGATTGCCGGGAAGGTCTTCTACGAGCTCTCCGTGGACGAGCTGAAGACCCTCGTGCGTAAGCTCGAGTCCATCGAGCGGAAGGGAGGGCTCCGGAAGCCCGCGCCGGATCCGACGCAGACCTTCTTCCTCTCCTATCAGCCATCAAACATCGTTTCATAACCATTTAAACAAAGTTATCATGCCCAATCCCAAGAAAGAGAAGGAAGTGAAATCCTTCGTCGACCGGTGGGGACTGCCCATCGAAGCCCTCAGCTACATCTGCGACAACGAGGGAAACGTCTACATGGTCAACAGCCACTTCCAGGCCGTTCCGCAGGTCGAGGACGCTCCGGCCGTCGCGCTCGAGGACCTCATGAAGAAGTCCCCCGTGCGCGTCCTCAAGCCGGAGGAGGTCCTGAATTACGTCAAGAATCCCGGCGCCCAGGAGACCGACGAGGCCAGGGAAGCGGCCGCAAGGAACGGGAAGGAGCCCGGTTCCGTCCCCGTGAGCGATCCGGACACGGCGGCCAGCATCGCCCTTGCCATGCAGGCCATCCCTGACGTCAGCCTCGCGGCCGAGCTGCGCCGTCGCGGCTACTATGTCACCGCCGTCAAGCCGGCGCTTATCGAGCTGTAGCCATGGCGGAAGAGAAGAAATATTTCCTTCGGACCGTCTACACGTACGGCCACGTCTCGACGGTGGAGAGCGAGCTCTTGAAGTCCGCGCAGCCCTTCCGGAACAACGTGTTTCACGCTTCCGCCCTGGAGAGATTCGTCCTGAAGCTGAAGGCCCAGGAGGCCGAATTCCTGAAGGAGCACCCGAAGCGTACGCCGGCCACCGTGTCGCTCGTACGCGGGATCTCCCGTACCGGCCTTCCCTACGCCGCCGTGAAAATCGGCTGGCATCTTGTGTGGTTCGAGGAAGTCAGGGAGGAGTTGCAATGAGCTACCGGATGAAAGTGAATGAGCTGGTACCGCACCGTCGGCTTCCCGATTGGTGTCTGGAGATCCTTGCCGAGGTGAAGGGTGCCTGGTCGGGCGTCCCGACGGCGCTGCCCGAGTCAGCTATCGGCACAATCGCCTCGATGATCGGGACGATGAGGTTCTCCGGCATCAAGACTGACGAATTCAGCGGACAGAGCGTCCCCATGGATGAGAATCCGGACGCAAAGTCGCTCACCATTTTCTCCAGGACCGGAAACACCGCCCTGGTCGAGATCAAATTCGTGAAGGAGGAGAAGTGATGGTGAAGGTGTACGAGCCCATTACGAGCATCGCCCCGGCCGCCCTGGTCGCCGAGCAGCGGAAGGAATTCGGCCGCATCGGCGCCCAGCGCCGGATTCCGGGGCTGACCCTCTTCGAGTACGACCTGACCACCGGAGAGATCCGGGAGGCCTCCGTCGAGACCGAAGCCACCCTCCGGATGAACGGCCCCATCGGCCGGTCCGGAAGGGTGGACGCCAAGCAGCTGTGCCTGTATGTGCAGGCGCTGAATATCGAGAACGCGCGTCGGAAGTTCAGGGCGATGACCCTGCGGAAGACGGTGCAGAACAAGATTTTGAAAAGAACAGATTCCAAATCCACAAACCATGGCAGAAAACACTGACCCCAAGCTCCTTCGCTTCGAGATGAGCGCCGAGGAGTACGCCGCCTTCCAGGCCTTCAAGGCTGAGAAGGCCCGCCAGGAGGCGAACGAAAGAATCAACGCCCTCCGCGAGAACTACCAGAAGATGGCCGAGTCCTTCGTGGCCCGCACCATCAAGAAACTCACCCCGCTGTCCGAGTCCATCCGCCAGAAGAAGGCGGAAGTCCTGGACGAGGCGGCCGCCCTGCAGAACCTCAAGTCCCAGCTGCTGGAGATTGACGGGAAGTCCATGCCGAAGTCCCACACTTTCACGAGTGCTGACGGCACCAAGCGCGTGACCATCGGCGTGTATGAGACGGACGGCTACGATGACACCGTCGAGGAAGGGATCGCCATCGTCAAGGAGCACATCGAGAGCCTGGCGAACGACGAGAAGAGCGCCCAGCTTGTGAAGATGGTCCTGTCGCTCCTGCAGCGCTCGGCATCCGGAGCCCTGAAGGCCTCCCGCGTGGTGCGCCTGCACAAGCTGGCCGACGAATCCGGTGACGCCCGCTTCATTGAGGGCGTCCGCATCATCGAGGCGGCCTACCGCCCCACCATCACCCGCACGTACATCCGCTGCGAGAAGCGCGAGGTGGACGAGAAGGGCGGTGTCGTGAAGGACTGGGAGGCGATTCCCCTTGGCATGACCGAGTCCTAGATCCGGAGGAAGGTATATGAGATGCAAGCGCGACAACCGGCTGCTGGAGAAGCGGAACGCCAAGATAGCTGCGCGGTACTACTACTGGACGGAGATCCAGCGGTACAGGAGCGACGATGCCATCCGTCAGCTCAGCGAGGAGGAGTTCTTCCTTTCCGAGGCGACCATCATCCGGATCATCCAGCGGTGCAACCTGAACGACGCCCAGCTGCGTAAGATCATGCGCCCCGGCGTCATCAGGGCAAGGAAGCCGAAGGCTATCCCGGAAGAGCTGCAGCGCCTGTTCTCGTTCATGCCTGATACGATGGAAGAATGATTCACCGGGCCCGCCAGCGTTTGACGGGCCCTTTTCAAAAGATTGATTACTATGTCTGAAGTATCAAAAGTTTGCGGAACCTGTGCAAGTTACTGCTCGGACGGTTCCACCGAGATTACATGCAGAGAGACCGGCCAAGCGGTCGGATTCCTCTGGGTGAAAGAATGCTGGAAAGAGAGGCTGGGTATTGCTAAGAAGCCGGCGGCGAAACCCCGCCCTGGGAAAAGGTCCAAGTATCCGCCAGTCGTCGACCCGGATACTGGAAAGATTATCGGAAAGCGCTGCCGGATCTGCGGAGTGTACAAGCCGCTCGAGGATTTCTACAAGGACAAGAGCCGCAAGGACGGCCACAGCTGCGAGTGCAAGCCTTGCCACGACAAAATGTGCGCTGAGGCTGGTCGTAAATACAGGGCCGCAAAGAAGCTGCGGGAGGCAGGCGGGGATGTCTATCCGGAACCAACGGTCAAGACGGGCGCATTGTCCTCCTTCTCCGACCAGCAGCTCGTGAAAGAGCTGAAGGCCCGAGGATGGGATGTCTCACTTTCGCTCAAGAAGGACGTATGAAACGCATCGGGCAAATACTCCTGGACATCATCCTCGTCATCCCGGCGATGATAGCCATAGCCGTCATTCTGGTTGCCAGCCTTTTCGAGAAGGAAGCGGACGACCCGTATGAATAAAACCCGAATTAGATGAGTTGCACTTGGATAAATCGCTGAAATTCGCAACTTGTGTGTATGAGACCACGCAGACCAGTTATCGCAATTTTGAACGGAAACGAGGTAGATAAATTCTCGTCCGTGACGAGTGCAGCAAACATTCTTGGACTGAATCCGGGGAATGTCTATGAATCCGCCACAAAGGGGAAAACTATCAAAGGGTATCAGTTCCGTTTCTGCGACAAATCTGAACTACCCCCGAAACCGAAACTGACGGAGACCTCGCTTATCGCTGACATTGATGGACATCGTTTCTATTCGGTTGAGTGTCCGAACAAGGTCAATTGCCGGAAGTGTGACATCTTTCGGCTCTGGCCTTCGGGGTATCAGCCGAAGTGCTTTGAATATTCGTGCAACGGGAAACTGATTGTCCAACATTGTCAAGGTCGGGAGATGGTTTGGAAAGAGCAATAACTAATCTAATTCGCAAATGAAATTACTTGATAAGGTTCGGGAAGCCGGTTATAATGTTGTAACGAATCGAACAAAATCCGGCATACGTTCGATTTATGTAAGCGGTAATGGCGCTTGGATTATGTGTCGGATAAGGCCTGGATCTTATTCCGAGGTGAAACCTAAGATTGAATTTTTGTGCAAATCACTTTATATGCTATTGCAGAACAAGAATTGAATGGGAGGAAATATGGGACTTACCTACATATACGAAACAGGGCAGATAACCCGCGACTTTCATTTCAAGAAGACCGAGCATGTTTGCCAAATGGATCCGGCCAGGTCCGTGCTCATCGGCGTCATGTGCCGGACCTGCCCGTACTACGGCGGATACGTGGAATGGTGGGGAAGTGGCGAAAGGGAATACGTTCTCGACCTTGACCGCCACGAGAAACTCGTCCTGTGCAAGTTCCATCAGGAAGACGACACCGGGCTATCCGAAATTGTCTCGGAAATGTACCACGAGTTCGAAGAGGAAGCAATAACGCATTATCTGGACTAACTGGTCAAATTTTGCCAAAATGTAGAGAAGCCGCGGCAGGATCCTGTCTCGGCTCTCTCGTGTCTAGTCGTATTCTTTCGTGTATTCGTCTGTGAAGATGCGCTCGCCGGGCCGGTGGACCACCACGTCGACCTCCGGGTCGGCATGGACCGTCTGCTGGTCCGGCTTGATGATTTCCGTCACCGTGCCGGTGTAGGTCTGCTCGTAGACCTTGATGCCGTGGTCCCAGGTGTAGAACCGGCTGGCCGTCCGGATGAGCTGCGTGTGCCGGTTCACGCGGAAGCCCTGCACGAGCCTGTGCACCCGGGAGACCATCTCCGCCCGTCCCTCGATGAGGCGGGTGGTACCGGAACCGGCGTGTGTGTCGTCGTAGCAGTCTATGATGAGCCGCACCCGGATGGTGGCCTCACCATTCTGCGAAAGTCCCTTGATGTTCGTCCAGGCGACTTCTGGCGCGTCGATGAGGACGGCAGGGAAGACAAGCGGGTATGTGGACCTGTCCTCCCGGTTGATCATCTCCAGCTGGCCGTAGTCCTCGTCGACGGTGACGAGCTCCGGCATCCCGGTGCTGATCAGGTTGATGAGATCAAGCAGTAGTTGTTCCATGGTTATGCGATTTGATGAAGTTTTCGAGCTCGTTATTGATGATATCATTCACCGTCCGGTCGACGGCCTTGTCGGGGCCGAGAAAGTGCCTCCTGGGGATTTTAATGTGGCTTCCCGGCTTCTTCAGCGCCATGCGCTTCCAGAACTCCGTCTCCGGAGCTTCCGCGCCGTAGCGCTTCTTGTCCTCCAGGTGCCGTGCCCAGAAGTATTTCCTCATCTTGGTGGTCACGCCTATCTCCTCGCCCTCGTTGTGGGTGTTGGAGTAGGGCGTGTCGCTGATGATCACCACGGTGCCAGGCTTGGGCACGTAGTAGTCGGTGGACATCATCAGGTGATTGGATCCGGACAGCAGCGGTCCGTACTTCCCTCCGGCTCCCCGGAAGCCCAGGGACGTCCGGAGCGGAGTCAGCCACTGGGCGCTTCCGTAGAAGTTTCCTCTCCGGAAGTTCTCGCGCACACCGGCCTGGACCGCGCGGCCAACCTTTATCGGAAGGACGCGGTCCCGCAGCCTCTGCAGGTCGGCCAGGTCTCGCTTGACCATTTCGGAGAAATTCGGTACAGACATATTGCTACTATATGAAACCCGCTATCTTGAACAAGTCTTCGACAAGATCTATTTCAATCTTGGTCATGTCTTTATACAACGGACCCCAATAGCCGGCAATAACTTCCGCAAAGTATTCATCAAGATTTGTCGAGCTGTAATACCCAAGGGTCTGTGTCGCCAATCTGTCATGACTGTTTGCGTCAATTATCTTTCTTTGCCACTCAGGATGATTGAATTTTATCGCATGGCCTAATTCGTGGTCAATGACATTTCTCACAATGTCATCGACTGAAACATGGTTTGTCGAATAGGGATACCCATACTTTTTGAGGAATTTCTGCTCGTTCTCATATATTTTTGTTAAATCTCCGAAGAGCTTCGGAGAAATGCGGAACGAGTTGTCTGAATCTTCAAATGCTGCCAAGGCTTGCTTTTTCTGCGGAGTCCTAAAAGAAGAGAACTTTTTCAGACCGTAAAAATCCATCCTCTCCCTTAATATACTGAGGGCTTTTGAAGCACTTTCCAGCTGAGACTTCTTGAACGGGAAATCAACCCTTTCGGCGATATAGTCCGTGACAAACCTCTGTGCATCCTCGACGGTATTTGCCACAAAATGGTAGGTCTTCTCGTCCATCAATTTCTGTGTGGCCTCTACAGCGCCCGGATAGGCCTCCGTGATGTACGGATGCGTGTCGCTGAAGATCTTCCCGTCCTTTGCCGGATTATTGTCGAGTCCGGGCATCGGAAGTGGTGGCGTCCACCCATCGAGTCCGGATGCGTTCACCGGCTCGTCCGTCTGCATGAGGGAGCACTTGCAGTTCCACCGGTCGCCCGGGTGGTGCTCGTCCCAGAAGGGATGGTTCACCGGAAGGGTGAGCTTCGTCTCCCAGTAGTGCTGGTGCAGCGGATCCGGCGTGATGGAGGTCGTGGGCATCCAGCGGACGTTCGGGAAGACGTCTGACTCTTCCATGAAGTGCTTCCAGTCGGCCGCCTGGTGAGCCCTGATCACGGCCGTGTTGTACTCCGTCTGGAGCCAGTCCGTCTCGTAGTGGTCGGTGATGCCCTTGACGTCGAGGCGCCACCGGTCGAAGCTCTTGAGCTGGCCGGTCTCCGGGTCGATGAGGAGACGGGCCACGTCGTTCTGCATCCGGTGCGTCTTGAAGGCCGAGAAGACGGCGTTGTTGGTCCGAAGCTGTTCCAGGAAGCGGTTGGTGATTGCCGACGGGTCCACGCTTTGCGACAGGCCGATGGCGGTCGCCTCGTTGAAGAGGCGGAGCGTCTCGTCGAAGATGCTGCGCTCGATGTCGGTCCGGACGTCGATATCACGGTTGTAGATGGCCCGGAGTCCGCGGATGAGGGCGTCGGTCTTGAACGTGACGGGAAGCTCCGCCGCGCTCTCATTCTTCAGCCCTCCGCAGGCCGGGCAGCTGCACCCGTACTGGCCGTCTACAAGAAGGGCAAAGGTTCTCCGTTCGCCCCGTCCTGCGGGGCTAGCCCGAAAAAACTCCTGAAGCGGTCGAGGAAGGTCCGTCTCTCCTCGGCGGTCGGCTCCGCGCCACGGCCCCCTTCATTGAGCCGAAGGGCAAGCTCGCGGGCCCGCTCCCGGGCGGCCTCCTGCTCCGCCTCGATGGCCGCCTTCCGGGCGTCGTAGTCATCCGGCTTCTCCACGTCGAAGGTCTCGTACAGGTAGTCGTCGGACATGGGGAGGCCCATCTCCTTGAGCTTGGACACGACGTTGATCTGGACCTGCTTGTCCTGGTATTTCTGCTCGACGCGGACGAACTCGCCACGCTCGGTGTTGACGCCCAGGGCGGCGAAGATATCCGTCATGTCGTAGTTCAGGAGATCCAGGATGAACTGGATGTCGTCCTCGGTGATCTTCATCTGCTCCTTCGCCTGGACGGTGCCGAGCGCCTGGGTGCCGTTGGTGTCGCTCTTCGTGGTGAGGGTGTTGCCGAGCACCGCGATGGACATCTCGTCGTTGCAGTTGTCCAGGAACCGCTCGTACAGGTCGACGGTTCCGCTCTTCCCGGCCGCCTCGTGCAGCGTCATGGAGGAGCCCTCCGGATGGATGTACACGGCGTTCGCGCCCTGCTTACGGGCGTCCGCGAGGAGACGCTTCCGGGCGTCCTCGTCGCCGGCGCTGTAGGTGTACTCCCGGATTGGCATCCCGAAGATCTGGCAGAACTGCGCCCAGTCTCCCATGTTCCCGCGCTTGTACAGCGCGTAAGGCGCACAGGTGGCCAGCTTTCCGACGCCGCGCGGGTCGTCGCAGACGAGAAGGCAGTTGTCGAAGGCCTCGAGCGGGACGCCGGTCACGTCCATCTCGTACATCAGGATCTGGTTGGTCACCGGGTCGAAGTGTTTCCGGTCGATGAGGTCGTAGGTGATCCATCCCTTCTCGTCCCTCCGGAACTGGAAGAGGGAGAAGCCCCACAGCTTGGAGGCCACCGCGTCCTTGACCCATGCGCGGAACCACGGGGAGCGGATCTGCCGGTTGACCTCGTCCACGGGCTTTCCGTCCCGCTGGAACTCGAACCGCTCGCGGCTGACGGCGCTGAGCCGCTTGTCGACGATGCCGGAGAGGTGTCCGTCGGTGGTGATGATGGAGTGGAAGATGTCGTAGAGCTGCGTCCGGTTGTGGAAGTCGATGGCCTCCGCCGTCTCCAGCGCGGCCATGTACTTCCCGATGTCGAAGTGGAAGAGCTCCGGCGACTGCAGGATGATGGTGGGGTTCTGCTGGCCGGGAAGGATCTCGGTTGCGCCGGCCTGCGTGATTTGCTTGGTTTTCTTTGCCATGGTTCGGGTGGATTAGAGGTGGGACGGCCGGAGCAGCTCGGATTCGATCTGCCAGGGCGAGTTCGCGTGGAGCTCATCCTCCGGAAGCCTGGGAGCCCCGTCGATGGTGATGTTCGCGGCTGCGACGGCCTTCAGCCATTCGACGGCGCGGTTGTAGCGTTCCTTCCGGATCTCGCTCATCTTGTACGGGTTGTGCTGGCAGAAGATGTGATAGACGGCGATGTCCACCGCCATCATCAGGATGAGCGGATTCCGGTCGGAACCGGTGGCGCTGAAGATGGCGTCGCAGTCGTAGTATTTGCTCAGGTAGCAGCGCATCTCCTCGATGGCCCTGTCCTCGCAGATCTCGACGATGGCGGAGTCGGACACGTCGCTGTCATGACGGAGCAGCGCGTCCAGGATCTCCCGGTGGATGGAGGCGTCGTAGTCCTCCGGTGTGATGAATTGGCTCATATTTGAATGGCGTTTAAACTGCGTTTTACATGCGCTTCGACTGGTCGATCAGGTCGTCCCTGGAGAAGGTGTCCACCACGGACATCTCCTGCATCGTGCGCCGGTTGATCTCGGCGAGTGCGCCTTCCAGGGCGTCCGGTCCGTCGGCCGGGTATGGCAGCGTCATCTCGAAAAGCTTCAGCTGGTCCAGCAGCTCCTTCATGTGCGGGTTCTCGGCCTCGTCCTGGTTGAACAGCCACGCGCCGTTCCGGTCGACCGGTTCCAGGTTCGCCTCGATTCGGGCGGCCTTGTCGGTCTTCGGCCGGGCGTCGCCGGTGATGAAGAGGCTGTCGCCCCTGCGCCGGTTCTCCTCCCTGATGAGCGGCAGGAAGACCTGCTCGTAGAAGGGGTCCTGCAGGCTGTTGTTCTCGACCAGGTAGAAGACCGGCACGAGGCCTCCGACCCAGTCCTTCACCTGGTAATACCAGTCGATGAACTCTGCGTTCGACGGGTGGGACACGAAGGCCTTCAGGATGTAGTAGGTCGTCCGGATCTTGCCGGCGAGGATGACCGCCTTCGTGGAGCTTCCCTTCTTCCCGTTGTTGGAGGTCGAGGGGTCGCCGTAGCATACCAGGAACTTGAACTTCGAGAGCGCCGGCATCTTCCCCAGCGGAAGGTTCCGGAAGACCTTTCCCTCGCTGATCGGGTTGTTCATGTACTCCGCCTGGAAGGCTCCGGTGGAGATGGTCGCCTTCACGCGCTCGATGTGTTCCTGCGTGTTCTTCTCCGGCCAGGTGGACTTCCCGTCCTTGTCGACGATGTTCACTATCATGTGCTTGTCGGCCTTCTTCCCCAGTCGGCCGATGACGGTGTCCTTCGCGATGAGGTTGCCCTTCGCCAGGATGAGCGTCGGGGTGCTTACCGACCGGGTCGGGATGACGGCCCGCTCGATGAACTCCTGTTTCTTGTCCAGGGTGACGGGGTTCTTGCAGTCGCGGTCGGTGTCGTAGTCGTCGATGTCGATGATGTCCGGGCGGACGTTCTCGTTGCGGGTGCCTCGGGGCGCGTTTCCGAAACCCACGGCCAGGAAGGTGAGCCCGGTCTTCGTCACGAAGTGGTCCTCCTCCCATTTGACGGTGCCCTGCTGGTCCCCGTAGAACTGACGGATCCGGCCGTTCACCTCCAGGTTGGCCCGGTAGGGTGACAGCAGACGGATGGCCGCGTCCTGGGTCGCGCTGACCATGATCAGGTAGCGCTTCTTCCCGGTGAGCATGAGGAAGAGTTCGACCATCATCGCGATGGTGGACTTGGCAAGCTCGCGGGACCAGCTCCAGACCTCGTACCATTCGTCGTTGCGGCAGACGCGGTTGATGGCCTTCTTCTGGAATTCCGCGAATGGAGAGGCCGCATAGGCCGGGAAGAAATACATCATCCACTCGACCGGCCGTGCCTCCAGCCAGGCCTTCTTCTTCTGCAGATCCGCCTGCGAAAGGTCCTCCTCCGGCGTCTGTTTCCGGATGTTCGAGCAGAAGGCCTCCCAGTCGGCTATGATCATCTTGTCTGTCCGTGCCATGGCTGCTACAGTTTACTCTTGATGAAAGCGTCCCAGTAGGAGCAGAATTCGACGGCCTTGGAGGGCTCCGTCTGCCGGAGCCATGTCAGGAAGGCCATGCCGGCGTTCACGAGCTCGCGGATGCCGCTGTCGCCCTCCAGCTTGGCGATGGAGGCGGAGAGCTTCGCCAGGATGTCCGCCTGGGCGGGCGTCGGCGTCCTGTCCTCGCTCTCCAGGATCTTCTCGTTGATCGTCTGGACATGGGCGTACAGGTGCTGCAGCGTCTTCTCCTTGCCGACGGTCATCCCGGCCTTGATGGACGGCCAGTCACCCTCGTGCGACCATTTGGAGACGGTCTGACGGGTCACGCCCACCTTGGACGCGACCTCCTCGAAGGTGAATTCGCCGTGCAGGTAGAGCTCTCGGGCGATCGCCTTCTTCTGTTCGTTCTTGAGGTTTGCCATAAGCACAACTTTTTGCAAAGGTGTACTTTCTCATCGTATTTTGATAATTTCAAAATTACGCTATCCGTTTATGCAAATAACGAATACGTGCTCAGGATATTACGTAATTATGTTTTTTCATTTGTGCAAGCGGTTTTCCCAAATTTGCACCGGAACACGTAACGCAAAAGGTTTGCTTATGACGGACAAAAGTTTCAAGTTTTTCAACGTGGTGGTCCTCGGACCGACCCGCGCATCCCTCATGCTCTACGGAGAGATCGGGGGGAAGGACGGCGTTTCCGCTGAGGGTGCCGTGGGGGAACTCATGTCCCTCCAGCAGACGTACAGCGACATCGACGTGCACATCAACTCCATGGGCGGCGAGGTCTTCGCCGGAATCGCGATCTTCAACGCCCTGAAGGACTCCACGGCCCGCGTCAACATCTACGTGGACGGCCTGGCCGCTTCCATCGCCGGCATCATCGCTCTCTGCGGGAAGCCGCTCCACATGTCCCGGTACTCCCGCCTGATGCTGCATCAGGTCTCCGGCGGCTGCGCCGGTGGAGCGAAGGAGATGCGCGAGTGTGCCGATCTCATCGAGTCCCTGGAAACCACCCTCGCCTCGATGGTCAGCCGGAAGTGCGGCATGAGCCCGGACGAGGTGAAGGCCGCCTACTTCGACGGCGTCGACCACTGGTTCACCGCCCAGGAGGCCTTTGACCGCCGCCTGTGCGACTACATCTACGACATTGACGGGCAGGACGCCCTCGGAGCCGCACCGACGGCCGAGCAGGTGTACGACTTCGTCAACCGTGCCGAAACAACTCCAAAACAACCGTATATGGACATTATCGCAGAACTCAAGAAGGACCAGTCCTTCGCGAACTTGACCGAGGAACAGATCCTCGCCAAGATCAAGGCGGCCAACAACCAGGCCGCGAAGGTCGAAGCCCTCGAGGCCAAGGTGGCCGCCCTGGAGGCGGAGAAAGCCGAGGCCAAGAAGCAGGCTGTCGACGCCTACCTCAACCAGGCCGTTTCCGACGGCCGGATCCAGTCCTCCCAGCTCGAGGGCTTCCGCAAGCTCATGGATGCCGACGAGGCGTCCGCCCGTGCCGTCATCGACGCCCTCCCGAAGGCCTCCGCCGGAAAGCCGAGCATCAAGGACTACCTGAACGGCGGCAACGACTCCGCCGGTTCCTCCAAGGACCTCGCCAAGATGTCCTGGGACGAGATCGACAAGGCCGAGCGCCTCGCCGAGCTCAAGGAGCAGCATCCCGACCTCTACCGCGCGAAGTTCGAAGAGAAGTTCGGCGCCTAGAGCCCTCCCCTCGAAAACTCTAAATCAACACCACTATGGCAGTACAGAAAGAAATCTGGCAGAGGACCATCATCGAGGGCCTCTTTGCCGACAACCTCTTCCTCTCGAAGGCGGTCAACGACGACGTCTACGTCAACGAGGGCAAGACGGTGCACATCCCCAACGCCGGCTCCCCGAGCGGCGTCGTGCTCAACCGTGACTCCTTCCCGGCCACCGTGTACGCCCGTACCGACCAGGATGTGAACTACACCCTGGGTGAGCTGACCACCAACCCGGTCAAGATCCCGTATGCCGACCAGGTCGAGCTGTCCTACAACAAGCGGAACAGCGTCATCGACCAGGACCGCAAGGCCCTCATCGAGGCGGCCGCCGAGGCCATGCTTGGCAACTGGTGCCCGGACAGCGACCACCGCGTCGTCACCACCGGCGGCGGCGTCGCCGCGTGGACCCCTTCCGCCACCGGTCTCCGCAAGAAGATCACCCCGGCCGACGTCGCCGCGCTGCAGCTCCGCTTCAACGCCGACAACGTCCCGCTGACCGACCGTTTCCTCCTGCTGGACGCGAACATGTACCAGCAGCTGCTGGAGGGCATGACCGAGACCCAGGCCATCGGCTTCTTCGCCGCGGCCGACGTCAAGCGCGGCGTCATGGGAATGCTCTACGGCTTCGAGGTCATGTGCCGCTCCACCGTCCTGCGCTTCGCCGCGGACGGCACCTACAAGGCCAAGGGCGCCGCCGGCGCCGCGACCGACAAGGCCGCCGGCCTCGCCTGGCAGCGCGAGTCCCTCTCCCGTGCCCTCGGTGAGGTGAAGATGTTCGACAGCGTGGACAACCCGCTGTACTACGCGGACATCTACTCCTTCCTGATCCGCGTCGGCGGCAAGATCCGCCGGTACGACAAGAAGGGCGTCTACGCCATCGTCGCCGACACGGCCACCGCCGTGACCGCGCTCGAGCTGGACGACACCTCCATCGACGTCGCCAAGGACGCCACCCAGGACGTGACCGCGACCGCCACCCCGAGCGGCGAGTCCGCGAACACCCGCTGGAGCATCTCCGACAACACCGTCGCGACGATCAGCGCCGCCATCGGCGCCACCGTGACCGTCACCGGCAAGGCCGCGGGACAGGCCGTCCTCAAGGCCGTCAACGGCACCAAGGAGGTCCTGGCCATCGTCACGGTGACCGAGTAGCCTTCGGGCCGAATTTGTTGAACCGTGCCGCCTCCGGCCCCGTCGGGGGCGGCATCCTTAAACCAGCAAAACATGCTCCCCAGAGTAAAGATCAACTACCTTAACGGCCTCATCGGAGCGGCCCCTGGCAACCAGGACGGCCTGCTCCTCCTGGTGGTCGTCGGTGCCACTGCCGTGAGCACGACCTTCCAGCTGGGCAAGGCCTACCGGCTCGTCTCCTCCGGCTCCCTGGCCGGCCTCGGGGTCACTTCCGCCAACAACGCGCGGCTGCACGAGCTCGTCTCGCAGTTCTACGCCGAGGCGGAGGAGGGTACGCCGCTGTACGTGACCGGCCTGTCCGGCTCGTCCATGGCTACGGTGTGCGACGCGGAGACCGGTTCCCTGAAGGCCGTCCTGGAAGGGCTGCGCGGTGCCGTCCGCGGCGTCATCGTGGCGTCCGGTGCGACCACCACCCCGACCGTGACGGAGGGCCTCGACCCCGACGTCTTCAGCGCCGTGACCAAGGCGCAGGCGCTCGCCGAGCACATGGCCGACGACAAGTACGCGCCCGTGTTCTTCATCATCGAGGGCCGCGCCTACGCGGGCACCTCCGCGCTGAAGGACCTCTCGACGCTGGCCTGCAACCGCGTCGGCGTCTTCATCGGTGACGTCGCGGCGAGCTCCGCGAACGCCGCCGTCGGCACCCTCGCCGGACGGATCGCATCCGTCCCGGTGCAGCGCAACGTCGGCCGCGTGGCCTCCGGAGCCCTGGCCCCCGAGTCCATGTACCTGGGCGCCGCCCTCGTGGATGACTCCATGGACGACGTGGACGCCATCTACGAGAAGGGCTACATCTGCCCCCGCATCTACACCGGCCTCGTCGGCTACTATATCGTCGACGACCGCCTCGCCGTCGCCACGACGGACGACTACGCCCATCTCACCGCCCGCCGCACGGCCGACAAGGCCGCGCGGATCGCCTACGAGACCCTCCTGCAGTTCCTGCTGGACGAGATCGAGGTCAACAACGACGGCACGATGCAGGCGCCGATCCTGAAGTCCTGGCAGGCGGCCGTGGAAGGCGCCGTCAACGATGCGATGTCCGCCGCCGGCGAGCTCAGCCTTGTCGACGGTTCCGGCTGCAAGTTCTTCATCGACCCGTCCCAGAACGTCCTCGCGACCTCCAAGGTCGTGGGCACCCTGCGGGTCCGTCCCTTCGGCTATGCCCGCGAGATCGTCGCGAACATCGGCTTCCTGACCAACATCGAAAACTAGTGCGCCATGTTTGATACCAGAGAATACGAATGGGCCGACGTCACCGTGGTGATGGCAGGCCGTGACGTGACCGGCATCCGGGGCGTCAGCTACAACGCCGACCAGGAGAAGGAAGCCCTCTACGCGAAGGGCAACAAGCCGCACGGCATCCAGCACGGAAACAAGTCGTACGCCGGCTACGTGCGGATCCTCCAGTCCGAGCTCGAGGCGCTGACCGCCGCCGCAGGCGGGGACGTCCTCGACGCCCGCTTCGACATCATCGTCGCGTACGGCAATCCCTCCAGGGGCGACATCGTCAAGACGGACCTCATCCGGAGCGCGGAGATCACCTCCGTCCCGAAGGGCCTGAACCAGAACGACAAGTTCATGGAGATCGAGCTGCCGCTCGTCGCGCTCGATATCGTCTACGACTATCAGTAACGGATGGGGCCGGGAACCCCCGGCCCTCTCCTTTTTAAGCACAGAAAACACACTCAACCATGTACACCTACACGCAGGAACAGCTGGAAGGCTGGAAGAAGAAATACGGCGACGGCAACGTCTTCGAGGTCGTCGTTGAAGACAAGAAGGTCATCCTTCACAAGCCCACGCGCCGGGACCTCTCGTACGCGATGGCGGGCAGCAACCAGGCGAATGACTCGGTCAAGTTCGCCGAGATCCTCCTGAACCAGTGTTTCATCGAGGGCGACCCCGAGATCAAGGACAACGACGACTACTTCCTGGCCGTCGTGCCCGTCCTCGGTGCGCTCGCAGAGCAGAAGGATGCCGAAATAAAAAAGCTCTAATGCTGGCTGACGGAAGGCCCGAGGCGGACTTCTTCGGATACTTCGACACCATGCTCAGGTACTACCTGCATGTCGACCCGGACACCCTGTCAGACCAGCAGTGGGTGACGATGGTCGCCCAGCTCAAGCACATCCGCGAGAGCGAGGCCGGAAAACGATGAACCACTGAAACCAAACACCATGAAAGCAGCCCAGTACGTCATAGACATATCCACCAAGGGGGACGTCAAGGTCTTGAACAGGCTCGACGCCGTCCAGGGGAAGCTGCGCGACGTCGACCGTTCCGCCGGCCTCGCGGCAAGGGCGGCGCGTAGCCTGGGCGACGCTTTCCGGAGTCTTCCCGGTGCGGAGTTCTTCACCAACCCGATCGTGTCCCTGACGGCCGGAATCGGGGTGGTGAGCCGCCTCGGGATGGACGCCGAGAAGACGGCCACCGCCTTCAACGTCCTTGTGGGCAACGAGGCCCAGGCCGCGAAGATGCTCGGCGAGATCAACAAGTACGCGGACGAAACCCTCTGGGACCGAACCGGCACCCAGGAGGCGGCGAAGACGATGCTCGGATTCGGCGTGTCGACCGAGTCCGTGGTGAAGGACCTCAAGATGCTCGGAGACGTCGCCATGGGCGACAAGAACAAGCTCCAGCAGCTGGCCCTGGTATTCGGCCAGATCAGCGCCGCCGGGAAGCTGCAGGGGCAGGACCTGCTGCAGCTCATCAACGCCGGTTACAACCCGCTGCTGGACATCTCCGCGCTCACCGGCAAGTCCGTGGCCACCCTCAAGGATGAGATGTCCAAGGGCCTCATCACCTTCGACATGGTCCGCGCGGCCTTCGAGCGGGCCACCGGCGAGGGAGGCAAGTTCAACCGGATGACGGAGCAGATCGCGCAGACTTCGTACGGCGCGTGGGAGCAGCTGAAGGGCAAGTTCCTCGGGGCGCTCCTGGATATCTACAACATCATCCAGCCGCTTCTCATCCCGGCGATGAACCTGCTTTCCAAGGCCATCGAGGTGTTCGTGTCCGTCATCCGACCGGCCATCAACATCGTGGCCGTCCTGGGGGCCGGCATCCTCGCTTACAACGCCGCCGTGGCCGTCTCCACGGCCGTGACCAAGGGATGGACCATCGCCACCCGGGCGCAGTACCTCGCGCTTCTTCTCCTGGAGAAGGGACAGAAGCTCGTGAACCTCGCGATGTCGCTCAACCCGATCGGGCTCATCGTGGCCGGAATCGCGGCCCTTGTGGCCGCCGTGGCCGTCTGCTGGAACAAGTTCGCCGGCTTCCGTGCCGTCATCCTGACGGTGTGGGACACCATCAAGGGCTTCGGAAACGCCTTGAAGCAGTACGTTCTTGACAGGCTGACCGGCATCGTGACGGGCCTCGGAGCTATCGGGCAAGCCTTCTCGCGCCTCATCCATGGAGACTTCGCCGGAGCTGCGGAGAGCGCCCGGACGGCCTTCTCCGACCTCACGGGCGCAGGAGCCGCAGGACGGGCCTTCTCGAGCATGAGGGAGACGGCCTCCGGCTTCGGGGCAGGCTATCAGAGCCACCTGGCCGAAGAGCGGGCGAAGCAGAAGGCGAAGGACGCCATCAGCGACCCCGAGGCGGCCGGCGGTACCGACAAGTCCGGTACCGGAGCGGCAGCAGCTGCTTCGGCATCGGCCAAGAGCACCGCGAACTCCATCACCACCGGCGGTACCAGGAACACCTCGATCGTGCTGAACATCGGCAAGTTCTTCGAGGACGTGAACATAACCAACACCGACGGCCGCGACCTCCGGCAGCTGCAGGATGCAGTGCTGGAGAGCATCAACCGGTCGCTCGAGATAGCAACCAGCGCAGGACGATGAGCGAGAACAGGATCATACTGGAAGACATCTGGAGAAAGATGCGCCGCGTCATGCCTCCCTACTTCCTTTTCGGGAGTCAGGGGAAGGCGGGCTCGGACCCTTCCGACTACCGCATCGACCACCTGACCGACGGCCAGCTGGCCGAGCAGATCGTCGCGAACGTCCTCGGCATCCCCATGGTGCTGCCTCTCTACTTCAAGCTGGAGGGGGAGGATTGGTGGCTGCTTCCGTACGAGCCGCAGATCACCCTGCAGGGCTCGAACATCATCACCAAGAAGCAGGTGTCCAAGGGGCAGGTGCGCGGCACCATCAAGGAGCGCTGGAGCCAAGGGGACTACCAGGTCAACATCACCGGCATCCTCATCGGCTCCGACGGGAACTACCCCGATGCTGACGTGAAGAAGCTGCGCTCTTACCTGGAGGCCGGGAAGATCCTTGTGAAATCCCCGCTCCTCGAGCTGTTCTCCATCAACCAGGTCGTTGTGGAGACGTGGAGCATCCCCTTCACCTCCGGACAGGCGAACCAGGCCTACACCATCGGTGCCCTGAGCGACGACATCTACAAACTCCTCCTCCGCCGCGAGGACCTTAAACAGTTGTAAAACGATGTTTACGATGCGTTTCGACATAACCGTCGGAGACTGGCGGCTGGGCATGGTCGAGAAGGTCGAGGTGCGGCGCTCCGTGGAGCAGCTCTCCGACACGGCCGTCATCACGCTGCCGGGCGCTGAGTACAACGTCGCCCTGGACGTGGAGCAGAAGATCCACCGGGGTGACCGCGTCGTCATCAACCTCGGATACGAGGAGGTCGGCATGGTGCAGGAGTTCGAGGGCTGGCTGCAGCGCATCGGCACGGACAACGGCGCCATCATCCTGGAGTGCGAGGATGACCTTTTCCGCTTCCGGAAGTCCATCCCGGACGCACAGCTCAAGAACGTCAGCCTTTCCTCCCTCCTGGATCTGGTAATCGCCGGAGTCGGGGGCGGCTTCAAGGTGGACTGCAGCTACAGCTGGACCTACGAGAAGTTCGTCATCAACTCCGCCACCGGCTTCGATGTGCTGAAGAAGGTGCAGGAGGAGAGCGGCGCGGACATCTACATCGACGGGGACACCCTGCACGTCCACGGACCCGGCGAGAAGGTCGGGAACACCGTCATCTATGACTTCTTCCAGAACGTCCAGGACTGCGACCTGACCTACCGGCGCACCGAGGACCGGCGCGTCCGCGTGGTGGTCAAGGCGCTGCTTCCTGACGGGAAGGTGAAGGAACGAGAATACGGTACAACCGGCGGCGACAGCGTGACCGTCAAGTGCGCCACGTCTGACGATGAGTCGATGAGGCTGCGCGGAGAGAGCGAGCACAAGAGGCTCACCTTCGACGGCTATGACGGGAACATCGTCACCTGGCTCGTGCCCTACATCAAACCCGGAGATACGGCAGAACTGCACGACCGGGACTACCAGTACAAGGACGGCTCTTACTACGTGAAGGCCGTCGAAACGACATTCAGCGCGGCTGGCGGCGCCCGCACCGTCGAGCTGGGCTACAGGCTGAAATAGACATGCAACCGGAGCAGAGACTTATACGCAACCTCCAGGCGGCCGTCGGACCGGCGCCGATCACCGTCTACCAGGGCATCGTCGCCTCGGTGGAGGGAGTCACGTGTACCGTCACCTTCGGCTCCCAGGACGTGTCCGGAGTCCGGCTCCGCGCCTCCGAGGCGGAGAACGACTCGCAGATCCTGCTGGTACCGCGCGTCGGTACCGCCGTCATCGTCGGCTCCCTTTCCGGAGATCTCTCCCAGCTCGCAGTGCTGTCTGTCGACGCCGTGGAGCGCATCGAGATCAACGGTGGAAGGTTGGGCGGTCTCATCAACATCGAGGCGCTGACGGCCAAAATAAACGCCCTTGTCAAGGCGTTCAACGAGCACACCCACAGAATCGGCAGCGGGAGCATCGTAGTAGGCCCACCGTCCGCCCCGATGACCAACTACAATCCGATCATCGTCCCCAAGGTGCTCTCGCCGGCTTCCGAGCTCGACAAGAGCGACTACGAGGATGAAACCATAAAGCACTAGACCATGACAGGGATCCAGCTCATAGACTACGACATAGCGGTCGACGTTCAGCGCGATGCGTCCGGGCTCATCACCTCCGGGCTCGTCCTCGGGGACATCCTGCATCAGAACCAGGCGCTCATCCTCGTGCTGCACAAGGGAGACTTGAAGTCCGACGTCTCCGTGGGTGTCGGCATCGACCGGATGCTGCTCGACAACGAGCGGCTTACCTGGACGCGCGAGATCCGGGAGCAGCTTGAGATGGACGGCCAGAAGGTCGAGGATGTCCGGATCACAGGAAAGCAGATCATCATTAAAGCAGCATATTAGCCATGTGGGAAACTATCAGAAATCTCATCGTCACCATCTGCAGCGTCCTGATCGGTTACTTCAGCCCGCTCGGTGACATCGTCTTCGTCATATTCTTCGTCTTCCTGCTGAACTGCATCTTCGGCCTCGTGGCGGGTGTCGGCGTGGAGGGCGAGCGGTTCAACCTGAAGAAGTTCTTCCGGTGCATCATGGAGACCTTCGTCTTCTACGTCATCGTCCTGAGCATCTATGTGGTCGGCGAGAAGATGGGGAACGAGCCCGGGGCGCTCCAGTGCATCAGCGGCGTCGTTTACGCGATCATCTACTTCTACGCCGTGAACATCCTCCGGAACATCCACACCCTGTTCCCGAAGAACAAATGGGTGAAATTCCTGTTCTATGTCCTCAGCTTCGAGATCATCAAGAAGATTCCCTACCTGCAGCAGTTCCAGGAGAAGAAGGACGAGGTCGAACAATCAATCAAGGAAGAGGACTAGCCATGGGAACGATCAGCAAGAACTTCTCCTACGCGGAGTTTGAACGGAGCGAAACGGCCCGGAATGCCGGCATCACCAACGTGATCACGGAGTTTCGGGTGCGTGATGCCATCCGTGAGCTCACGCTGACCGTCCTGCAGCCTCTCCGGGACGCGAGCGGTGCCCAGATCGTCATCAGCAGCGGGTACCGGTGCCCCGCGCTCAACAGCCATCCGGACATCGGCGGATCTCCGACTTCGCAACATGTGAAAGGGGAGGCGGCGGACATCATGAGCCGCGTCCTGACGCCCCTGCAGCTGGCCAGGCTCATCGTGAAGCTGCAGCTTCCGTTCGACCAGCTCATCCTGTACCCCACGTTCGTCCACGTCTCGCACCGGCTGGAAGGGGCCCAGCGTGGGCAGATTCTGTACAACCACCGATACAAGGGTCAAAATATATAGCTATGCGTCGTTGTATAGTTTACTTGTGTGTTTTTCTGGCCTTGACGGCCTGCTCTCCGAAGTCCATCTCCGGAGAGCGGGCGGTCAGGACTTCCTCGACCATCGAGCGCGTTGACAGCTCGTCCATGAAGAGCTGGCTGGAGAAGGCCGTCCGGGAGACGATGAATCAGCACCTGAGGAAGGACGTCGGCTTCGAGTCCGTCACGGTTGTCGAGACCCTCTCGGCGCCGGATAGCTCCGGCAGCCAGCACGTCACATCCAAGGCCACCACCCGCTCGAAGGGGCGGTCCGTGATCACTTCCGGTACCGAGGTCGTACGGGATGAATCCATCGCCGAGAAGAAGGACAGCAGTTCCACCTCTTCTGTGACGGGCGAGGCGTTTACCGAGGATAAGAGCAAGATGTCCGGAAACGTGTCCGGATGGATGCCGTGGTATGTGTATCTGGCCGGCCTTGTCGGAGCCTTGCTTGTCGGCCTTGTGCTGGCGGTCCGCGGCAATAAATGGAGTAAAATGAAACTGAAATGAAGGTGATCGTGCAGCAGAGGCAAAGCCTCTCGGACATAGCCCTCCAGGTGTACGGGGACATCTCCGGCGTCGTCGCGATAGCGAGGGCGAACGGACTTTCCGTCACGCCGGAGCTGGTCGTCGGTCAGGTCCTGCAGTGTCCGGATGTCGTGTATGACAACTACCTGCAGAACTACGTCCGGAAAAACGGCATCAAGCCCGCGACTCTGTTCGACGGGCTCGGAGAGATCAGCCAGCGCATCTTCACCGACGAATATACGCTAGAATTCGAATAGACATGGCAAGGACAATCAGAGAAATCAAGGCTGCGATGACGCAGCAGTTCATGAGCGACCCCACGATCGTAGAGATGTACGGGTTCACCGAGGGCGCAGTCTTCGAGGACACCTTCAGCGCCGTGTCGCTGGAGTCCGTTTGGTTCTCGATCGTCGCATCGGCCATCTATGTGCTGGAGACGCTCTTCGACCTTTTCCGGGCCGACGTGGACAAGAAGATATCCGGCGCGGTGGTCGCGTCCATCCCCTGGTACCACAAGATCGCCCTGGAGTTCCAGTACGGCGACAGCCTTGTCTTCGACGAGGCCACGCAGGGCTTTGTCTATCCGGTCTTCGACACGACGAAGCAGCTTGTGAAGTTCGCCGCCTGCCGTGACATGGGCGGTTGCGTGTATGTCCTCGTGTCCGGCGCGGATTCCTCCGGAAACCCCGTCGCCCTGTCATCGGACGTCCTCTCCGCCTTCGAGTCCTACCTGCGGGAGCGGAAGCCGGCCGGCGTCCTCCTGTCCGTCAATTCGCTCAATCCGGACCTGGTACGCTCCGTCATGACGGTCCAGTACGACCCCCAGGTCCTCACTCCGGACGGCGAGCTCATCACGGATCCGTCGGTCAAGCCGGTGGAGGATGCCGTCAATGCCTACCTGAAGGGGATCGTCTACGGCGGTGTCCTGAACAAGACGAAGCTCGTGGATGCCGTCCAGGGGGCGCGTGGCGTCATCGACGTGGTGCTCACCTCCGTCTCCGTCAAGCCGGCGAACGGGTCGAGCTACGAGGTCGTGACCGGCAACAACTACCGGAGCGTCGGCGGATCCTTCAAGTCCAACAACCTTACCAGCGGAATCACCTATGTTGTATCGCTTTGACGTTGACCGGTGGATCATCCACCAGCTTCCGCCCATCCTTAGACGTACGGACATCTACGCTTTCCTTCGGGTGCTCCTGTACCCGATCAAGCAGCTGGCCTCCATCTTCCTTGCCTACAAGGAAAATGTGGACCGGCAGCTGGCGTTCAATGGCTTTGCGGACATGATGCAGCGCTTCCTGAACGACATCTTCTTCTATCCGGATGGGACGATCTACATCACCGACGTAGTGGATTCTGCCGTGGAGCTTTCCTTCCAGGAAGAAGGGTTCAGCCCCGTGTACATGTCCTTCGATGACGAGACGCCGGCCGCATCCTTCTACCTGGCCAGTTGGCCCCCTGGAGAGACCGTCGGCCAGTTCGTCGTGCATGTGCCGGAGACGCTCTCCGAGGCAGAGATAGCCACCGTCCGCCAGTGGGTGGAGTATTACAAGTTCGCAGGGACAATGTTTACAATCGAGACTTATGAATAAATTCTTGACTTTCCAGGGGCAGCAGCCCCTTTATCTGGGCGATGTCGACTTCGCGTCGCAGGCCATCCGGGACGCCTTCAAGATGGTGTTGAAGGGCCTCACGGGAAGTGATTCGGCAAACGCCATCCTTCATGGCGTCGTTCCCTCCGTGCGGTCTTCCTCCGTAACTTTCTCCGCCGGCGTAGTGTCCATCGATGGCGAAATCCTTCCCGTCGATGTCTCCGCTATTTCCGGAACCCTGTCCGACACGTTCTACCTGAAGATCAATTCTACCCTTGGCGGGTCCCGCGTATTCAAGGACGGCGAGACGCACAGCTGCTGGGAGACGCGGAGCGTCGAGGTGACGAAGACCGTCACCGACTACCCCCTTGCTTCTTTCCGCCGTCTGCAGGGAGGATTCGGCACCCAGCGCTGGCACTACGCCCAGGGAGGAGTCGACTTCAATCTCGTGAAGACAGGACTGGTCTGGACGATGACGATCATGCGCTCCGCGATGACGGGGCTGGATGAGCACTTCTTCGAGGTGAACGTGCCCGGAATCCAGAGCGACGACCTGCAGGCCTTCCCGAGCGTCGCCACGCTCATCCCCACGACGGCCTATATCAACGGAAACGGCGGCGTCACCTCCAAGCCGCTCGAAGTCTGGTACAACAAGACGTCCGGCGGAGAGCTGCACATTCTCATGGACCTGGCAGATTCTAGCGCAGCTGATGGAACCAGCTATGCACAGGTCGTTATACCGGTGTTTTAACAGTATTCAGATATGCCAAACATCATCGACATCCTAGCCCGTGCGCTGTCCCTCAGGCAGGAGACGGCGCTGAACAGCATCACTCCGAACAGGGCCGGAGGAATCATGTACGACACCCTCCTCGTGCTCAACCAGATGCAGCTGGAGGGCGGTTCGCTCCTGATCAGCAAGGTGTACGCCAGCGTCTCAGCCATGGAGGCCGACACGACGCCCACCTCTGATCTCACCGGCCGCGCCCTCAAGCCCGGCCAGCTGGTCGTCATCGTCACGTCGGACAGCTCATCCTCCGACATGGGCTCCGAGTACCGGTTCAACGGCCCAGGCAGCTGGACGTACGTCGGCAAGGTCGGCGGCCTTCCGCTCGACACCGTGCCCACGCAGAGCTCGACGAAGGGCATTACCAGCGGAGGCGTCTATACCGCCCTGTCCGCCATGAAGGCGGAGGGTTACAAGTATATGGGCCTCGCCACGCCTGGATCCGGCGGAACTGCCCCTGGCACGCCGAACCAGCCGGTCTTCTACATCGCCGGCCCTGGCTCCTACCCGAACTTTGGCAGCATTACCGTGGCCTCCGGATATCTCGGCTTCATCAAGTATAGCAGCGGATCCTGGACCGTCGAGAGCGTCGCCGTCGGTAAGGACTATGACTCGCAGATCTCTGCGCTCGATGAGCAGATCAGTCAGTTAGAGGCCGATGTGGACGCTTTGACGGATGCCTTTGCCGAGCCGGGGTCGGGCGAGATTGCGGTTGCTGGATTTACGGATTATTCCGGAAACGGTTCAACCAATTCTCAATTTGTGCAGATTTTCAAACCTGTTTTCGATGTCGATACTCCGATAAACAAACTTAAAATTAGAGTAAATCAAAAAACCGAAAACGGGTCATTCTCAATTAAACTTGCTTCCGTCAAAGTTGAATCAAACAATGCAGTTGTAACCACCGATGTGTCAAACGAGGTGGTCGTTACTCCTGGACTTCCTGTTGGAACTATTGCAGATGTTGTTGTTCAACTTCCGACACCGTTCACCGTAAAAGAAGGGGAAAGGTTTGTTGTTGCGGTTTCTGACAATGGATGGTTAAGACTTGGCAATCCGGAAGTTGACAACGGAACACTCTGCGCTATCAATGCTTATTATACAGGTGTTTCTTTTTCGACCTTCGTGGCAGGGGTTAGAGTTTCATCGAATATCTCATACTTAAATTTTGACAATTATCTTGTATTAATCCTCCCATACACGGCGGGTGGTATTTCAATCAAAGACATACCGACACGCGAGGAAATGGAACAAGCAATTCAAGATGCGGTTGATGTCGTAGATGAGACAACGGATGAACTATCCCAGAGGTTGGGGACGGTAAATAGCAGGGTTGATGCCATCAATCGTTCCTTGAAGGATAGTGCGGTTGTAAGTAAGTACAAAACCGAATTGTGCGCCCACAACGGTTCGATTATAGATGGTGGGGATGGTTGTTTTTATGTTGGCTATTATGGTAGCGATGAAACGATGTACGAAAGCATCGGGAACAATTTTAAGTGTAGATTGTCAAGGGTGTCGCAGTATAATCTCGCGGAGGTAGAAACGGTAGACATACTTAAAAAGGAGGATGTCATTGGCACATTCGTACAATCGTCCGTTTATTCTCCTTATGACCCGAATCTTCGATTGATAAACCAAAACACAATTCGATATTTCCTTGTTATCACCCCGGACGGAGGACTCCCTGGTATTGGGTATAGGGATGTTACTATCCCCGAAATGACTACGGGGAATAGTGTAAATTATATTAGTATAAAGTACACTATTAACGGGACAACTTATACCGAACAAGCAACTCACGAAAACCTCGGCAAAATGATTGACCGATATTTCGGCCAAGCAAGCGGAGGCACAACGGGCCTTTTCCCGATTTTCTCCGCACCGTTTGTTGTAATAAATGGTGCAATCTATGGCTATCTAACAGGATTAGATGCCGGAAAAAACTCTACCGACAAGGATTGGGCCGGGGTGTTGGTAAAAAGCGAAGATAATGGAAGCACTTGGGAGGTTGTTGCTTGGGGTAACGATTTGTTTACTCCAAGAGTTGATTTTCCTGTTTGGGAGGCAGGGTTGTCGCTCCTTGACGGAAAGATGTATGTCTTGTTCAAATCAATGGACACACCAATCGCTTACTACGATTTGCAGAACAACTCCTGGTCTAATCTTGTTTATCTCTTTGGATATTACGGTCAAGGGCCGTATGCGGATAATTCCAAACCTTGTCTATACCAAGTTAACGGGAAACTCTATGCAATGCAGAATGTCTTGCCGAGATTAGTCACTTCAAATGGAGAGGTGTTCCGGAGCAAGGTCGGAATCTATCGCCTTACTCCCGTCACGATGGAGAAAGAGGCATATTTTGAAATCATAAACGATACAGGATGCCAATACTTTTCCATCATCAATCAGAAGGGGAGATTGTATATGTGTTTCACGGAGGACAAGTCGCATCGCAATTACCAAATGAAGGGGGACATCTCCATCATACCGATTGACTTCCTCCCAATGCCGGAATACACGGAATAAGTTGGACATTTCCGGCCCTAAAGGAGTCAGTTAAGCAATAGATGAAGGGACGGCCCAGCGCCGTCCATTTGTCTATTCATCCCGCACATAGCGGTCGAAGTTCTTCAGATC
>Ga0310694_10001019_pt1 | contig 33405 bp, 23 predicted proteins | sample 174DNAGHGhighgp2_FD_203884 | JGI IMG/M metagenome (GOLD analysis project Ga0310694, IMG submission 203884) | Sheep rumen microbial communities from Palmerston North, Manawatu-Wanganui, New Zealand - 1742 DNA GHGhigh gp2 (v2) (version 2) | ecosystem: Host-associated > Mammals > Digestive system... | reverse complement strand
GTTCCTTTTTTTTCCTTTCTTCTCCGTGTTTTCAATCAATTTGTCCGCAAGCCAATGTCTGTCTTCGTATGACAAAGACAAACCGCGCAAATAGTTCCACAAATTGCTCATCGCTGCGGATGCTTGGTATGTTGATGTATTGCCCATAATATTGTTCTTTTTTCAACCCGCAAAGATACATAAATTCCGAATACACGCCGACAAATGAATTTGTCTTGTAGAGACGTTGCGCGCAACGCCTCTACTCTTTCCATATCTGACATCACTCGCCAAACTCCAACGACAACTGCGCTTCCGCGGCGGCGAGCTTCTGTTCCGTCTTGGAGACGAGCAGCGGGCGCAGCCTTTCGGGAGTCAGCTCGTTGATGCCGAGGAGGGGTTGCAGGTTGGAGGCTCCGAGCTCGTGGCAGGTGATGAAGTACTTCGCCTTCTTCATCACTACGCCCATCTTCTTGAGGTCGAAGGTGGTCAACCGGTTGAAACGGCGGGAGTTGACGATGAGCCACGCCGATTTGGCACCGAGTCCCGGCACGCGCAGCAGCATCTCGTAATCAGCCGTGTTGATATCGACGGGAAATGCCTCGGGATGGCGCAGTGCCCAGGCCAACTTCGGGTCAATGTCCAAGTCGAGGTTCGGGTGCAGGTCATCGACAATTTCCTCCACCTTGAAGTGGTAGAAGCGCAGCAGCCAGTCGGCCTGGTAGAGGCGGTTTTCGCGGACGAGCGGCGGCTGCTTGAGTACCGGCAGGCGTGAGTCGAACGTGTTGACGCTCACGTAGCCCGAGTAATAGACGCGGCGCATGGAGGGCTGGCCGTAGAGCATCGATGACATGGAGAGGATGTCGCGGTCGGTCTCTTTGGTGGCCCCGACAATCATCTGGGTGGATTGTCCGGCGGGCACGAAACGGGGCGCGTGGCGGTAGTGTTTGCGGTCCTCCTTGTTTTCGAGCACTCCCTGCTGGATGAGCTTCATCGGCTGGAACACGCTGCGGTGGTCCTTCTCGGGAGCCAGCAGCTTCAGCGACTCCTCCTTGGGGATCTCGATGTTCACGCTCATACGGTCGGCATAGCGGCCAGCCTCGTTGAGCAGCTCCTGCGAAGCCCCCGGAATGGCCTTCAGGTGGATGTAGCCGTTGAAGCGGTGGATGAGCCGCAGGTCGCGGACAATGGCGGTGAGCCGTTCCATCGTATAGTCGGGATTGCGCACCACCCCGCTCGACAGAAAGAGCCCCTCGATGTAGTTGCGGCGATAGAATTCCATCGTGATGGTCTCAATCTCCGACACGGAGAGAGTGGCGCGCTTCACATCGTTGGAGCGGCGGTTGACACAGTAGGCGCAGTCGAACATGCAGTGGTTGGTGAGCATGATTTTCAGCAGGGAGATGCAACGCCCGTCGTCGGCGAAGGAGTGGCAGATGCCGTAGCCGCCCACGGTGTTGCCCACCATGCCCTTCTTGCCGCGCCGCACGGTGCCCGACGACGAGCACGACACATCGTACTTCGCCGCCTCCGTCAGGATACGCAATTTCTCCAATGTCCTCTCCGTCAACATAGCTTGATGGAATGTTATATTCTTCTGTTTATTAGTGATTTGGCTGTTATCTATTGGATACAATAGCAATGGCAAAAGTACATAAAATGTGAATACCCATCGACAGGGATTGTATCTGTTGTAGAGCCGCGATTAATCGCGGCTCTACAGACCGAAAACACCATTCTGAGCATATTGAAATTTTGTGTATCTTTGCAAATTTCTGAAAATAGCGATATTAGATATGCAAGAATCTAAGTTACAGTCAATTGAACAGGCCATTGAAGATTTAAAGGCCGGAAAATTCGTTATCTTGGTGGATGACGAGGAACGCGAAAACGAAGGTGATTTCATCATCGCCGCCCAACATATTGACGCCGACAAGGTGAACTTCATGCTCTCCCGCGGTCGCGGGGTGCTCTGTGTGCCCATGACTTCCGAGCGTTGCCGCGAGCTCGACCTCGAAATGCAGGTCTCCAACAACACCTCCATTCACGAGACCCCCTTCACCGTCACCGTTGACCTTCTTGGCCACGGTTGCACCACGGGCGTTTCCATGCATGACCGCGCGGCTTCCATCAACGCTCTGGCTGACAAGTCGAAGAAGGCAACCGACTTCGGTCGTCCTGGACACGTGAACCCCTTGCGCGCCCGTGACGGTGGTGTGCTGGTCCGCGCTGGTCACACCGAAGGCACCGTCGATCTGCTGAAACTCGCCGGTCTCGAACCGGTGGGTGCACTCATCGAGATCATCAACCCCGACGGCACGATGGCGCGTCTGCCCGAACTGCTGCAAGTGGCTGAGGAATACGGCATTACCATCACCAGCATCGAAAAACTGATAGCCTATCGTTTAGAGAAGGAGTGCCTCATCCGCAGGGAGCAGGAGGTAAACCTTCCCACGCAATGGGGTGATTTCAAGCTTATTGCCTATACGCAGCTCAACAATGGTGCCACCCACCTCGCACTCAAGAAGGGCGATTGGGAAAAGGACGAGCCCGTAATGGTGCGTGTACACTCCTCTTGCGCCACCGGCGACATTTTCGGCTCCTGCAAGTGCGACTGCGGCGAACAGCTGCACCGCGCCATGGAAATGGTCGATAAGGAGGGAAAAGGCCTGGTGCTCTACATGAGTCAGGAAGGCCGTGGCATCGGGCTCATCAACAAACTGAGAGCCTACCACTTGCAGGAACTGGGCCGCGACACTGTGGAGGCGAATCTTGAACTCGGTTTCAAAGCCGACGAGCGCGACTACGGCGTGGGAGCGCAAATTCTCCGCGACCTCAACGCCACCAATGTCCGTCTGATCACCAACAACCCCGCAAAACGTGTCGGACTTTCCGCCCACGGCATCCAAATCGCGGAAACCCTGCCCATAATCGTGAAACCTAACAAAATCAATGAGAATTATCTGAAGACCAAACAGGCGAAAATGGGACACGATTTGCATTTCGATATCTAATCAACACGACCGTAGAGGCGAATAATTATTTGCCCTTACCTCGTAACATATACCCCATAACCTTCTAACCATCAATAACCCATAACCATTATAGATGAAACACATCCGAAACTTCTGCATCATCGCACATATCGACCACGGGAAGAGCACGTTAGCCGACCGTTTGTTGCAATACACCAAGACGGTTAACGACCGCGACTTTCAGAACCAGGTTCTCGACGACATGGATCTGGAGCGTGAGCGCGGCATCACCATCAAGAGCCACGCCATCCAGATGGAATACTTGTACAAAGGGGAGAAATACATTCTCAACCTGATTGACACTCCCGGCCACGTCGATTTCTCTTACGAGGTGTCGCGTTCCATCGCCGCGTGCGAGGGCGCTTTGCTGCTCGTGGATGCCACGCAAGGCGTTCAGGCGCAGACGATTTCGAACCTTTATCAGGCCATCGACAACGATTTGGAGATTATCCCTGTCATCAACAAGATGGACATGCCTGCCGCCATGCCTGAAGAGGTTAAAGATCAGATTGTGGATTTACTTGGTTGCGATGTTGACGATATCATTGAAGCAAGTGGCAAGACGGGACAGGGCGTGGAGCAAATCCTGGAGGCCATCATCGAGCGCATTCCCGCGCCGAAAGGTGACCCTGAGGCTCCGCTGCAGGCACTCATCTTCGACTCCATTTTCAACTCCTTCCGCGGTATCATCGCTTACTTCCGTATCTTCAACGGCACTATTCGCACGCACGAGATGGTGAAATTTTTCTCCACCAATCATGAATACGACGCGGACGAAATCGGCATCCTTAAGATGGACCGCGTTCCAAAGGATGTGCTTTCCGCCGGCGATGTGGGTTACTTGATCACCGGTATCAAAACTTCTACGGAGGTGAAGGTCGGTGATACGATTACGCATGTGGAAAACCCTTGCGAAACAGCTATCGAGGGCTTCCAAGAGGTGAAACCGATGCTGTTCGCCGGAATTTATCCCACCGAAGCCGACCAATACGAAGAGTTGCGTGCTTCTTTGGAGAAACTGCAACTTAACGACGCTTCGTTGACTTTCGTCCCGGAGTCTTCCTTGGCGTTGGGTTTCGGATTCCGCTGCGGCTTCCTCGGACTGTTGCACATGGAAATCATCCAGGAGCGCCTGGACCGCGAGTTCGACCAGGATGTGATTGCCACTGTGCCGAACGTTTCGTATAAAGTGTTGACTACCAAGAAACAATGGTTAGAAGTCTATAATCCGTCGGGAATGCCTGCGCCGAACGAAATCGACCATGTGGAAGAACCCTACATCCGAGCGCAGATCATCACTAAAGACGATTACATAGGACCGGTCATAAAGCTCTGTATCGACAAGCGAGGGACATTGATTAACCAAATGTATGTGGCCGCAAACCGCGTGGAGCTGACTTTTGATTTGCCGCTTGGCGAAATTGTCTTTGATTTCTATGACAAACTGAAGAGCATTTCAAAAGGTTATGCCTCTTTCGATTATCATATTACGGATTACAAGCCCGCGCATCTTGTGAAACTGGATATCCTGCTCAACGGCGATTCCGTGGATGCATTGTCGGCATTGATACATGTGGATAATGCCTATCCGTTCGGTCGCCGTATCTGCGAGAAACTCAAGGAGTTGATACCGCGTCAACAGTTCGATATCGCCATTCAGGCGGCCATCGGCACCAAAATCATCGCTCGTGAAACCGTCAAACAGGTGCGAAAAGACGTGACGGCCAAATGTTATGGTGGTGATATCACCCGAAAGCGCAAACTGTTGGAGAAGCAGAAAAAGGGCAAGAAGCGTATGCGCCAAATCGGTAACGTGGAAGTGCCGCAGTCAGCATTCCTCGCGGTTCTCAAACTGGATTAGTCCAGAATTTGCGTTGGCGTGTTAAAAATGAAAGAACAGATTTACAGGGACTAATCGACTCCCTTTTTCCATGGTTTCGCAGCTAATAGCGAAGATGCGGAGTGCTTTTCCTGTATGCGATGCTTTCCCTTTGTCGGTAAGTTGCGACTGCCAATGGGGGTTGTTTTCGTTGCAGAAAAGGACGAAGTTGAGCACCGAAGTTGAAGCAATGGCTTCACTAACAAATGGATAGTAGCGATTTTGAGACAGCGACCCCGATGTTTTCAGACTGTTTTGATAGGCTTTTATCGCCTCTTTGGAAGGGGCTAAAACCAAAGCACTGCCTCGTTGCACAAAACAGCCGACAGAATCTGGCGAGAATGTTTTTGTCAAAGGCTCCAAATTGTTAGGAATGAGATAGATACCGTCAGCAGTAGCAGCTTGCGCAGAATCTGCTTTATCACCGAAGAAGGATTCTATCACATTTTTGGTCGTATCTGTAAGCATGATAATATACTTATAATCAACGGAATCTTGTCTGATAGAAAAGTAACCGACCTCAGTAGGACGCAAGTTCTGATAGGTTGCGGCTTTTTCTCTATGGAAGTTTTTCAGCCGGTTCAGCTCTTCGATGCGCGGAGTGCACAAATGGGCGTACCAATGACTCTGTGCAGGATATAAATCTGTGATTTCCATTGTAGAGCCTGTTCTGTCTGTCAAGATGTCAAAACATTCGTTTTCAGATGTTTTTGTAAGCATGTACCCTGATAAGAACATCTCATTTCCGGAGAATCGAAGTTGGAAAGCTGTCCAACCAGACTGTTGAAGACCTTCGGTTATCTTTTGTGTAAGATCGTCGTTCAGGAACGAAGAAAGGTAAGGGAGGTATGATTCAGGATTGAGTATCAGCCAATTCTGTTTGCGGTTCTTTTCGGAAAGATGGTAGATTTCCTTAAATTGCTTGTCAGACAGTAGATTTTTCGGATGGGAGTGTTGCACGATGGCGCGTTTCAACAAATCGATATCTGTAGAGAAGGAGATAATATGGTTCAGATAGACAAACTTCATGCTTTTGAAGTTTGTGCCGTAAGTGTAAATTCGGTTGCCTTCAAAGGATGTGTAGTTGTTCGGGTCTATACTGAGGGCGCGCAAAAGCCGTTTGAAGTCCGCTTTGTCAGCGTGTGTGTTGAAGAGCACACCAATGCCGTCTTTGTTAACATGTCCTGAAACGGTGAGGTCATATTCCCCTGAAGGCAATTTGCCGCGCATCGTCTCGTATGCAGGCAGCGCATCCAAAACGAAAAGCTCATTCAGATAAGGTGTTAGCGATGCTGCGCTGGAGACGAACGCGTCGTTGTCGTTCAGTGCGAAGATGAAAGCCGCATCGTTCGGAATAGCTTCAATCAGCTCCGATTTCGACTGTCGGAAGAGGTTGTAGTAGAAAAATATGCCTACAGCAGCCAATATGACGGCAGCAATGGTGAGCCAAATAAGCCATGGACGGCTTTCGCGCGCGTAAGTACTCATTATTTGGGGTTAAATGGTGAATGGTGATGGGAAAGTCAAGCAACTATTCGGCAGATTCTGCAGCTTTTTCCTCTTCGGCGGCAGCTGGCTCTTCCAAATCTACCAAATTATGTTCTACCAAAATATTGTACCAATGATAGACCTTCTTCATATTGGAGACATATACTCTGTCGCGGTCGTATTCTGGGAGAATTTCTGCGAAATAAGCCTTGATAGCGTTGTTGTCTTTCGGAATTACAATCTTTTTGCCGTCTTCTTTCTTGAAGATGTTCTGGAAAACGGTCTGCAAAGGAATCTCGTCCGTTTCAGTGAAGATAGCAATATTGTCCAAAGATGCCACGCCGTCGTTGGAGAAGGCAGGGAAACGTTTGCCATCATCCAAACCTTCCACGATGAAGCTGTTAGGAGTCTTTGAAAGGAATTTGTACAGTCCGTTTTTTCCTGTGATTGATAAAATTTTGCTTAAATCCATTTTTTTTAAGTTTAAGGTTTGATGTTTAAAGTTAAAGTTTAAAGTTAAAAGTTAAAGTTAAAGGGGTTATTCGTTGTAATAGGTGAATTTTCGTTGTTTGACGTAAACGATTTGGTTATCGACGGCGCAAACCTCCGTCTGCCAGTTTTTGTGGGAATCATAATTAAAGAAGTAGTGATGTTCTTTGACGTGGTGCAGTTTGTCTTCGTAAATAATTTTGCGTATGCGCCCAGCTTGGTCGTATTGCGTGTAGGTATATTCAATCATTTGGTTGCCAGCCTTATAGACACATCGGTTAACTTCATCGCCGTAGTTGTCGTACTCGATTTTAGCAGTTTTGAAGACTTTGCCGTCGGGCTCATATTCAATAATCTCCTTTACCAAACCATCTTCGTTGAACTTGTAATCTACGGTAGTCTGAAGTTTGCCAAACGATTGCACAGTGTGAATGATATTGCCGACACCGTCAGTGGTGTGCATAAACGACATTACGAGGCTATCGCCTTGATAAATCTTCTCACCTACGAGAAATCGGTTCCGGTCATAATGGTATTCACCGAATGTAACGAGAGAATCTTCTCGATTAGGATTAAATTCCTGCCAACGCTCGATACGCGCATCGTCAGAATAGGTATAGTCTCGATGATATGCTATGCCGTCGTTACCAAACTTCGTGAAATGCAGCAAAAAGCCATCGGAGGTGTATTGTTGGCGAGATTGGGAGACATCCGACACATTACAACGCTCTTTGCAGATATCTAAAAGATGTTGTATGTTGGCCGTGTCTGAAACAGTGATAGATTCTCCTTGTAAATTATAAGTTTCAGTATCTAAGTATTTTACATATCCAAAGATATGATTTCGCTGCAGATGGTTTTTCTCAATGTCAGATGTGATGACGATAGGAGCGGGCTTCTTTTTGCACCCGCTCAAGCACGCAAGCATGGCAAGGATCAATATCGTTACGGCAGGAATACGCATATTTTGAGTTTTTTAGTGATCAGTGATCAGTGAATAGTGAATAGTGATCAAGTTTAGGGTTTCGATGTTGATTGTTTTTTTAGTTTATTATTGAGATAAGTAATATAACCCGATAAAATTTTTCTGACGGTAGAAAGTTGATTGAAAATGTTGTTGTCTGATTTAAAATAACCAAGTTCTTCAGAAATAATCAATTGTGTTTCTAATTCTGCTAGCGAACCTTGTGCAATATAACAAAAACGAACTAGTTCTTTATCATTATTTCTACCAGCACCTTCTGCAATATTAGAAGGTATAGACACAGCAGCTCTTCGCATTTGAGAACATATTCCAAACTGTTCGTAAGAAGGAAAGCCTTTTAATAAAAGGTAAACCTCTTTTACTAATTTGATACTCTCCTTCCAAACTGCCAAATCTTTGTGGTTCATACTTATCTACTACTGCTCACTGCTCACTGTTCACTGCTCACTGTTCACTGCTCACTGTTCACTCTTTAGAAACATTTCTCAATTAACGCGTCGTCCGCGAAATTCGGCAACGTCACGTGCAGTTCGGGACAGACCTCCATGGCGCGCTTAATGGCGAAGAGGGCGCCGTCGTTGCGGGCCCATGCGCGGCGGGAGATGCCGTTGTTCACGTCCCAGAAAAGCATCGAGCGGAGACGGCGGTCGCTGTCGTCGCTGCCGTCCAGCACCATGCCGAAGCCGCCGTTGATGACCTCGCCCCAGCCGACGCCGCCGCCGTTGTGGATCGAGACCCACGTGGCGCCGCGGAAACCGTCGCCGATGACGTTCTGCACGGCCATGTCGGCGCAGAAGCTGCTGCCGTCGTAGATGTTGGAGGTCTCACGGAAGGGGGAGTCCGTGCCGGAAACGTCGTGATGGTCGCGGCCCAACACGACGGGAGCTGACAATCTGCCGTCGCGAACCGCCTTGTTGAATTCGGCGGCGATCTTCGTGCGACCCTCACAGTCAGCGTATAAAATGCGAGCTTGTGAACCCACCACGAGGTGGTTCTCTTTGGCACCCTTGATCCAGGTGATGTTGTCGCGCATTTGTTGCGAAATCTCGGCGGGTGCGTGGTCGCTGATCTCCTTCAGCACGTCCATGGCAATATGGTCGGTGACATCGAGGTCCTCAGGCTTGCCGGAAGTGCAGACCCAGCGGAACGGGCCGAAACCATAGTCGAAGCACATCGGTCCCATAATGTCTTGCACGTAAGAGGGATAGCGGAAGCTGCCGTCCTCCTTGAGGATGTCGGCACCAGCGCGTGAGGACTGCAGCAGGAAGGCGTTGCCGTAGTCGAAGAAGTACATGCCCTTGGCTGTCAGCTTGTTGATGGCGGCCACATGTCGGCGCAAACTGGCCTCCACAGCGGCTTTGAACTTTTCGGGATAGTCGGCCATCATCTGCTTGGCATCTTCAAAGGAGATGCCCACAGGGTAGTAGCCGCCTGCCCATGGGTTGTGCAGGGAGGTCTGGTCGCTGCCGAGATCGACCTGGATGTCATGCTCGGCGCAATACTCCCACAAATCCACGATATTGCCTTGGTAAGCGAAGGATTTCGCGATTTTTTGAGCGCGCGCTTCGTTCACCTTCACGAAGAGTTCGTCGAGATTCTCGTGCACTTCATCGACCCAGCCCTGCGCGTAACGTTTCTGTGTGGCGGCGGGGTTGATTTCAGCGGTGATGGAGACCACACCGGCGATGTTGCCGGCCTTGGGCTGTGCGCCCGACATGCCGCCCAAACCAGCGGTAACGAAGAGCTTTCCACCGATTTCGCCACCAATCTTGCGGCTGGCGTTCAGCACCGTGATGGTGGTGCCGTGCACGATGCCTTGCGGTCCGATGTACATATAAGAACCGGCGGTCATCTGACCATACTGGCTGACGCCTAACGCGTTCATCCGTTCCCAGTCGTCGGGTTTGGAGTAGTTGGGGATCACCATGCCGTTGGTCACGACCACGCGGGGGGCGTCCTTGTGCGACGGGAAGAGGCCCAGCGGGTGACCGGAGTACATCACGAGGGTCTGCTCATCGGTCATCTCCGACAGGTATTTCATGACCAAGCGGTACTGCGCCCAGTTCTGGAAGACCGCACCGTTGCCACCGTAGGTGATGAGCTCGTGCGGGTGCTGCGCCACGGCGGGGTCGAGGTTGTTCTGTATCATCAGCATGATGGCCGCCGCCTGCTGGCACTTGGCGGGATACGCCTCGATGGGACGGGCGTACATCTCGTAGGTCGGACGGTAGCGGTACATGTAGATGCGGCCGTAGTCGTGCAGCTCCTTGGCGAATTCGGGAGCCAATGCGGCGTGCTGCGAAGCCGGGAAGTAGCGGAGCGCGTTGCGCAGGGCCAGCTGTTTCTCCTTCTTGGTGAGGATGTCCTTGCGTTTCGGCGCGTGGTTGACGGTAGGATTGTAGGGTTGTGCGGCGGGGATTTCAGCCGGAATGCCCGCTCTCAAATCTGCTTGAAACTCTTGTAAAGTCATATTATTGCTGTTTGATTATTCTCTTTTTAACTAAACGGCAAAGATAGCATTTTTTTTTAAAGATGGAAGCTTTTCGGTCAGGCGTAAATGAAAAGGCGTGTCATCTTTGACACGCCTTTCTGTAAGCCAGTCATATATATCTATGGTCGTTAGACATTCACAGGTGCAATGTCGTAGCCGAATACGGAACCCGGCACAATCTCCTCGGGCTCCTTGCCGTAGCGCAGCACAATCATGTTGCGCGTGCCCTTGAGGGTGATGTGCTCGTTCTCGACCCAGAGGGCGGTGCCTTCGCGCAGACCGACGACGGTGATTTGTTTGTTTACAGCAAGATACTCGTTCAAGCGTACCTGACGGGTTTCACCTCCGTGACGGATACGGTCGTTAATCTCCTCTGGATAGGGGTCGATGTAGTGCGGGTTGATCTGGAACGGCACGAGGTCGAGGCAGTCGAAGCTTTCGGGCATCAAGATGGGCATGTCGTTGGTGGTGCACAGGGTGGGGCAGGCCACGTTGGAACCTGCGCTCCAGCCCATGTAGGGCGTGCCCTCCATTACCTTGCGGCGGATGGGCTTGATGAGCTTGTTGCGATGCAGCTCGGCCACCAGGTGGAAGGTATTGCCGCCGCCCACCATGATGAACTTCGCGTTGTTGACCGCCGCCACAGGGTCGCTGACCTCGTGTACGGAAACGACCTTTTTGCCGAATTTCTCGAACACGCCGCGCACGCGAGCCGTGTAGCTGTCGTAGCTTTCGGGATAGACCTTGCCGCCCACATCCACACCGGCGTACGGCACGAACAGGATTTCGTCAGCCGTGCCTTGCAGGAATTCTGCGATCAGCGGCTGGCACCAACCCAGGTAGGGTTCCTTGTAGTTGGTTGAATTGCTTATTAGTAACAGTTTCATAATTCGTAAATATTTGGTTGTTAAGTTATAAGGCAAAAGGCAAAAGGCAATAGATTACTGCGAAGTCCAAAACTATTGCCTGTTGCCTAGTCCCTGTTGCCTTAAATCTGCGGGCCGAAAGGAATCAATGATTTGCCTTCCTCGGTGTCGCTGAAGTTGGCGAAGTTTTTGATGAATGCAGCGGCCAGTTCGTCGGCGTTTTTCTTGAAAGCGTCCTTGTCAGCCCAGCTGTTCTCGGGATTCAAAATGCTGTCGTCAACGCCAGTCACATGTTTGGGAATCACCAAGTTGAAGGGCTTCACAATTTCGGTTTCGCAACTCTTGAGCTCATCGTTGAGGATGGCTGTGATGATGGCGCGGGTAGCCTTCAGCGAGATGCGCTCGCCGACGCCGTAGCCGCCGCCAGCCCAACCGGTGTTCACTAAATAAGCCGTGGCGTTGTGCTCTTCAAGCTTCTTGGCTAATTCCTCAGCGTATTTTGTGGGGTGCAGCAACAGGAATGCCGCGCCAAAGCAGGAGGAGAAGGTCGGCTGAGGGGTCACGATGCCGCGCTCTGTGCCGGCCAACTTAGCTGTGTAACCGCTCAAGTAGTAGTACATGGTCTGCTCCTTGTTGAGGATGGAGACAGGAGGCAGCACACCGAAAGCGTCGGCTGAAAGGAAGATGATCTTGCTCGGGTGCGTGCCGCGTGACACCGGACGTACTATATTATTAATATGGTAGATGGGGTAGGAGACGCGGGTGTTCTCGGTCTTCTCCGCGGAGTTGAAGTCGATGTTGCCCTCGGCATCCACCACAAGGTTCTCCAACAAAGCATCGCGTTTGATGGCGTGGAAGATGTCGGGTTCTTTCTCCTCGCTGAGGTTGATGCACTTCGCGTAGCAACCGCCCTCGAAGTTGAAGACGCCGTTGTCGTCCCAGCCGTGTTCGTCGTCGCCGATGAGAGCGCGGTTCGGGTCGGTGGAGAGGGTCGTCTTGCCAGTGCCGGAGAGACCGAAGAAGATGGCGGTGTCGCCGTTCTTGCCTTCGTTGGCGGAACAATGCATGGCGGCCATGCCGTTGAGCGGGAGGAAGTAGTTCATCACGGAGAAGATACCCTTCTTCATCTCGCCGCCATACCAGGTACCGCCGATCAAAGCCATGCGCTCCGTCAGGTTGAAGGCCACGAAGACCTCGCTGTTCAGCCCCATCTCTTTCCAGTTGGGATTGGTGGTCTTGCCGGCATTCAAAACCACGAAATCGGGCTCGAAGTCGGCCAGCTCCTCTTCAGAGGGACGGATGAACATGTTCTTCACGAAGTGGGCCTGCCAAGCCACCTCCGACACGAAGCGCACCTTCATGCGGGAGTTCTCGTTGGCACCGCAGTAACCGTCCATCACATAGACCTTCTTGCCGGAAAGCTGCTTCTGGCAGAGCACGCGGAAGTGCTCCCACGTCTTGTGATCGATGGGCTTGTTGTCGGAACCCTTCTTGTTGGGGTCGTACCACCACACGTTGTCTTTCGTGTTCTCGTCTTTCACAATGTATTTGTCTTTGGGCGAGCGGCCGGTGAAGATGCCTGTATCGACGGAAAGGGCCCCCGATTTGGTCAGGTATGCCTTCTCATAGCCCGTCAGTGCGGGGTTGGTCTCATGTTTGTACAGTTCGTCGTATGACAAATTGTGGAAAATCTCGACCGGGTTCTCAATGCCCAGTGCCTGCAATTCTGCTCTTAAGTCTTTCATAAGCCTATATATAATATTGAATGAATTCGAGGGCGCAAATGTACATAAATTTCGAATATCTGCAACGGTTGTTATAAAATAACCCAAAAAGAATAAACAAACTTGGGTTTTAACATTTTTTAACAGGAACTGACACGTTCTTTTTTGTATTTTCGCATTTATTTTTAAAGACCATTATCTTATGAAGAATTATTATATGTTTGTTTTGTTAATTGTTTGTTCGTCAGCTGTATCAAAGCTGGATGCCAAGCCGCAGACCGTTTATGGATTTAATGCGGGTAGCAAGAGCGAACAGAATATTTCCATGGTGTTCGGCCAATCGTTTGACATGGAGTTCTCTGGCGGAGGCTATAATATGTCGGAGGGCGTGAACCAGTCTCAGTTGATGACGGTGACTATTGAAGACTCAGCTTGCGTAAACGAACCCTATACGGACCACGGGTACAATATCTCAGACCTGACAGTAGGTACCCAATCATACGGCTCGACATACGAGAATAATATGGCGGAAATAGATGGTTATGATCGCCTCACCATTCTACAACTCACTGTTTTCCCTGTCTATGAGTTCACCGCGAATAAGACGTTCAGCGGCGTTTTTCCAGTCATTGAAGGCAGCAGGTTGAAAGGCGGTGAAGATTATCAGGTCGTGGAAGGGGAGAACACAATCCATTACCTTACCAGTTACGGTTGCGACAGTGTGGTAAATCTCTACGCCATGCTCTGTCCTGCCACTGTGGAGGATGGCGACCAGAACACGTATCCCACAGTGGTGGTGGCCGGTTATTGCTGGACGCAGAAAAACCTGCGTTCCCAGCATTACGCCGACGGTGTCACGGAAATTGACGAATCGATGATCTACCATTCTGCGACGTATCCCGATAAAGACCACAACGACACCACGTACGGTCGTCTCTATACGTGGATGTCAGCTGTGAATGCAGATGCCGACGGACATGTCGTCCCGGTGAACGGCTATGTGCAGGGAATTTGTCCCGATGGCTGGCACATCCCGACATCGGTAGAGATGATGGCCGTGAAGCTACTTCCTGCCGAGGAAATCCGCACCTCCACGCTGTGGAACCTCCCCAACAACAATACGAACAAATCTGGCTTCTCTGCCCTCCCGGCTGGGAAATACAACGCGGCTCTGTCCCGCTTCGAGGGTCTCGGCACCCGGGCCGACTGGTGGACGGTGGCTCCGACGGCCGTGGATGGTGTAGAGACGAACCATGGCGTGTCTCTGCAATTGCAATATTATTGTAACACTCCATTGGAAGGTCACCCTGGCGCAAATGACGGATTGAGCGTTCGCTGCGTCAAAAACAGTTAGCACTTTTCCAAGAGAACAGCAAACTCAATATGTGTCAACCCAGAGAGAACAGAGTGGCCCTTGGGTATTCAAAATAATAAAAACCAAAAATATGAAAAAAATCATAACTTTCATCGCAGTAGTCCTGATGGCGGTCATGGCCACCGCCCAGAAAGTGAGCTATTCGGTCGTGGTGCGCAACAGTGACAACGTGCTGCAGGCAGACAAGAACCTGACGGTGGTGGTCTCCATCGCAAATAGCCTGAGTGATGATCCTGTATATACAGAAATTCATACGGTGCAGACGAACCAGAACGGCCTGCTATCGCTGGCCATCGGAGACGGATCAAACACAACGGGAACCATGTCCGATGTGAAGTGGCCTATGGCCTACATCACCACCGACATCACCATGCCCGACAACTCGCACGTGATCAATACTGCGCCAGTGAATGCTGTGCCGTATGCCTTGTATGGCGAAAAATTCAGCCCCGAGGCCGTCTTGGAAGCAGTGGGGAAGATGACTGACGACCAGAAGGCCGCCTTGCGCGCAGCTCTTGGCATCACCACTGGCGATTAAAATATATAGGATACATTCCAAAAGGGCTGCAAGTCTGACATGTGTCAACCCGGGGTAAACGAATTGAACCCTGGATTAATACAGAACAATATGTAACAGAAATATGAACAAAACCATTATCCTAATAACAACACTCATCTTGGTGGCAGTCACGGCAACTGCGCAGAGGCTGAACTACTCGGCTGTGGTGCGAAACAACGACAACGAGCTGGTGACCAATGAGAATGTGACGGTGAGAATCGCGATTTCGCCCGCATCGAATGGCAACCCCGTCGTCTATTCGGAAACCCACCAGACGACCACCAACCAAAACGGATTAGTGAGACTGACTGTTGGCAATGGCACCCTGAAAAACGGTAACCTGTCCGATGTGAGCTGGCCCGCGGCCTACATCATTTCCGAATTCACGCTGCCTGACGGGACCCACGTGAGTAGCATCATGCCAGTGAATGCGGTCCCGTATGCCTTGTATGTCGATAATGTCAGCGTCGAGGGTTTTATCGACGTGGTGGAGTCGATGACACCCGAGCAGATAACAACCCTGCGAGAGACCATGGGCATTCTCGAACCGCAGCCCGAACCCGCCACATTCTCCTGCGGCACCGACAAGATGATTGACGCCGATGGAAACCTGTACGAGACGGTGCTGATTGGTGAGCAGTGCTGGACCAAGACCAATCTGCGCACCACGAGATACCGCGATGGCCACGATATCCAAATTCCGGGCTCTCAGGCGACCTATTACCGGCCAGCGGCGAATGAGGTTGGAAATTATACGGATTCCATTTTTGGGCTCTACTACACTTGGTATGCGGCGGCTGACACGGGCAACAGCAAGCTCTGTCCTGCGGGCTGGCACGTGCCGAGCAATGCCGACTGGCATCTCCTGACCGACTATCTGATGGGCAACAACAACTTTTGGTGCGACAACAGCAACAACGACATTGCCTTTGCATTGGCCTCCAAACAATATTGGACAGATTGTATTGGTGGGACGAACATTTCGTCCTGTGGCGTGTGCCAGAAAACAAACAATAACATGACAGGTTTTTCAGCTATTCCTGCAGGCTATTATTATGATGGAGCTTTTAATAATGTTACCTTGGACGCCATTTTCTGGTCTTCCACATTCGCAGGTGTCAGTCTCACAAACGAAGACAAAGCCTACGTGCTATACATGTTTGCATTGAACACCAATGTTAATCATAAGGATGACTTTGCGGAATATGGCCTTTCTGTCCGCTGTCTCCGCGATGGCACCGACAACTCGGTAGAGCCTCCCACGGTGATCACCGCCAATGCCACCGGTGTCACCACGGTCAAAGCCACGCTGCTCGGGTCATATTCCAATCCCGGCAATTTGACCGTCATTTCGACGGGCTTCGAGTGGAAGACCGTTGGCGCGAGCAGCTACAACGTGGCGGATGCTTCAGGCGAGGCGATGTCATACGAGCTTACCACACTCATCCCCGACACCCAATACACCTACAGGACGTTCGTGGCCACGGCAGACAGTGTCTATTACGGTGAGGAGATGATGTTTACAACGGACAAGGTTGTCTTTCCGACAATCCACAATCCTTGTCCGGGCCAGCCCACGGTGACCGACCACGAAGGCAATCTCTATAACACGGTGAAAATCGGCAACCAATGCTGGACGAGGGAGAACATGCGCTGCACTACCTCGCCGAAGGGGTATCTTTCCAATGGAGAATCTGTAGGATACTCAGATGAAAATTACTACAAGGCATATTATTTTGAAAATGTCGAAGATAACATCCCCACCAGCGTGAACGACACCAGTTTGAGCGGAATGCTCTACAACTGGGCGGGCGCGATGGACACTTCGGCCACGGAAATGTTCAACATTTCGTTCTTCAACCGACGGGGCATCTGTCCCGAAGGGTGGCATGTGCCGAGCAGCGCAGAATGGTCAGAGATGGAAGCCACGCTGGCTGATGATTCTCCAGCGGGAAGGCTTTCAGGAAGCGACTTCTGGCGGCCCAAAAACGAGGTCGATCCCGTAGGTGTACCCGGAGATTATGGCTGGTCCTCGCGCAACAGTTCGGGATTTTTCGCTGTTCCCGCTGGTTACTATACGTCGAATACCTATATCTCCAACTTAGATGCCACCTTCTGGACATCCACCTCAAAGAGCAATACGGAAGCAATTCAACACAGTTGGAAGTACAATTTAAAGACAATAATCATAAGTGAAACTGCAAATAAAAGAGTGGGGCGTTCGGTTCGCTGCGTGAAAGACTGAGACTTGAAACATGAAGTAAAAGGACGGGAATGAAAAGTTTTCGTCCTTTTTTTTCAAAAAAAATCCACAAAGATGTTCCGTATGAAAAAAAATTATACCTTTGCACCCGCAAAAAACGAAAATAAACTCTATAACATTTTTATAAACATCAAAAAATTAAAGTTTTATGAGAAAAAAAGTTAGAAATGTGATCATTATCGGTGCTGCTGGAAGAGACTTCCACAATTTCAACACCTTCTTCCGTCACAACAAAAACTACAACGTAGTCGCTTTTACCGCTGAGCAAATCCCCGGTATCGACGACCGTATGTATCCGAAGGAACTCGCTGGTGAAGATCTTTACCCGAAGGGCATCAAGATCTATCCGGAATCCAAGTTGGCCGAACTGATCAAGGAATTCGACGTTGACGATTGCGTGTTCGCATACAGCGACAAACCTTACGCATACGTCATGGGCATCAGCGCTATCGTGAACGCTGCTGGCGCTAACTTCTGGCTCATGGGCCCGAAGGACACCATGGTGAAATCCAAAAAGCCCGTCATCGCTGTCGGTGCTACCCGTACAGGTTGCGGTAAGTCTCAGACTTCCCGTAAGATCATCGAATACCTCGTTGGAATGGGCTTCAGAGTGGTCGCCGTGCGTCACCCCATGCCTTACGATCCCGATTTGAACAAACAAATCGTCCAACGTTTCGCTTGTGTCGATGACCTCAAATATCAAAACTGCACCATCGAAGAGATGGAAGAGTACGAGCCCCATGTGGTGACCAAACGTAACGTCATCTACGCTGGTGTCGATTACGAAGCTATCCTCAAGGGTGGTAAGACCAAAGATCCTCAAACCGGCAAGTGGGTTGAGATGGCTGGTGCTGAGAACGATCCCGACGGCTGCGACATCGTGCTGTGGGACGGCGGTAACAACGACTTCCCGTTCTACGTTCCGGATTTGACCATCGGCGTTGCTGACCCGTTGCGTCCCGGTGCTGAGGTGAGCTATTATCCTGGCGAAGTTGTCGCTCGCATGGCTGACGTTATTGTTATCAACAAGATCGACTCCGCTTCTTTGGACAACATCAACACCGTTCGCGCTAACCTGCGCAAAATCAACCCGACGGCTAAGCAAATCGACGCTGCTTCTATCCTCACGGTTGACAAACCCGAACTGCTCAAGGGCAAGAAAGTCCTCGTCGTGGAAGATGGTCCTACATTGACCCACGGTGAGATGAAGATCGGTGCTGGTACAGTTGCCGCTCTGAAACACGGTGCTGAACTCGTTGACCCGAGACCTTATACCGTTGGAAAACTCTCCGAAACCTTCGAGATTTATCCGAACATCGGTACTTTGCTGCCCGCTATGGGTTATGGCGCAGAGCAAATGAAAGACCTCGAGAAGACCATCGCCAACACTCCTTGTGATGCTGTTGTTGTCGGTACTCCTATCGACCTGCCTCGTTTCATCAAGATCAAACAACCCGTTGTGAAGGTCGGTTACGAGCTGCAAGAGATTGGTACTCCTACTTTGAAGGAAGTTTTGGACGAATTTGTTGCAAAACACAATCTCAAACCCAAAAGACGCAAAAAATAATGCTCTTTTAGTATAAATTACTCGGAGGCGCATCATTTTGGTGCGCCTTTTTCGTTGGTTACTGCGTGTTGGTTGTTTCATGTTAAAACAGAGTAACCGACAGCGAATCTAACCAACAGCCAAAAAAAATTAAACTTGCCTCACCGAGCGATGTCAAAAAAGTGTATCTTTGCAGACTGGATTAAAATAGAAAAATTAAGTTATGAAAAGAATATTTACACTCCTGTTGGTAATGTTTGCTGTGACGGCTAACGCACAGTCAATCAAATTGTTTCACAATAACAACGCCGTTAATGACGGTGATACGGTTTTTGTGCCGTTGGCTGCTGGATATGATGAGGTCAGCGTTTATCTGGGGTATGAGAACGTCACCGATGATGATGTCCTGTTCCGCGTTCGGAAAGAGGTGGTGGCATACAGCGGTGATGCGGATGATATCTACTTCTGCATCGGTGAGTGCTACCCTGGAAGCCTTTCTTCCACGTTGGAAATTCTTGCAAATGAGACGATTACAGCCGACATGGAGAATGCCTTCCACGCCACGTACGCAGGCAACGGACAAACGGCAGTGGTTAGATTTACCTTTTTTGTTGTCAATAACGAATCCGACAAGGTTTCCTTCTATGTCTGCTTCGGCAGCGGATCGGGTATCCGTCCAGCAGAACTTGCGAAAACCCTTCGCGCATATCCAAATCCTGCTCAGAGCATCGTGAACATTGACTATATGGCTCCGAACAGCAGCTCTTTCTTGGTAATCAAGAATTTGACAGGTAGAGAAGTGTACCGCACAGAGGTTTCTTTTGCAGGTAAAAAGCAAGTGGATATTTCCAAATTCAATGCTGGTGTCTATTTCTATGGCGTTGAATCTGATGGAAAAATGCTTTGTACCAAGAAATTGTTGGTCAGATAGTATAGCCTCAGGTTATTTTATTTCTTACTTCAAGTGCCATGTTTACGCGGCATTGGCTTACCGTAACGCAATTCCAATGGGATAGCGTGGCGCAACCTAACAACTGGATTACGCTGATATTCTGTGTGTTATTGCTCCTGTTTACCATTATTGTCGTAGCTTTTCGTCGGAAATTGTTCCTGATTTGCCGGGCATTGGTCTCCCAACGTCATTTTTCACTCGTCCAACGTGAAGTGAAGATTCTTGAGGAGAGGTCCTCGCTCCTTCTGCTAGTGTTTGATCTTCTTACGATTACTACAGGTTTGGTCATGTTCGGGAACACCTATCTCTCTCCAGTTATGTCCAGACTGCCGTTTATTGCCAATGTCGGCATCTGTTTTGGTGTTTTGTTGTCGGCCTTTTTCCTGAAGTTGCTCTGCAATCAGCTTTACGCCACACTCTACGGTCGTCAAAAAGAGTCTGCAGCTATGAATCAATACAAGTTCAGCTTCATGACCAATTTTGCCATCCTCCTTTTCCCAATGCTGATAATCATCCATTACATGCAGCTCCGTACCTGTTATTATATTCTTGCGGTGATACTTGCGCTCCTTTTTCTTACATGGGCTTTTCAACTGATGAAAAATAATTCTATAAATGGTCGTGGGTTTCATTTTTTTCTCTATTTTTGCACCCTTGAAATTTTGCCGTGGTTAGTGGGGCTAAAGTTTATATTAATTATTTGATGGACAATTTTTTAAGATAAATTTTCAAAGGATTATAAAATACAGAAATGAAGATAAAAAACATACTGGTTTCGCAAAATGCGCCGGAAGATTTTGAAAGATCTCCGTACGCAGAGTTGAAGAAAAAGTACAGTATCAATATTGATTTCTACAAATTCTTTAAAATCAATTGTACTACAGCACTCGAATTTCGGAAAACTCATATCAACATTTTGGATTATGAGTCCATCGTGTTTTCCAGTACCAATACTATCGACAAATTCTTTGAATTGTGCAAGGATATGCGTTTGGAAATGCCGGAATCGATGAAGTATTTTTGCGCAACGGAGTCTATCGCACTCTATATGCAGAAATATGTTCCCTATCGTAAACGTCGTGTTTTTGCGGCTAAGGACGCACAGGTGTCAAGTTTTTATGACCTGCTGATTAAGAACAAGAATGTCAGCATGTTGATTCCATGCAGCCAAGACGGCATTGCACCCCAGCTGGAAGCCATGTTGACGGAAAACGAAATCAAGTTTGCTCAGGCAGTGGTGTTCAAGATAGCCCATGCTGACTTGGTGCACGACGTGGATATCAACAAGTATGATATGATTGTCTTCTTCAGTCCGAATGGAGTGAAGTCATTGCAGTCCAATTTTCCGGATTTCCAACAGGGGGAGAAAGTTTTTGCCGCATTGGGCAAAGCTGCGGAACAGGCTGTTGAAGAGGCAGGATGGAAACTTCACGTGATGGCACCTACTAAGGAGTACCCTTCGTTGACCGAGGCAATGGATGCTTTTTTGAAGGAATATGCCAATAGAAGACGTTAAATTCACCCTCCCGAAATCTGCCCGTCTGAAATCTTCGCTCCTCATCAAAAACATCGTGCGGCAGCGTGATGCTGTGTTCTCCTTTCCGATCAAATGTTTCTATTCAATAGAAAAAAACGAAGACCGAAAAGCGCCTAAGGTGGCTTTTTTAGTCTCAAAGAAGCGTTTCCATCATGCCGTGGAACGCAATAGAGTGAAACGACTGCTTAGGGAAGCATATCGTATTCATAATCAGGAATTTGAATTGCCGGAAAACCTTGCCCTGAACCTTTGTTGGATGATGGTTGGTTCCGAGTTGCCCACCTTTCATCAAGTGGAAGTCGCCGCTCAACAAATATTCCAGCAGTTGCAAGCTAAATTGAAGGCCTAATCATGATTGGTAAGTTGTATGATGGATTTAAAAACTTATTGTCCAAGCTTTTGATCGGGATGATAAAGTTATACCAAGTGACCCTTTCGCCCTTTATTGGTCGCGCATGTCGCTACACGCCAACATGTTCCAACTATGGAATAGAAGCAATACGGAAGCACGGGCCTTTCAAAGGTTCTTGGTTAACCCTGAAGCGGGTGTTGTCTTGTAATCCGTGGGGTGGTAGTGGTTACGATCCTGTCCCTTAAATAACGGTTACACTGTTACAGGAATATATAAAAACATTCTCCATTATGGGATAGAAGGGGGATCGTATGTCAGATGGGATGAGCGAGCCCTAAGCTGGAGTATGGTTTATACGTTGCTGTCGCGATATGTGCGCCAGAGATACACGATGGCCATGGCACTGACGAGGGTGCATGTGATGGCAGTTGGGATAGAACCGCGAACGTCCGTGAATTGCATGTTATTGGTGTCGATACCTCGGCCTTGCAAAGTGTAATCGACCAGCAAAGAAAGGGCATTGTGCAGCACATGCGCTAAAACCGGCAACCAAAGAGAACGACTCCAGTAGAAAAGGTATGCCAAATAGAGGCCTAATATGAATCGGGGTATAAATCCGTAGAATTGAAAATGCAATGCACTGAATATTAAGGCGGTGAGAAGAATTCCCACATGTGGATTTTTCGTCCATCTCATCATTAGCGGTTGTAATGCTCCTTGGAAGAAAAATTCTTCACAAATACCTGCTAATAGGGCGAATATCAGCAGATTAGAGATGAGATCCCAGGTGCTACGCTGTGCCGTGACGAGTTCAAGAATATGCTCCGCACTCTCTTCCATGTTGCGCATGAATTCCGCTACGGAGCCTTCCTGTGGCATGATGCTTTGGTTGAAAGCCGACAACACGCCCACGACGGGTAACAGCGTGATGGAGAGAATAAGCACCATATTGGTCATGGTGTAGGGTGGTTTCCGATTGGCTGCACTATAGTTAAACCATAGTCTGTCTTGGCAGTAAGCGAAGAGCATGGAGGGCAATAGGAAGGTGCCGATGGTGATGATTGTTTGCGACAAGCGGATGGCTGTCACGGGGTCGGAGGCCTCCAGCATGGATGTGGTATGATAAAGGAACAGTATCAGCAGTTCACTCAACGAGGTGGAAATCAGCATTCCGCCAATCATGAAAAGGGCTAATACCAACAGTTGGACCCAATATGATTTTTCCCGTAATCTCATTCTTTTTTCTTTAAAAAAGTAGAGACGCGATTTGTCGCGTCTCTACAAGGTGTATTGTGGTGATTATCTACGATTAATGATGATCTTTCCGGAGACGGATTTTCCATCGTCAAGGGTGACGCGGACGGAGTAGTGTCCAGCGGCGAATCTGGATACGTCGATTGCAGTGGACTCAGGGGTGTCGGGGGTGCCGCGGAAGACTAGTTTGCCGTTGAGGGCGAAGACCTCGATACGAGTCATGCGCTCGCCGCGGATGTTGAGCATAGCGCTGGTAGGGTTGGGGAAGAATTTGAATTCGGGCGTCATGGTGAACTCTTCAACACCTTCATTGAAAGCGACGTAGAGGGTGAGGTGAACGACGGAGTCGCATCCTGCGAGGGTGTAGTACTGGATGTCGTATTCGAAGGTACCGCTGTCAGCGGGGGTGACCACGAAGTTGCCGTAAGCGTATTCGTGCTCCCTGACGGCGGAGTCGGAGACGAAGATGTCGAAGGTGGGGTTGATGGAGAGATGCAGCACAAAGACGGAGTCGCATCCGAGCGAGGATACGAGGCTGTCGAAGTAGGAACCTTCGGTGAGGAACTCACCTCCTCGCCACTCGTAAGGGACGTTCTCGCAGGTTTCGGCGAAAGTTTCGAAGAGGTAGGATTGCGAGACGGTGAGGACGAGGTTGACGGTGGAGTCGCAGCCGTTGGAGTTGGTCAACGAGTGGCTTGCGTAAAGTGTGCCGGGCATCAGGGCGAGGGTGTCGAATCCGTGGAGTTGGTAGAGTGTTCCGGCGCAGACGGTGTCAAAGATGGTGGTAACATCAGCGGGGATCACGTACAGGTGTAGTTCGAAAATGTCGAGGCAGCCGGCGTCGTTAGGCAAGGTGTCAGCGTAGAAGCCGGCGTCGTTGATGGCGTGCCCGCGCCAAGCGTATGGCAGGGCGTTCTGGCAGATGGTGTCGGCGAGGATTTCGTGCAGGGAGCTGTTGACAGAGAAGAGAAGCGTGAAGGTGCTGTCGCATCCTTCGGCGGAGACGAGAGTGTCGTAGTATGTCCCGCTTTCGGAGAGTGCAAGGCCGTGCCAAAGGTAGGGCAGCTCGTAGTCGCACACGGCAGCGGTCTCGGTGGCGTGGTAGGAGGCGTTGACGAAGAGCGTCAGCCGGTAGATACTGTCGCAGAAGGAACCCTCGGTTTGATGGAAGTCCTCACGAACACCGGCCTCGTGGAGTGTCATGCCACGCCAGAGGTAGGGCAGGTCGTCGCTGCAGACGGTGACGGAGTCGTGGAAGAGATAGGAGGGATTAACGACGACAGCCACTTGGTGGATTTCGCGGCATCCATTGATGCTGGGCACAGTGTCGCGATAGACACCAGCCTCGTAAAGGGGCAGACCCCGCCAGATTGTGGAGTCGCCTTGGCAGAGAAGGATGTCATCATCAAAGACGACCTGCGTCGGGTTGACGGTGAGCACCAGTGCGAAAACGCTGTCACAGCCGTGGACGGAGACGAGGGAGTCATAGAATATGCCGCCCAGAGTGTATTCGCCGCCTCTCCAGAGGAAGGGTAGCTCGTGATCGCAGACAACGGCGCTGTCCACGACAAGTGTTTCAGGTGCCTCGATGAGGGTAAGGGTAACGACGCTGTCGCAGAGCTCCGGACGGTGGAAGGTGACGGAATAGACACCTGCCGCATTGAATGTCTCTCCGCCGTAGGAGAACGGGAAGTCACTGGTACAAACGAACTGCGTCATGGTTCCCTGAGCGGTCGGGATAACGTTGAGAAGGAGTGAAACGAGACTGTCGCAGGAATGTTCGGAAGAGAAGTGAATGTCGTAGGAACCAGCCTGTGCGAGGATGGAGTCACCGTAGTAGAAGGGCAGTTCCTCCTGACATACGGTTACAGTGTCGAAATGGTGGAAGGTAGGTTTGACGACAAGCGTGAAATGTGTGATGGTGAGGCAATCGTCGTCACCGGTCTCGGTGATGTCGTAGGTGCCTGCTGCAGAGAAGGTCTCACCCATGAAAGTGAAGGGGAGCTCGTTGTCGCAAATGGTTTTCGAAGCGGCGTGTTCGATGTTGGGGGTAACGGCGAGGTGCAGGGTCCAGATGCTGTCGCAGCCGTTTTCGGTCAGGAGGTTGACGGTGTAGGTGCCAGCCTGCGAGAAGCTGTGGCTTTCGTCGAACAGATAAGGCAGCGAACCCTGGCAGACGGAGACGTTGGTGTCCTGCACGTAGGTTGGGTTGACGTTGAGGTGCAGGTGAATGACGCTGTCACAGCCGTCAGCGGTGAGGAATGCGATGTCGTAGTCATCAGACTCCCAGAAGCTGTATTGACTATCGCCATTCCAGAGGAAGGGCAGGTCGTTATCGCAGATGTCCACGGTGGTGTCGTGGCTGAAAGTGGGGTTGACAGTCAGGTGTAGCGTGACGATGCTGTCGCACCCGTGGACGGAGGAGAGAGTGTCGGTGTAGGTTCCGGCAACGTATATTTCCTGGTTGTTGAAGTCGTAGTGCTCTCCTTCACAGATAGACTCGTTCAGGGGCAGGTGGTAAGTGGGGTGCACTGTGAGGTTGATGACGACGGTGCTGTCACATCCGAAGACATTGGAAGCGGAATGCATTAGGACAAAGGAGCCCGCTTCTGTAAAGGTGGTGTCGAAGCCATGGGCGTTGTAGGTGTCACCCTGGCAGATCTCATCGGAGAACACCTCCAAGTCCACAGGGTTGATCGTGAGGTTGAGGATCACGGTGCTGTCGCAGAAGGAGGTCGGGATGACCCTGGTGAACACGAACTCGCCAACCGTGTCTGCGGGCACCTGGAAGCCGAACTCGTTGTAATCGTTACCAAAACATCGCGTAGCAGAGATGAAGGTGGTGTCGAAATCATGCACGATGAGATGCAGGACGGTGGTGCTGTCGCAGTTGCTGGCAGAGACGGTGTCATGGGAGATAAACATGGTCTGAGTGGCCATCTCCACGTCGAAGCCGTACTGATGGTAGGATTCACCGTAGCAGACGTGTGCCGTGATGGTGTCCAAATAGGTGGAACCGGTGGAGAGCATCAGGGTGACGGTGCTGTCGCAGCCGTAAACGGAGGTCAGGTTGGCGGTGTAGGTGCCGGCTTCCGTGATCGTTTGCCCGTTAAAGACAATGCTGCCACCCTCGCAAATCATGCGAGAGAAGGTGTTTTGGTAGGAGGAGTGCAAAGTCAAATCGAGGACGATGACGCTGTCGCAGCCGTTTGCAGCAGTGAAGGACTGCGTGTAAATACCGGAACTCTGGTACGTTGTGCCGTTCAATGTGTATAAGTCGCAGGTGTCGATGGTGACAGTGTCCCGGATGACGGGATTGACACGCACATGCAAAGTCACGAGGCTGTCGCAAGAAGTGGAGGCAGTCTGGTTGATGACAAACTGGAACTCGCCAGGTGTATTCAGGAATTCGTCAATACCATGTTCTTGATAATGAGTGTTTTGGCAAACAGTGTCGAAGATGTGTTGCGGATCATAGCTCGGGTTGATAGTAATCACGAGACTGCTTTTTCCGCTCTCGCAAGTGGTCTGAGCATTGTAATTGCTGACGAGAATGGTCGTGCTCTCTTCAACAGTAGCGTTATAGTGCGCATTTTGAGCCAAGAGCATATTGTTGCTGTTGTACCAACGATACAGTTGAGAACTGTTGGCGGTGATGTATGTGGAGAAGTCGGCAGTGAGAGGACCACAGTTGGTGACATCAGAGACTTGTGGGGTGGCAGGAACGGGGTTTATCGTGACGGTTACGGGTTTGCGCGTGCTCTTACATTTCGTATTCGCATTGTAACTCTCTACATAGTAATAGGTGGTGTTGGAAATGTGGGATGAGTAGGTGAGGCCAACGTGGAATGGTTCTGATGAGGCCGAATTGTTGGAATACCAACGACAGGTGGTTGCATTCATGTCGATGAAAGCGTTCAAGGTCGTTAAACCGGCACCGCAACGAGCGTAATCATCAATCATAGGAATAGAAGGCACAGGGTTCACCGTGACTTGCATCGGTACACGAGAACTTTCGCAACCTGTGTTGGTGTTATAGCTGGAAATGTAGAATACGGTATTTTCAGTGTAGTTGTTGGTAAATGATGTTCCGGTGAATATCGGATTTCCGCCTGTGGCAGTGTTGTACCATCGGCAAGTGTTACCATACATACCTGCGGGAATATTCAGAGTCAAATTTCCACTACCGCAACGAGATGTGTCATTCGAGGTGATGTTAGGTGTAGCAGGTGTGGAATTTATTGTCACAGTCACGGTGATGATGCTGTCACATCCGGCAGCGTTTGTGGTAGTGATAATGATCGTGCCGGGTCCAACAATGTTAATACCTTTATATTCGTATGGGAGTTGGTTGCTGCACAAGGGCAGGGTTTGGGTAGAATAAGTAGGACTTAAAACTGTAAGATAGCACGTGACAATGCTGTCACAATTGTCGCTGCTGGTGAGCGTTTTGACAATAGTTTGGGAGGTTGTATAAGTTTGGTTCATCCATACGAATTGTTCACAAACGGTGGTGTCAAAACTGTAAGATTTTGCAGGATTGATGGTCAAATTCATCGTCACAACACTGTCGCAGCCTAAAACAGTCTGGAATGTTCGGGTATAGACTCCGCTATTGGTGAATGTTTCGTTGTTCCACGTGTAGCTCATGCATGCAGTTTGGTAGAATGAGGTATTATAGGTCGGTTTTACGATGGCGGTCACCGGAACAACGGCACTACGGCAATTGTTGTCGTCTGTCACAGCGGCGTAGAAAGTGGATGTTTGAGTAATGTGTTGGTTGACAGAGATTTGATTGTTTCCGCTTTGGTCGGAATACCAAGTAATGGTGTTGCCTTGGGTGGGTAAAACAAGGTCGCTTTCCCCACAAACACTTTCAATCGAGACGGTCGGAGCGGAGGGGATGGGGTAAATGACGATTGCTATGGGAGTTTTATCGCTTTCGCATTGGGTGTTGTTGTTGTAAACGGAGGCATAGAAAGTGTTGTTGCCACTGACCGACTTGCTCATTTGGTTTCCTTGTCCGGCACTCTGCATATTGCCGTCGTACCATTTTACAACATGGCCGGCAGGTGCGGTGGCGTTAAAGGTTACAGTCACACTGCTGTTGGAACAGATCGGCGAGGTGGGATTCGTGGAGACAGTGGGTTGTGCGGGAATGTCGTTAATAGTGACAGTCATGGGGACTAAAGCACTACGACACTGATTGTTGTCAATGGAAGCAGCATAGTATGTGGTGGTTTGTGTTATGTTTTGCGTGGCAGGGATGATGTTCATGCCATCGTTGTCCGAATACCATTGCACAGTATTGGGAGAAGTGGTGGTGGCGGTCAAGGTGTAGTTGCCCGCTCCACAGTAGCTGGTATTATTTGAGACAGTGGGGGGGGTGGGACCACTGAATATGGTGGCTTGCACAGGTACGCGCGAAGAAGTGCAGCCCGCCTCGTTTACAGCACACACATAATAGGTGGTAGTAGATTGCAGGTTGTTGATAGTGAAGCTTTGTCCTGTTCCTGCAATGTTTTGGGTGGTTGCCGATGCATACCACAAGAGGGTGTTTTCAGAAGGGGTGCTGGCGGTGAGTGTGATGGGGCCGCTGCCGCAGCGTGAGCCAGGAGTGACGGTCGGGTTGTTTGGCTTAGAAGAGAAAATCACAGAATGTGAAGCAGTTGCTTGGCAATTGTTCAAAGTGGCGGTGACAGTATAGGTGCCTTGGCTGTTGACCGTGATGGTGTTGCTGGTGCTGCTGTTGGACCATAAAAGAGTAGTGCCAGTGAGCAGATTGGATGCTGTAAGAGTGATAGACGACCCTTCGCAAACCAAAGTGTCCCCAATGATGTTCACTGTCGGGGTTTGTAGGTTGCTGACATCTTGGGTTGCGCTGGAAGAACATCCAAAGCTGTTCGTTCCCGTGACGCTGTAAGTGCCGGAGGAGGCGATGGTGAGATCTGCTTCGTCATGGCCGTTGTTCCAAATATATGTGTTTGCTCCAGATGCGGTGAGCGTGGCGGTAGTGCCACTGCAAAGTGCATCAGGCCCGCTAATGGACACCACAGGAGTGGGTTGTACAGTGAGAACATGAGTGGCGGTGTTGGTGCAGCCGTTCGATGTGCCAGTGACGCTGTATTCGCCGCCGGTGGTAGCCACGATACTGGCAGTTATTGAACCATCGGACCACTGGTATGTGGTGGCTCCAGCTGCCGTCAAAGTAGCCGTTTTTCCTGAACAAATAGTATTACTTCCGCTGATAGTAATGTTAGGTTTAGGGAAGATTTCCACGTGTGCAGGAGCCGATGATGAGCAATTGTTGGCATCTGTGACAGTAGCGGTGACATCGTAAATGCCCGGAGTCGTGGGTTGGAATACATTGCCAATGGTTCCGTCACTCCAAGAATATTGCAAAGGACCGGCAGAGGATGTGCCTGTGGCGGTTACGGAAATCGGTGTGCCTTCGCACGCGGAATGTTGGTTGTTTGAATAAGTAAGATTTAAGGTGGGCTTGGGCTTTATATTGTTGAATCGAATAACGTAGGTGAAGGTGGAACTGTCGTTATGCATCACTGTGATGGTGCATCGCGGGGTGACCACAGTGGCTTGGGTTATGGTGTAGTTCAAAATCAAGGATGATTTAGGCTCGATAGTTACTTGGGGAAGGTCACCAGAAGAAGTGAAACAGCGTCTGCTTGTGTCATTAAGAGTTATGCTTCCTGAATTGTTGAGTTGCCCGTTAACTACATTACCATGAGTATAATATTCGTAAGTGTTGAAGGTCTCTCGGAGAAGGTCGTGCTCCACTCCGTCGATTTTCAAGGAGGCTAACCCTTTGTCATAGATGCAGAATATGTCATCTATGGTCAAGCTGTCGTTCTCTCCGTAGCCAAGTCTTGTGTTTGTGGATAATGAAACGAGGGCGTAGTATGGTTGTGCTGTATTTTGCAGAGTTGGGGTGGTGATAAGGTTGTTGTTGGCATCCCAGTAGTTGAATTTGAAGGCAAAGCGCGTCCAGTCGGATTTATATACACCATTCACAGGAGTGGTGGCCGGATTGGTCATAGTGCCCATAACATTCGCGATTTTTCCTTCTTGAGGGGTGCTTGTGGTGGTGTTGGGCATATCAACGAAATCAACATCTCCATGGATTTGTACTCTCAATGGAGCGGTTGGATAGCTGTTTTGCAGAAAGCTGAAGCGTGCCCAAAGCGCAATGGAGTCTGGACGGCAGGAAAATTCCCAATGGCAGTTTCCTTCACGTTGAGTATAAACGTAGTTGATCGTATCCGTTATTTGGATAGATGCAATTCTGGATTTGCCAGTCGTTAAAGCACCATTAAGGATACGATTATGTTTTGTGACCGAATATAACTGACATCCGAAACCGGTTCTACCAGCCACTTTTTTATGGTGATCTAAAAATGCACCGGCAATTTCAGCAGCCTCGCACGTCGCCGCATCTAATTCGCAATCCATGTCGGAGTAGGAATGCCAGCGAGTAGGAAGTGCAGGCGAACCGGTCGCATTCCAGCTTTCAAAAGTGCAAGAGGGTAATTGGGAATTGGTGATCTGTCCAAACGTCATGGAAACCATGATCATCAGTACCGCTAATACGGAAATTTTCTTCATAATTCTCATTGTCTATTTTTTTTTGAATGGTTTTTGCAATATAATAGGCGTAGATATTATTTATCTTTTTGTTATAATTATAAGATTATCAATGATTTATGTATAATTATATGCCTTGATAAATAAGGCGCAAATATACAACAAAAATCCAAAGAACCAACAAAAAAAACCGGTCTGTCTGTTTAGACAAACCGGTTCGTACATGTCGTATGTTTTTGGTGATTACCTACGGTCAATGATGATTTTTCCGGTGACGGATTTCCCGTCGTCGAGGGAGACTCGAACGGAGTATTGTCCAGCGGCGAATCGGGATACATCGATTGCGCTGGACTCGGGGGAGTCGGGGGTGCCGCGGAAGACGAGGCTGCCGTTGAGGGTGAAGACTTCGACGCGAGTCATGTGCTCGCCACGGATGTTGAGCATAGCGCTGGTCGGGTTGGGGAAGAGTTTGAACTCGGGTGTCATGGAGTGCTCTTCGACACCTTCGTTGAAAGCGACGTAGAGGGTGAGGTGGATGATGGAGTCGCATCCTGCGAGGGTGTAACACTGGATGTCGTATTCGAAGGTGCCGCTGTCGGCGGGGGTGACGGAGAAGTATCCAGAGTTATACTCGTGCTCACTCATGGCGGAATCGGAAACATATACTTCGTAGGTCGGATTGATGGAGAACTGGATGGTGAAGATGGAATCGCAACTTTCTGTGGCTGTTACGGTGTCCGAGTAAATACCCGCTTCGGTCAGTGACATGCCATGCCAAAGGTAGGGTAACTGGTTGTCGCAAACGGAGATTTCGTTGAAGTATTCCACGTTCGGGGCAACGTGGAGGTGAATATGCCAGACACTGTCGCAGCCGTTCACTGTCTGGAATTCAAAATCATAATTGCCAGACACTGTGTAGCTGTTGTTGTTCCATACGAACGGCAAGTCATTGTCACATACACTTATGTTAGTGTCAATACTGTAGATAGGATAGACGTTGATGGTGAGCGTAGCCGTGCTCGTGCAGCCGTAGGCGTTGGTACCAGTGACGGTGTAGATTCCGCTGGTGGTAGGATGCACGGTCGCATCATCGCCCAGTCCGTCGCACCAACTGTAGCTGCTTGCACCTGAGGCCGTTACCGAAATCTCCTCGCCTGCACAGGTTGAGTAGGTGTTGTTCGGAACATTGAGGGTGATGTCCGGACTCGGGATGAAATGTATCGTGTAACTGATGTTAGAACCTAAACGATTGACGGTGGCGGTGTAGTTGTTGCCCGCCGACGCCTGCGTGATGGATACTTGGTTCTTCGTGTTGGCTATTTCGGAAACCGCTGTGGCAGTGACAGTTGGAAGATTCCCGGAAAAACACATCTCGTAGTTGTATGTGTTTTGATTGAAGTTGGAGAGAGTGGTACCATTCACTTTGATATCCGCCATTTCTCCAACGTAAATCATCTCAATATCATCCACGTACAGTCGGTCGTTGGTGTTCCCCTGTCCAGGTAGCTTGTTGGTTGTAAACGAGATAAGGATATATTGGGAAGTCTGGTTGAAACTCATATAGTCGTCGTAGTTGAACTTCGTTCTGTAATTCTGCCAAACAAGAGAGCTACTCGAAGCGGTGGTTCTTGAAAACTGTTTTGACATCGAAGCAACGGCTTTCGAGTTGTCGTCGATAGGTTCGTGCATGGCGTAATTGCCATGAATTGTGGCCGTTAAGCTGGCTTCCAGAGATTCGGACGTGGCATATAGAGAAGCCCAAAAGCTGAGACTGTCCGGATATCCTTCGAAGGTTTGGCAGTAACCATTCGTGATGTCTGAAAAATTGTAATTCCCCGTAAAATCCGAAGCAGACATGCTACCGGCATTAATTCTTCCTGTGGTGAAATTCCCGTTAGCAATAATGCCCAAAAATACATTTCTCGGTTTAATACAACAGGAATATTGACCTGAATGGCCCGCCGCTCTTTCGTGCTGAACAGCACCTGAGACCATGCTGGCTAAGGAACCAGTGGCAGTGTTGAAAGTGTGCCATCCGCTTGGAACAGAGTTGGCATCCGACCAATTCTCAAAACCACCGTTGGGTAATTGAAATTGCGCAAAAGAGCTGACGGAGATAAAAACTACAATCAACAAGAGTAAAACTTTTTTCATACTTTTTGATATTTTTATACGTTAATTTGTTTCGAAAAACAATCGTTTTTTTTCCCCCTTTCTCAGCCGAATATGAAATAACCATACAGCTTTGTTGACATACTGGCTCGAAAAAAAACGGCGGCAAAAATACAAAATACTAAGTATGTTGGGCCATGGTATGGTTGTTTTTGTTTGTAAGTTATTGTGTGTAAAAGAAATAAAGATGTTAACAAAAGTTAACAGTAACGTTTCGAATCGTTGTTACCCTCATTAAACCATTGCATTCTATAGGATGTCTCAAAAAAACGTATTTTTGCCCCCATGAAGGGACGTATCGCATACGTCCAATATATAATCGAAATCAAACGTCATGAGAAAAACCCTTATCACCGCCACCATGATCATCACCACCCTCATCGTCGCTTCTGGACAGTCCCAGTCCCCGGCGGCGATCGCCAAGAAATGGGACGAAATACGACATCTTTGCGAAAAGTACGATGACGGCGCGGACTCCGCCAACCGTATCCTCAACGAGCAGATTGCCGCCACGCAGAAGGACCCCGTGGCCAACGCCATCTGGCACAGCTGTATGGGGCAGTTTCTGTCGGAATATTGCGAAGGGAACCGCTACCTTATCAGTGAGCGCACCCAACTCGCCGAGGAAACACCCGCCGATTTCAAAGAGTGGGATTTGAAAACGTTCCAACGGCGTGCACGCGAGGAGTATTTAGCTTCGCTGAACAATGCCAAAATGCTGCAGACGGTGGACGCGAAATCCTATTCGCCGCTTTTGCAGAAAATGGAAAAGCAGCATCCAGTCAAGACGTTGTATGAGGTGCTGGCCTACCGCGCCATCGATTTTCTGACTTCGGATCTGAATGACGAGGCTCCCGACC
>Ga0310694_10001018_pt1 | contig 33409 bp, 4 predicted proteins | sample 174DNAGHGhighgp2_FD_203884 | JGI IMG/M metagenome (GOLD analysis project Ga0310694, IMG submission 203884) | Sheep rumen microbial communities from Palmerston North, Manawatu-Wanganui, New Zealand - 1742 DNA GHGhigh gp2 (v2) (version 2) | ecosystem: Host-associated > Mammals > Digestive system >... | reverse complement strand
CCTATCTGTTCAAGATTAGCAATAACACCAACGGCTCAAGTGGTCAGGGTGTCGTAGGTCTATACCCCATCACCTTCGATGCTATTGAAATCGTTGCTGAGGACGGCAATGTTGAGTACATCACCACCGTCAGCGAACCCAGCATCACCACCTACGCCAAAGCATCGGCTGTGCTGACAGATGATGTGTACAAGACAAAGAACAACATCTATATAGCTGTTGAGGATGGTTCAACGAACCCGACCCTGACACTCAACCAAACCAGCAAGCAGTCGAGTGCAAACCTGTACTTCGTAACTCTTCAAGATGGTGCCGTTCAGGTAATCACCGAGATGTCTGTTGCGAATGCTATAGCAGCTGGCACAGAGTCACCCACAGGAACTTGGACTGTCACCGATGCCGCAGGTAAGGATATGGTTGTAACAAAGATTGATTTGCTATCTACCTTCACAACGATTCCTGCTGCCGACTCGCCCTCTGGAGTTAATCTGTCTATCAATGGCGCAAAGTTCAGACCTGTTCCCACATACGAACAGATTCCTGAGAACAACGACTTGAGCGTAGGCGATACTTACTATAAAGCTAATACAGAAGATGCCGAGTCGTTTGTAGCCGGCGCATCAGCCAAGGCCGACGCATCGACATATAGTATGACTGCCACCGGAGCAGGCTACTATGCATTTGAGTACATATCATACGAAGCAGCAACAACCCTCACTCCTGGCGCTTCTCTCGTTGGATTCTATTCATTAGAGAGCGATACTTACACTAAGCTAACAGAGGGAACATATGAATCAGGTACATACTACAAGCAAGTCAAGACCTACAAGGTCATAAAGGTTGTAGCACCCTAACCTCAAACAAAGTTATCAAAGCATTATGGCAATAAACGAAGGATATAAGAAACTGATTAGCTTCATAGGACTTATAGCACTTATAAGTCTTGTGACCTCGTGCCGCAACTCCCGCGAGGAGGTTGAGCCGACTCAGGAACCCGAGCCTGCAGGTGTTGCCATAACCTTCAGCGGACTGGAAAGCGATGAGCAGGAGCAGACCGCAGGCGTGAAGGGAACCCGAGCCGGGCAACCACTGAGCAGTCTGGGTGTCACATCATTCAAGGTATGGGGCTATAAGAATATGACTTATACCGATGGCACGCCGGGCACCTACACAGGCCTACAGGAGGTGTTCCCGGGCTACATGGTAAAATGGTACAGCGGCAGCGCCGCCTCCACAACCACGAACACCAACGGCTGGGAGTATGTGGCACAGCAGGAAAGCGGCGACGACCAGCAGACCATTAAGTACTGGGACTTCAACGCCAACGCCTACCGCTATTATGCTGTGACAGGAACGGCTGCGGCTGACGCTGCAGACCTGGCGGCAAATCCGTCCAAATATCTGGCCAGCGGTGCCACTGCCACCAACGGTCCCACGACTTTCACCTTCGCAGCCGATGCCTCGCCGGAGATGAAGACGGTTGGCACAGACGAAGTGGTCAATAAAGCTGCTACTGCCCTGAAGTACGCACGCACCCCCTTCTTCACCAAGCTGTGGTTCAGCGACGGCAATCCCGAGCACTATCCTGAGCAGGAGTTCGGCAAGCCGGTACAGCTGGAATTCATGAAGCCTTTCGCGCGCGTACGATTCATATTTATATACGCGTACCCGCGCGAGGGCACCGTATTGGGCACCAGGGAATTCAAGCCGACCGGCGGAAGCAAGATTATCCGCAAGGGAACGGTGACCATCACCTACCCGCTGACAGGAACGGGAACGAGAGAGACCTTCACGATGGTTCCTAACGATAGTGACGACCCCTTAGTAAACAAGGCATTGGCAGCCTTCACCGAAGATGCCGACCCGGAGGACTACAGCAAGGTATATACCGAGACCGACGAAGGCTGGTACATGGTGCTCCCGAACACAGGCCAAGGCAGCTACAAGCTGTCGGTTAAGGTCAACAGTAGTACGAGGACCTGCACCGTGCCGGCACAATATATGCAATGGCTGCCCGGCTACAGCTACACCTACATCTTTAAGATCCTCGAAGAGGGCGGCGTGGCGATAGACAAGGTACAGTCAGCATTCACCCCCTGGTCTGATATGAGAATCACCCACGAGGTGTACAATTGGTAAGGCCCCCTATAATCCCCCGGCGGGGGATAAAGGGTTAAAAAGTTGAAATGTTAAAACGTCGAATAAACGATTAAACGGTATAACGATATAACGAAATGACGATAATAGAAAAAATAAGGCTAATAACCTTGATGGGCTTCATGGGACTCGTGGGACTCGTGACTTCTTGCACCTCTGAGGAGGTGGAGGTGCCGAAGGAGAGCCGTAGCGTGCCTGTGGAGTTGAAGAGCTATTCGGCCTGGTATCAGGAGAATGTGGGCACCAGAGCGTGGACTCCGCCCACCGGTTTCTCAGTCTTTGAAGAGAACAATGACCAAAGCATAGGCGTTAACTTCACGCAGGACACAAAGGATCCTATCTTCGGCTACTTCTTCAAGAGTGCCGGCAAGTGGCGCTTCAAGGTGATATCCCCGACAGACATAAGTGAGGAGGATGCCATCAAAGCCGAAGACTATTACCTCTATGGCTACACCCCACACACCACCGGTATCTCCTGCACGGTGACGGACAAGGCGGATGGCAAAGCCAAGTTCAGCGAAGGGGCCAAACTGACAATCCAGAACCTGCCGAGCGTCACGGCGCACGACGTCTGCGTGCTCGTAGGAGCTAAGAACGGCAGCAGCACAGACAACGACGGCGGCCTGCAGTTAGGCAACTTCAAGTACCATGCAGAGCTTATGGGCGATAAAGCAGAAGCAGACAAGCACAACTACGTCTTCCTGCTCTTCGACCACCTCTATGCAGCCCTCTCCATCGAGATGCGTGTACACAGCTCATACAATGCCCTGCGCACCATCAAACTGAAAAAACTTAGTCTGAAGACCAGCGCCGACGGCGTAGAGACAAATGAATATACCGACATAGAAATCACCCTGACGAACAGGACCGACGGTCTGACGCCAATAGACAAGGACGCAGAGGATAACGACAAGATAACCTTCACACAGAAGGGCGATCCGATAAGCGACGGCGAAATATTCTCTTCAACAAAGGGTGAGACGCTTGGTACTGACATCACAACTCACCAGGGACATTTTATGCCACTGGGTATCACCACTCTGGAACTGACCAGCACATACGATGTCTATGACAAGAACGTAACGCCGCAACACCCCGACGGCAACCTCATCCGCCAGAACTGTACTGCCACGAACAAGCTCGTCCTCAAGGACTTGTTCTCCGGACAGTCGGCAACAGGCCGCGGCCAGCGATACATCGTGGAGATGACCATTCACCCCACATACCTGTATATGCTTTCAGAACCCGATCTCGACAACCCCACGGTGAAGGTTGAGTAAGGCCCCAAATAAACGAATAAACGATATAACGACATGACGATAAGACGACATATAGGACTGATAGAGCTTAGAGGTCTTCGAGAACATCGGGGGCTTAGAAGGCTCTGCCTCCTCTTTATGATGATTGCTATCACCGGCTTTGCTAATGCCCAGATCAGGGTCGGCGGCAACATCTATGGCGGCGGCAACCAGGGAAATATCGGCGGCAGCACCAAGGTGACTATCCAGGCCGGAGACATCGGTTACACAGAAGAGCCTATAGAAAACAGGCCCCTGCAGTCACCGCGCGGAAAGGTGTTCGGCGGCTCCCGTATGTCCAATGTCGGCGGAAATACTTTCGTTCATATCGATGGCAAGAACGCCACCGGTTATATCCTCGCAAACTATGTCTTTGGCGGTAATGATATCGCTGGTCAAATCGGCACGGCAAAAGCAGTCGGTGAGACAACGCCATCTGAACTCACTGAAATACTGACAATACCTGAACCCACAGAATCAGAAATATCGGCTGCCGGTTCACGTGAGCAATACATTAAAAACTATAAGGCGGCACATCCGAGGAAGAACGCTATTGACGACACATGGAACAGTTATGTGCGCGTATCTGCAAAACTAGAGAGTTCAGCCGAGCTATTCACCCAGTCGGAGATTGACGCTGCTGGTTCTTCAGACCCCGCTTACGGCAAGACCACTAATGACGTAAAGACAAAGGCTGTTCCGGCAACCGATGCCGAGAAGATTTATATCGGACAGCTCTTCGGCGGCGGTAACGGAGCCTACGAGTTCGAAGAGGTTGGCAGCAAGGCGGCTCCCGCTGTAACCACATACAACATCTATGCCCTGCCGCGAACTGCCGGCGACCAGCCTATAGCTACAAACACAACCGGATTTACGAGACCCGAGATCGATAAGACCTATCTGGAGGTCATCGGCGGCTCTATAGTCTATGCCTACGGCGGCGGCAACAACGCCACCGTGAGGGAGAAGACCGTAATCCACGTGGATAACCCCACAAAGGTGGTGAACCATATCTTAGTCAATACGACCACAGGAGAAGAGGCCGAAAGTTCTGTTTATGAGACATATGAAGCCTCTACCCCTCTTACTGTTCCTACAGGCTACACAGAAGTACTCTCTACCGAGCGCTTCAAGGAGATGGGCATCAATACAGGCTTTTCCAAGCCCAGCTCAGCCGAGTTCCAGATTGGACGCTTCTTCGGCGGCAACAATCAGGCCGAGATGGCCATTATGCCTACGTGGAACCTGCTTGACGGCAAGATACGTAGACTATACAGCGGCGGTAACAAGGGAGCAATGACCTGCCCTATGGGTCTGCTTTTGGAGATTCCCGAGTACTCCAACCTCACTGCCGATTATGTCTTCGGCGGATGCCGAATGGCCGACGTTATTCCGACCAGGAACGGTTCCTATACGCCTGCGATGAATCTGACCCTCGAGAACTACCCGGACGCCGACATACTGCACGACTACAACTTCCCCAACGAGTTGGCAGCCCGAACGCTCATCCGAGGCGGCTACATCAACAACGTCTTTGGCGGTAACGACATCACGGGTAAGGTGTTTGGCGGTAACGCCGTAGGTATCTACACGTCCGTCAGTGGCGATGTCTATGGCGGCGGTAACGGAGCCTATCCTTACACAGACAATGCAGAAGCTTATGAGAACGATGATGTCTATGGCGATCTTCACTATTCACCACAAGGCTCCACTATAGATGCCCTCAACGCCTTCCGACCGAATGCCGAACAGGTGTCCATACGTATAGCAGGTAAAGACGCGCGGCACCCGACCGTCATCAAGGGTTCTCTCTTTGTTGGCGGCAACTGCGCCTCTCTGGCCACCGTCAAGACCCAGCCTATGGTAGAGTTGAAATTCGGTTCCTATGCTATCGCGAACAACGTCTTCCTGGGCAACAACGGTGAAGATATGGTAAATAAAGATTATCTGAAGCTATACGCCGATGATAATTTCAACTCTATCAACCTGACTGACCCCAGAGCCATGGCCCGATATATGGAAGGAGTGGCCATGACGTTGCAGCCCGACGTGGTGTTTGATGCCTTGGACAACAAAGACCCGGCCGACTACCAGCCTTATTCCAGCTATGTGGGCTCCTTCTTCTGCGGCGGTAACGTCGGCAGTATGGCCATCAAGGGCAAGAACAAATACCGCATTGACAACAAGCTGAACATCTTTGAGAAGTTCGTGGGCGGCTGCAACAACGCCGATGTGCCCGTCATCTACGATGATGGGACGACTCCGCTGAACGCACCCTTCGAAGGCGGTGTGCTGGGTTCGCTTGACGAGCGCTACGCCAATGGTAACATCGTCAACGGAAGCGAAATCTACTTCACCGAAGGCGGTGCTGCAGATGCCAAGATTAAGGACCGTCTGGAAATCAACCTTGAGAACATGACCATCACGCCTCTGCGCTGGGATCCGACTGGAACCATGCTCATCTGGAACACACAACGTTGGGAAGATGAAGTCTATGAGATGCTGGAAACAGGCACAGAGTTGGAGAAGGGAGACAAATATTACACATTAAGTTACAGCGGGAATACCGTTCCTGAGGGTGGCCTCACCGTCACGGGCTATGACGACTACTACTCCAGATCTGGCGAAGCCCCAAGCTATGTCTATACCAAGATCTCACATGGAACCGTGCTTGCTGCCGGAACCATGTATTATACTAAGGTATATTCGGAACCTATAACCGTTACCGCAGATGGTGGCTACATAGTAAAGGCATCCGATGAATACTACGAAAAGACAGGCGGCTTCGTCGAGGTGCCGAATATCCCGTATTGGGATAAAGAAGCCGGTCAAATGGTCAGCGGCTATAACCATAAAGACTACGAGGACATCCGCCTCTTGGGCGGTAACGTCTATGGCGGATGCTACAACAGCGGCCATATCAACGGCAACGTGACTATCAATATCAACCAGGACGAACTGAAACGAGACGAAGTGTTCGATTTCGGCAACGGACCTTACGGCCGAAAAGCCTCCGGCGTGAAGTTCCTGGACCAGCGCGACGACTTGGATGCAATGGCCCTGATGGTGTTCGGTGCCGGCTACGGTAAGGACACCGAGGTCTGGGGCAGCTCCACCGTGAACCTGAACCAGGGCTATGCCTTCCAGGTCCTCGGCGGCGGCGAAATGGGAATTGTGGGCCGACCCATCGGAACCTCCGACAAAAAAGACGGCACCTACGATGCCTCCACAAAAGAATACACCACAAACGGCAAGCTGTATAAGTATGACTCCCGCTACAGTTCAACCGTGAACCTGAACGGCACGCCGACGGCTACGGACAACGAGACGCATGTTCCCGATATGGCAGAGGCCGAGTATATCTACGGCGCCGGCAAGGAGGGTGAAGTATGCGGCAACTCCTACGTCTATCTCGGTGCCGGCCGCATCTACGATGCCTTTGCCGGAGCCTGCGATGCCAACATTCTGGGTCACACCGAGGCATATATAGGCCGCCAGTCCAACGGCGACGGCACCCTCAAGGACGGCTTCCCCTGGATTCAGGACATCGTCTATGGCGGAAACGACTTCGGCGGCAACATCTATGGCAACTACGATGACGACTATGACTTCACGAAACGTCTCCGCGAATATGAGCACGACGTAACGATGATACAAGGCTATGAGGCCGGCAAGGTACCCGAAGTGATGAAGTCTGCCTCCTACGTGGAGTTCTATCAGGGCCGCGTCGATACCATCTTCGGCGGTAACTACGCCTACTATGACTATACCAAAGACTATCCCGGCTATAAGATGCCATATCTGCCCAGCTCATTCGTGAACATCCGGCCCATCACCAACGATAGGAATGCCATCCAGGCGGTCTTCGGCGGCGGCACTGGCTTCCCGAAGAGCCGCGATGGCGACAATTCACAGGATCACAGCTATGTGCTCATAGACATCCCGGACGGAGAGACCAATTACGCCAACACCGAGATATTCGGCGCCGGCAGTTACAACGGTCTGGGTATGCGATACCCGAAATTGACGACCTTCGCCAAGACCTTTAACCGCGACCTCTGCTCAGCCGTCATCGACCTGCTACATGGCGAGGTGAGCTCTGCCTACGGAGGCAGCTTCAACGAAGGCGTGACGGCACGTACCGTGGTGAATGTGCCTGCGGAATCGACCATAAAGATCAAGAATATATTCGGCGGAGCCTACGGTACACAGATTCTGCCCCCCTGCGATGTGATCCAAGCCATCGTGAACTACAAGAACACGAGCGGGAACGCCCTGGTTACGGGTGCTATCTACGGCGGTAACAACAACGAGCGCCGCTCGCTCTTCACCCAGGTGAACATCTCGTCTCCTGTATGGTCGAACAAAGAAAAAGGCTATCTGACCACTGTCTATGGTGCAGGCAAGGGTATCGACACCTGGTCTGAGCACACGCAGGTGAACCTGCTCAACGGTGCCAAGGTCTATGAGGTTTATGGCGGCGGTGAAATGGGACATGTACTGAACACCGAGAGTGTCCAAAAGTATATGCAACTCTACAAGGAGAAGCCCTCTGACCAGATTTCCAAACAAGATCCAAAATGGAGCGACCCTGCCAGATGGGACGGTGAAGTAGGAAAGGGTACAATAAAGACCACTAAATTAAACGAGGACGACGAGAAGACCATTAAGGAAGAATGGGATGCCGAATGGCAAGATGCCTGGAAATTGGGCAACTACTACACACCGAACGCCAACTATGATGACTACTTCGATACCTTCGCAGCCTTAAGAAGCACCTCTCTGGTTAGGATTGCAGAGATTGACGACCGTGATTTCTCAGCCTTCTCTGAACAAGAAAAGCTAAAACGCCAATTCATATATAGCACCAATGTCATCATCAACGAAGGAGCCGAGGTGGTGAACTACGCCTACGGCGGCGGCTATGGCGCCTCGAGCGATGACCTCACAGGTGATGTCTATGGCCACACTTATATCGCCCTGCTCGGCGGCAAAGTAAAGAAGGACATCTATGCTGCTTGCACGGCAGGTGACGTGCGCGATGTCTTCGGAGTGGGTGCATACTACTACAACACCGAGGACCCCACAGATGAAAAGAACAACAAATTCGGCTTCACTGCCAGCACCACAGCCTACATCCGTGGCGGCACCTGCCGTAACGTGTATGGCGGCGGTTGGGAAGGTCAAGTGGGCAAGCACACAAAGTATGTAGATGGCCATTTGGTAGATGCCAGCATTACCGACTCTCCAGACGATGACATCCCGGGCGAGACACATGTGGTAATCGGCACCCTATCCACAACACCCACTTTCACCAACGGTCTGCCCGCAATCCAGCGTAACGCCTACGGCGGCGGCGAGGGCGGCGGTGTCTATGGCACTACGCACCTGACCCTGAACAACGGCTATATCGGCTACGTACACCTCAACGCCGATGAGAAGCAGAACGAGAGGGGTGAGATTGTCGATGCTACGGGCGAAGGCCTGAAGGCACGCTTCGAGGAGAAGATTGTCGATGAGACCTGGAAGAGCCAAGAGACCGGCGAATATATCCCCAACACCAACCTCTACGAAGCCGGCTGTCTCTTCGGCGGCGGATATGTCGATAACAGCCAAGTGGATAAAACCAAAGTGACCATCTACGGCGGACAGGTGCGCAACAGCGTCTTCGGCGGTGGTGAGGTGGCTGCCATAGGCCGCGGCACCATCTCGGTGAGCACCAGCGGCGGCAAGACCGTGCGCACGCTCACAGGTCTCTACCGTCCCGGACATACGAACTTAGAAATGTACGGCGGTCACGTCCAACGCAACGTCTATGGTGGCGGTCGCGGTTACGATAACCTCGGCGGCCACGGTAAGCTGAAGCTCAACACCGACGGATGTATATTCGGTCAGACCGAGGTGCATATCCATGGCGGCGAGATTGGAACATTAGACGGTCTGGCCAACGGCGACGGTAACGTCTTCGGCGGCTGCGATATCGGTTTCGTGTATAGCGCCTACGAGAATCCCGATGGTACATTTGGCCGCGGCGTGAAGACTGGTGTCCGCTACGACGGTGGCTACCACGGTTCCTACTTTAAACACGCTTGGGATAACGGTGGTAAAGACGAGCAGGATGAAACTCTCTTCGCTCATGATCCTACAAAAACCAATGAGCGTCAGTTCACCGAGGACTGCAAGGTGCTGATAGAACCCCACTGCCAGCTGCTGCATACCTATAAGGTGCCGGTTCTGGATAGCGACAATAATCCTGTTATTAACGAACAGGGAGAGATAGAAACGACCACACATATCGGAGAAAGCACAACCATCGGTTCTAAGACCTATTCCCCTGGAGAATACGTTTCCATTGATGACCTGAACAAACTGAAGGACAAAAATACCGATGCAGACAAATGGAACCGTCTGGATCCAACGGGTATAATTATCCACAACGCCGTGTTCGCCGGCGGTAACACACCTCCGGGCTCTTCTACTAACAATGCCAACACGGCCTCTGTGTTCGGCAACGCCACTGCAACAATCAACGACGTCTTCCACCACGATATGATTACTCTGGGTACGGGTCACACCGGCGGCCTCTACGGCGACGGTAACCTGACGCTGGTCGATGGCTACCGCGAGCTGAACGTCACCAACTACGGCACAGACTACTACTCCATAGCCAAGGAAATCACCATCAAGCAGTACCGTGCCATGCACGATCGTGAGGCGGCCTACTACGAGCTGAAATATACCTGCTTAAAACGGTGTCAGGATAGGAACGGAACCCAATACCTTCCAGCATCAGGTGATTCAAAGGCCGCAACTATCACGGCCGATGATATGTTGGAACTGTTCCTTGAGTATGATGAGACACTGAAAAAATATGTCTCCGTCAAGGATGGTGACAATGACATCCTTGTTTGGGATGCAAAGGATAAAGAATGGAAGCCCAACACAGCAGCAGGCACAAACTACTGGGTTGAAAGCGGAGTGCTCCCCGTCTATGCCGGCCGTCTGATGAACAGCCTCCAGCGTGCCGATTTCTGCGGTGTGTGGGGAAGCCGCATGGTGATGAGAGGTGCCAAGGACCGCGTGCCTGACGTGGCAGACAACACCAACTACACCATCAACCGCGTGCGCGAGGTGTCGCTGAACAAGAAGGAGTCTGTGATAGCTTCCGACAAACTCATACAGCCCGATAATGATGAGTATTACCGTCAGAGGGTGCATGGCAACTACTTTGGCATCTACAGCGTCGTGAACTATCTGGGTGCGCTGACCAGCGATGTGGATTTCGGAGACATCAATAATAATCCTGATTATGATGGAGATGGTATAAAAGACTATGCCATCCGCACCAGCGACAACAAGGATGCCACAACCTATCTGGCTGACATAACTGTCAAGGATAAGAATGGAACTAATCAGACTTATACCAAAGACAGCAATGAATACACCTTCTTCAACTGGAAGCGTGCTCACATAAAGGACAAGACCCGCAACAACGGTAACAGCCACAACAAGGTGGCTTTGGCCTCTGGTGTCTATCTTGAGATTACCTCCGAGCAGAGCACCGGCACCGACCTCTACGAAAAGGACTGGGGTCCAATCACCGGTGTCATAGAGCTTGACCTCATCAACGTATCCACCGGTATCGGCGGCGGCTTCGTCTATGCCAAGAATATTCATGGCACACGCGAGAAGACGAATTTAAAGAACACCACTCTGACCACACTGAACAGCGGCGCTGTCACCCAGTGGGATTACAGGTACATAGACCAGACAACGGACGAGAGCCCCCAAAACACGCAGGATGAGTGGGAGAGCTCCGGTAACTTCGTGCATAGCACACAGACCATCATCGACGACTGCTACAACATCAGCGGCAGATACAAGCTGGGCAATGCCGTTCCGGCTCACTACTGGTACATCAAGGGCTCTGTGTATGTCTATGACCAGTACATCACCGCCTACACCGGCTCACCCAATGCCTTCAGCGAAAGTGTAGATATCCCGCTTACCATCGCTGCGGCCTCTCACGGCAAGATAAAACTGCTCAATGTCATGCCGAACCTCTATGCCTACTATGCATCTCCCGGTACACCGTTGAACGACGGCCAGAAGATGATTATCAACGAAAAGACCTACTATAAGAACGACCCCATCAGTTATTGGGATTGGTATTTGCTTAGCAACTACGAGAAGCAACTGTTCATCGAGAAGACCTACGTGAACTGCGTTTCTGTGAACGTGGACAATGAGATGGAGGATGGCAAGCTGAAGATGTATGAGCCCGGTACTCTCATCATGAACGAAAACGAATACAACACTTATGGTACTCATACTTATAAAGATGCCGAAGGAAACGTCATCCAGACAGCCGACAAGACCGTCGCAGGTAAGGACTATATCTTCCGCCTCTCCAACAACGTAAGCCACGACACCGGATACCTCCTCACTTATAAGGTGAACAACCCGAGTATCTGGGATACCTGGTACACGCCGAAGGCTTATACTGAGACTGAGACCAAGAAGATTGATAACGCAACTTACGATGCTCTGCCGGCTGCCAATAAAGAAAAATACGAGGACGGTCCGACTTACCGTCTTAAAGCTTCATCAGGAGGTGCTGTGCTCGGACAGCGCGAGTATAATAACGGCGACCTCATTTCGAAGGATATATATGACACATATACCCATAATATCAATGAAGACGTCAACAATAATGGCGCACTTGATGCAGGCGAGGATCTCAATAATAACGAACAGCTTGACACCAAGATAACCTCATCGAATGGCAAGCAGGCAACCTTTGACGAGGCATACATCCTGACAGGTAATGCCACTATCACAGTAACCACAGAAACAGGCACCGTCGAGCGTCATCTCTATCCTGGTGCAACCGTGCCTAAGGCCCAGACAACAGATCCAGCCCTCTCTGGAAAGGTTGCACGGGCATACATCTGTACCAGCACCATCCAACTCGCCAAAGATGAGTACATCTACAGAGATTCCAAGATGCCACAGTCACAGGCCGATGGTTATGTCAATAGTGTTATCACAGAAATCCGAAAGATTCTACCTGAAGGAACTATAAGCAATGCCCGTCTGGCTGAAATCAGGAGAATTGACGACCTGACTAATGCAGAACAAACTTCATTAGCCCTCACCGCCGACCAGAAGAAGACATTGAAGCCTCTGCTGGCCCTGAGGAACGACCTTACGGACTATCTCGTTCCTGCATACTATTGTACGGATGACGGCAAATATGGCGGCAACTACTATGAGAGTGGTCACAACTACCGTGGTCTGGAGGCCTGGAGCTCTATGTCTGCGGACGACCGTAACTACTTCGAATTCAACTACGATGCCCTCGATCTGCTAATAGACAAGACATACAGCGGATTAGAAGGTCGGAAGTATCAGTACGACGGCGTGGACGAAAATGGTGTCAGTTTCACCACCGAAACTCAGGCCAAGACCAACCCCGCCGGCTACTCCGTGACGCAGAAAGTAGATTACACCGCTATTTATAATGGTGAAGCAGAATCTGAAGCATTGACAACGGCAGTTCTCGTCACACATGCAGATGGCACTACCGGAAGCGTGACAAAGTTTGTGAATGGTGATCAGTTGAGCCGCGATGTATTCGAGGGTCTGCCCAACGAGCAGCGCCACTATGCACCCGTTACGGTGAAGAATGCAACGTTAGACTCTGAATCTGGAAAGTATATAGCCTATGTGGTTAAGACCTCGTTCCAGGTTGGTAGCACGCCGTACGCCGTCGGTGAGACCATAAGCAGCGAGACGTATAAGAGCCTGCCAGGTACAGAACAGGGGTATGTTACGGCATTAATGTTCCCAGCCGCAGACTATACTAGCGATGCCGTTTACTACTACTGCCGAGAAGAATACACTCAGGGAGCAACTGTAACACCGATTGCTGATGCTACTATTCCAGGAGCTGCCGGTGGTGTTACCGACGGAACGGTGCAAGTAGGAACCCTCATAAACAGTACTAATTACAGCAGCCTCCCCAACAAGCAGAAGAACTTCTCCTTCCAAGGCATCTCGCCCACCGAGACCTCAACGCTGTATGTATGTCGCGAGAGCAATATATATGACCTCTCTAAGGATAAGATTATCACCGTTATCTATCAGTATGACTACGACGAGACTGACAAGAACGGTAACGTCAATCCTATTAGCGAGCGCCATGTAGTGAACATACACCTCTTGTTCCAGAGTGGCGTGCCTACGGTGGAGAACATCACCAAACCGGAGATTATCCTGCCGGGCGACTACATCACCATTCGCGAGCCCAACGTGACACCGGGTGCCTATGAGGTAACTGGCGGCGGATGGGAACTCTTCGAGACGCTGAGCGATGCCGAGAGCCACATCAACGGTCAGGACTACAGCCCGACATTCGACCCGCTCTACTGGTATCAGCACGACTGGTATGTGGCCTACTATGCTAAGAGCTATCTGGGCCGCACCTACTCCAATGCCGTGCCAGTCTCCGTGGCCAACTACCACGACCTGGCAGAAGTGATGTCCGATGTCAACAAGGAACACCACATGTACATCGACCACGAGGATGTACTGCGCGATCCGAAGATTTACATCAACGACTACAGCGGCATCGGCAAGAACGGCCTCGACCTGTTCAAAGACCTGTTCGACCTGAGTCTGGTCACCAACTCCGGCGGCGGTTATACCGTTTCGGGCGGTAAGATTACGGAAGCAGGATCTCCGGCCAACACCAATCTGACAGGCCACGCCCTGCTTGGCAACCAAGTCCGCGCCGGACGTAACCTCGAGTTCTTCATGCGCACCGACATCAACCACGCCGATGATCCCGCTGTGGCCGATGAGTGGACGCCCATCGCTTCTGGCAGCGACGACCCGTGCTTCGAGGGTACACTCCATGGCGACGGCCACACCATCAGCGGTCTCGACAACTCACTCTTCGGCAAGCTCTGCGGCAGCGTCTATAACCTCGGTGTCACGGGCTCCTTCACCTCTGCCGGTGTGGCCGATAGTGGCGATGGCTATGTGGAGAACTGCTGGATTAACACAACAGCTACACCAGACGCCTCCAAGAGAGCTGTATTCGGTAATCCGTCTGCAGGTAGTAATGTCAAGCAGCTTGTAAACAGCTATTATCAGACAGGCAAAGCCTATAGCACAACCGACACAGACAACCACGGCCTCGCTATCGCCAAACCCGACAAGGCCTTCTACAACGGAGAGGTGGCCTACGACCTCAACGGCTTCTATCTCTACAAGCGCTACAACGATGCGAAGACCACCAGCGGTGTTGAGTACAGCTACTACAAGCCCGACGTGATTGATTCGGAGACCGGCAACCTCGTTCCTCAGACTGGCAAGTACGCAAGCAACTCACAGTACTGCTCGTCCGGATATGTTCCCAGCAGCGCTCCCACGGGCTACATCGCACCTATGTACGTAGAGAACCGCTTCATGGATGGCGACTTCCGCTATGCTGCCGGTACTATTCCGTCAGCAAGGAACGAGCGCCGCTATGAGAGGACCGTCACCACCGGCAGCGTGACCACTACGGTTCCGGAGTTCTACCCCATCTGGCCCGACGACTACATCTTCTTCGGTCAGAAGCTGACCTACGGCTGGGCTGCCGAAGCACATCAGGATGTGCCTACGGCAGTGGCAAGAACCGACGGCCGTCTGGCTCAGAACACTTCGGCAAACCGCGTCTATCGTGCTCCCGCTTATTACCGCAACAGCACTATGAGCGTGGCCCACTTCAACCCGAACGCTTATCTGGCAGCCAAGGAGCAGCTGACAGCAGAGCAGATAGAAGCAAACGCCACCCCGCGTGAGGCATATCCGAACATGACCGCCATCGACTTTGCCGGACATAACGATGCAGCCTACGCTCTGGCAGAGAAAGACGGTAAGTGGTTCTATCCGCCATTGCTCGATGACGACGGTCTGCTTAGTATTTCCAACTGCGACGAGACAGACAACCTACTCGCTTACGCTCCCGCAGAGAGCGCAGAAAGCGGCTATGCCAACAAGAAGACCCACAACGTGCTGAAAAACTACTTCGTTGAGCCTGTATATGACGATTACTTCGACGGCAGCGGCAGCGAGCACAATAAGTACACCGACGGTAAGCTTTACAACCGCGTTGCAGATGCCACCACCAGTGTAATCCACGGTCACGTCGTACAGAACGACCTGCTGGCCATCAATGACCACCTGCTCGTGGACAAGCAGGACTTCAACGCTCCTATCGCCTACGACTTCGACTCCGACCACCGTATGTGGTATCAGCGCATACCTTCAAGTGGTGAGTATGTAGAACACACCAGCGGATGGCAAGCCATCAGCCTGCCGTTCACCGCTCAGATGGTTTCAACTCATCAGAAGGGTGAGATAACCCACTTCTACAACGGCAGCGAAACCAGCAAGAACGGCACGGGCAAGAAGATCGGTCACGAGTACTGGCTCCGCGGACTGAAGGACGGCAGCACAATGACGTTGAAGAGCGGCGAGACGAATATCTTGGAAGCCGAATTCAACTATCCCGGCTCTCCCGGCGACGTCTCCGCACTTTTGGATAGGAAGACAGACTCCAACCACTTCCTCTGGGATTACTACTACAATAACCCCGATGTCCATAACCACAAGGATAGGAACCTCGACGAGTATCAGGAATATTACAGTAGTGACCGCCGATATGACTACTATAGGATGCTGACAGCAGCCACTCCGTACATCCTCGGCATCCCGGGCCAGTTGTACTACGAGTTCGACCTCAGCGGCACATTCGAGCCTGCCAACACCGCCACATACAAAGACCATCTGCCCGCACGACTGAATAAGCAGGTCATCTCCTTCGTCTCCGACAAGGGCATCCGTATCAACAAGAGCGATGATGATATGAAGAACGAGAAGACGGTCACCTATGGCGGCTATAGCTACCACTTCAAACCCAGCTATCTGAACGAAGACCTGACAGCCGGCACTTACAGCTACACGCTTAACAAGCACATAGATGCCAACCCAAGCGCCGTGCCGCCTACAGCAGAAGTGAAGGCTGGCAGCCGCTTCGACAAAGTGCCGGCTACGGGAGCCGCCACACGTGTATCGGCCTTCCGCCCGTACTTCACCTCAAATGTCACCAGCAGTGCCAAGAAGATGATACCTGAACACATCACCTTCGGCAGCTCAGACGGTGAGGAAGGACCTGAGACAGCCCTTGACGGCGATCTCGAGATCTTCGCCCGCGGACGCACCATCTACACAAGGTCGCACCTGAAAGAACCCGTCGTCATCCGCATCATCAATGTCGGCGGCGCAACCCTAAGGAGCTACGTCCTCGAACCGGAACAGACCATCGAGACACCTATCCACGTCGCCGGCGCATACCTCGTCAACCGCAAGAAACTATTCATAAGATAAAGAACAGAAGAGTGTCCGGCGGTTCCCCCGCCGGCACAAAAGAAACAAATGGACAACCCGCGCCCCATACAGCACAGCATGACCCGCCGCTCAGCGACTCATGACTACACGCGCTCAGGCATCTACCACATCACCATGCATGTGGCAGACGGTCTGGGTCAGCCCCTCGGTGCTGTAGTGGGCCGCCTGTCAGCCCCCGACGGCAGCGCCGACGCGCCCCGCGTCGCGCTGACCGCAGCCGGGCAGATGGTCGAGCACGAGCTGCTCACAGCCATCCACACCCGCTATCCCATGGTCACCATCCAAGACTATGTGATTATGCCAGACCACCTCCACTTCCTGCTGGTGGTTCAGGATCTGATTCTGAGCAATAACGGCAAGCGCCAGCCTTTAGGTCAAGTGATTGCCGGCTTCAAGAAAGGCTGCAACCGCAAATATTGGGAAATGCAAGACGCCGCCAGCGGCATAACACAAGCTCAAAGAGAAGGCCAAAGAGAAGCTCAAAAAGAAGGCCAAAGAGAAGGCAACGGGCAAGCCGTTACCCACACTACCGGCAGTGTGCCCAGCGGTTCAACCGACACAGCTGGCATCAGCAGCTGTTCCACCATTTCCAGCGCTGGCCGTGTGTCCAGCGGTTTTCCCGCTGGGAAAAAAGTCCCCTCTTCCGGCACCACCGGGCGGCAGCCCCTCTTCTCGGCCGGCTTTTGCGATGTTATGCCTGTTGACGAGCGGCAGCTGGCAACACAGCGCGCCTACATCGCGGGCAACCCGCGCAACCGGCTGCTGCGCAGCATCACACCCGCACTGCATATCCAGCGCGGTGCCATCACCACCGCGCTCACCCCATCCGCCCTCCGCGGCTATCTGCAGCGCGAATGTCCTCCACACATCGCCACCCCCGAGGCACTTGCGGCCATCGAAAGCCGCCTGCTCATAAAAAAAGTTTCTGCCGCAGCCGGCACCCCAACGGGCCCCGCATCCGCAGCCAGCCTTGGCGGCTCTGCCCCAGTGGGCACCCTGTCTGCATCCGGCGCCGCCCCTGCAGGCAGTGCGCCCGGCGGTTTCCCCGCCGGAACAAAGCGCTGCATCGCCTGCGACGCCTACGGCGATCGCACCCTCCTCTCCGCCCGCCGCTGCCTGCCTGTGGTCTGTCACCGCAAGGACGCAGCCCGCTTTGAAGAGCAGAAAGCGCGTTGCCTCGAAGAGGCGGCACGCGGCACCACCCTCGTCTCCGCCTGCATCTCTCCTCGCGAGCGGGAGATAATCAACGAATGTGTGAATCGCGGCTTCCCCGTGATCCTCATCCACGACAACGGCTTCGCCGATCGTTTCCACCCCTCCGCAGACCGCCTCGCCCTCTGTGCCGAAGGCCGTCTGCTCCTCATCACCCCCTGGAGCTACGAATACCGCCCCAAGGACCAAGACATCACCGTGCCTGAGTGCAAAGCCATGAACTGCTTGGCGCAGGCCATCTGCCGCACCAAAGACTCTTGGTGGCAGGCCCCGAACCAGTAAATCCACGCGCTTCGGCGCGCACAAATAAAAAACAAAATATGAAACTCTATATGATGACTAACATTGTGGAAAAAATGAAGGCAACCTTCTCTTGCGCTGCCGGAACATGTCAAACACACACGCTCACAAAAGCGCGCCGCCTCCGCTGTGCGCTTACAGCTATAATAGTATTGATGACCTTCGGGGGAACGAGTGCATGGGCTGATGGCTACGAGGGTTATTACTATATTAGTGGTAATAACCAAGGTAAGGATAGTTATAACCCAGAAAATACCACCACAAACTATTATCTATGTCCAACAGTTAATTGGATTTACTATGATGCTAATGCCACAAACAAATTCACAAACGTTGACAATGGTCAGCCGTTCTTGACAAGCTATCAGTATCGGAATGGTACTAATGATGCTACTGAGGCAGTATGGAAAATCGTCAAACATGCTACTCAAAATTACTATTATATCATACATGCAAAAGATGGTAAATATCTGGTCAGTAACGCCTCCTTGCCAACAAGTGGCACAAATCGACTCCGCGTTCATTTGGAAGAAAGTATTCCTGCAGATGAAGATTATGCTTTATTTACTATTACAAATCCTTCATATTATAATATTTCTCCTAAAAAAAATAGTGGTTGGTATCTAAATATCACACAGGGAAACCAACCATACCTTCAAGGAACAAGTGACAAGACCGATGGCCCTACAGGTACCCCTACAGCTCCATCAGGAACTTTAGGATATAATAATGTCGGCGGTACTATAGGTCTTTGGAATAAAGCCAACGACTATACTAGTAAGCTTTATTTTGAAGAGGTTACTCTTCTTCCGAAGTTCACTGTCAATGCCAATGGTTCTGTATCTATAACATCAACGAGTGGTACCATTTATTATACCACAGATGGTTCTGATCCCAGAACTTCGGGTACTAGAAGCACTTATTCCACTGCTATCAGCGCTGACGTTATTAAAAACCTTAGTGCCAATGTCATCAAGGCCGTTGCAATTGATGGAACAGAGAAATCATTAGTTGTCTCACTCCCCTTAAAGACCTACACCTACAAGATTCTGAACCTTGCAGGCAATGTGGCTGCCAAAAAGGCTGTCAAGCAGCCCGTGGGGTTGGCTCTTACTGGTTATGCCAATATCCCCACAGAAATTCAGAGTTCATATATCAGCGATGATACGATAAAATTCTATAAGTCAGAAGCACATATCGCAACCGAAAGTCGGATTAAAGAGACTCCTGCTGAAGACACCAACACAACCGACCCCAATGAAGCCGATAAAGCCGACATCTATGTAACTTATACCACGGACAAGCTGATGGAAAAGTTCGTTCATCTGCGCGGTGCGCGAGCCTTTAATTTCCAAAACATCAGCAATGACTATCTCTGGGACAGTTCTGGCACTCTGACTACCAACTCTTCCCCTTCTGCCGACACCAAGAAATTGAGGTCTTACCTATGGCTTATTGGTGGTAACGACCCCTATGCCGTTACCATCCAGAATCTCGGCACAAGCGGTCATTACATGACGACATATGCTAATCCTTCTGATCCTACTAATCCAAATTTGGGTATTGGTGGTTCGGCTCAGACCTATATTATCAAGCACTCGGAGCCACTGGATTATGATGACTCTAATAGTGAACAGTCCGGCACTGTAACCTTCGAGAACGCCGACGGCAAACAGTTCACGGTGACTGTAACCCCCGTCAAACTCCCTGTCACCTTTACACTTTATGACAAAAAGGGTGTAGTTATCCAAGGACAGATTGATAGCCATGGTATCTTGGAACTGCCTGATGAGTGGAAGAGCCCGTTAGTGTCACAATATCACTATTATAAAACTACTGGCGATGGAGGAGAGACCAGAGGCGAGGAAATCCAGAATATCGATGAAGTGGGTGAAAATAATATCGTGCACGTCACCTACGACGTGAGCAATGCGATTGACCTCGACGGTCGAAAGCTGTTAGACCCCACCAGTGATCGCGTCGGCAAGACATATATGCTGCATTTCGCAGACGGTATATCCTTCAAACAGGAGAAGGCCGATGAAGTGATGGGGACTCCGACCAAAGCAGTATATCCTTACAGCAATGGTGACGGTGCGCTCTATGTCTATGGCACAGATCAATGGACCGAACAGCTGAACAACGGTGCCAGCACCCGTTCACGCTGGCTCTGGTACCTGGAACCCACCAAGGATGTGCTCGACCCGTACCATGTGAGAATCTCGTCGTATCAGACTCAGACGAACTATAGTTGGGAAGAGATTGAAGATGGAAAAACAGTAACGAAGAAACGCGACTTCCACTCCTATCTCCGCACCTATGTGCCTGATGGCTACAACCATGTGGTTACGGGTGTAACCAACGACAACCCTCTGACCAATGGAGGTGCAGTAGATGATTCTTCCGACAAGAATCTGGCTACCGAATATATGATTCTTCTCGGCAAGACTGCAAATGGAAAGACATATCTTAGGTTAAAAACGTTCGCACCTATCCAATGGGATTCAAATAATGACGGAGATTATACCGACGATGGCGAAAATGTACGCCGAACTGTCAACAGTTTTGAGCAGTATTGGAAGAACAACCCCACGGTGCAGAACAAGCTGGCAACTAAGGTTACCCAGGTTGGCCGTAACTTAACGTTGACAACCGCCCAGAAAGATCAGATAGCTGCCTTTGATGCGACAACGCCTTGGCATGTCTATAAGACCTGGGCCAATTCTGCTCCATGGGTGAACAACAATGATGCCACCTCTGAGACGCCTGCTACCACCGGTAAAAAATACTTAAATGAAGAGCATGTCTTCCAGACCATCGGCATGGGCGACGGTGATATGGACTTCGAAGAGACCTCCTTGGACGCTATGCTTATCCTGCTCGACCAGCACGGATGGGAGCTTGCACGTCTGAAGTTGCCAAATGGCTATAGCGACCCTCTGCGTGCAGATAAATATGCAGAACTGCACAAGTACAACAGCCCGATGGTGGCCCGCTACCACTATTACAAGAAAGCCACCAAAGCCCCTGGTTACCACAAATTCAATGTTGACCCATCGAGTTACGCCACATATCCGAATGAAACCAGAGAATATACCACATCTGAACTTGGTGTTTATAACTCTACCACAGAGGTCGGTAACCTACCTAACTATGAGACCCAGGCTCTTGAGGCCGGCAAGGAGCGCGACTGGTACGTAACCTACGACGTGAAACCGGAGTATGCCAACACCTACAAGGGAGCTTCTACCTATGCAAGCACTGTGCCTTCACCGTTCCTGATTAAGCAGGGAGTCAACTATGCCCAAATTAACGGCACAAATATAGACGCCACTGATACGAAATCCTTCTCAGAGCCTACTATGCAGTGGTATATCAGGCCCAACTTCAATATCGACCATGAGATGGGTTATCTATACTCAGACGAAGCAGGACACCAAGATGGTGCTAAGTCGAAGGATGATACGGAAGACGACTATGTCAATGGCGTAACACCTGGTTGGTCCAACGGCTTCGACCCTTACAACGTGCAGATTCAGAGTGTGTCTGACAATAACCGTTATTTCACGGCCAACACTACCGGCTCCCATCTCACCAATATCTGGACTGCCACGACATCAAGCACAATGAGCCTGCTGCCTCAGGATACAAGACAACATCCCGAGGGTTTCGACCAGACCACCCTGAACATCACCAACGCCACCTTTATGGTGGTCGATGACGGCAACGGCAATATGAGCCTGATGCCACGTTTTGACAACACTAAGGTGATGACCAATTTCACTACCCTCGATGCTCCTGGAGGTTCTAACCAGGCCTTCACAATAGAGATTGTGCCGACCGTGGTTCATACATCGAGCGAGATCCAGAACATGGGCGGTTACTATGTGCTGGCAGATGGATTTATTGAAGGTGATCCCATAGGTACCGAAAGCGAGCCATTCATCGGCACCATCGACGGCCAGTTGCAGACTTTCAGCTTTACCAAGCCGTTTGTCGCTTACGCTAAAGACGCCACAATCAGAAACATCCTGCTGCAAGACGTACAGATTTCTGGCAGCGGTTCCGTAGGCGCCATCTGCGGCACAGCCAGCGGTGCATCGCGCATCTACAACTGCGGCATCTTGCCTTCGAGCCCGACCTTTACAGATGAGACATCCACCGTTAAGAGTACCAACGGCTACTGCGGAAGTATCGTCGGCGAGCTGAAAGGCAACGCCCGTGTCATCAACTGTTTCAGCTACGCTACGATAACCGGCGGCACCACGGTGGCAGGTATTGTGGGATATATCGGAGACACTGAAATCACTCAGGATAATTTGGACGCAGTTCCCATGGTTATGAACTGTATGTTCTATGGTGAAATCATCGATGGCACAACCAAATATCCTGTCTATGGAGGTGCTATGATTAAGAATGACGAAGCAAATGGTAAAGGTGTCAACCCCTACAACTACTTCCGTAAGGAAGCCTCGTTTGACGATGCCTACGGGACAGACATCAATAAATACAACCGCTCGTGGCCTGCCGAGGAGAAGAATCTGACACGCTTCGAGTACTACCGCAGCGTGCTCAACAGCAACAAGAACCTTGTTACCTACTGGATTACAGACAAAGCCTACAGCTCCCAGACAGACCAAGACCGTGAACTGATGGCCAAGTGGGTGCTTGACCAGAGCATCGCTCCCTACCCCATACTGAAGGAATGGGGCTACTATCCTTCGGTAATCAACCTAGACCCCGAGTACAGGATTAACCCCGAAACAAAGGTCAAAGAGACACGCGGCAGTGCTAACGAATGGGAGGGCAAGAGCTACGGCACACTGGCTGTCACCATCAACGCAGGCACCTATGGCACAGGCAGCAGCAGCGCATCGAAAAATATCGTCATCACCGACATGGACACGCTGAACTGTGACTATGGTTACTACAAGATTCAGCTGCCCTATTACAACGAGGTGTTTGGCAATCCCAATGCTTCTAACTGGACAGAGAAATATGCCGGCAACTACACCGATCATATCGTGACGGGTTGGAAGATTACCTCCATTACCGGCGGCACGCCCGGAACCTTTACTGCGGACTGGGAAAGCGGCTACAACTTTGCCGACCGCGACTGCACCAACAAGGACAAGTACAGTGAGAGCGGCCGCGTCTTCGCCCAGGGCGGCTACTACTATGTTCCCAACAATGTGACTGCAATCACCATTGAGGCTTACTGGGGTACACCTGTTTATCTGGCCAACCGAGGCTATAGCATAGACCGTGTGAAAATTACATACGCGGGGTACAAGGGCGAGTTTGAATTCACCCAAGCCGGTACTATGGATGCCACATTCCACGGGCAACCTGTATATGACGACTTACAAAACGCCATAAAGGCTGTGCCAGAGGGCGGAACGGTCTATGACCATGCAATCGTGCTGATAGGCAACCATCAGGTGAAGAACGGTAGCACAAAAGTAGGTTATAGTTTGGACAACAAATGGCATCCGTTCACCTTTATGAGTGCCGACTTTGACTTTGACAATGAGCCGGACTATTGCCTCGAACTTCAGTTCAGACAAAGCATTGACCGTCCCGGTATCCAACCTGTTCGCTTTGACTTCCTGCCTATTGTAGAGCTGGGTCTAGCCTTACGTCACGATTCAAAAGCATACGCTATAGGTATCTTCGTTCCTCAAGGGCATTTTGAGATTACCGAGACAGCTTTCTTGCGCACAACACAGTTTGAATGGGATGGCTTTACCGATGATAATATTAAGAATAGCTATGGCACCCGTGCCATCATCCTCAATGGCGGAGAGTTTGAGCAGATTACTGTCAGAAAGTCTGCGGGAAACCGGACAGACTACTTTCTTCTTGGAGGTAAGGTGTGGATACACCGCTTTGCGCCTGGTTCCCATCCTAATACGGATAGTAAATACGAGTCAAGGCTATGTGCTGTCAGTGCCGTTGGCGGTGAGTATCCTGAGTTTTATCTTTCTGGCCTATACAGACCTGACAAAACGCCACCAGCCGGTCAAGGAAACCCCGATTGTTACATCAACGGCGGAAAGTTCGGAACTATTGCCGGTGCTGGCTATGAGAAGATTAATGGTAATGTTACTTTCAAGATTAACCACGCGCAGATTAATGAGTTCTACGGTGGTGGCATTAATGGCTCCAAACCCGTAGGAGGTAATATTAATGTAACCATAGACTACAGCCGCGTGAACAAATACTGCGGCGGCCCAATGGTCGGTGCCATGAGCGAAGGTAAGACTGTAACCACAAGCGCCACTGGAACCACGTTCAACGTTTTCTATGGCGGTGGTAACGGCGGTAACAGCTACTACCGCCAGATGCAGGATGATGGTGACTGGAAATCTAATAGTGCGACTGAAGGTATTGGACAATGGAATAACCGAAATTATCATTGGAATAACTTCAAGCCCTTGGAGGTTTATGATGATGCAGCGGAGAACAAAGGATACCATGCTGAATATGAATTTGAGGTCTTCAACCAGTCCAATGGTGTAGCTGACGAGATTACCAAACGTGGTTTTATCCGGTGGATACAGTTTGGTCTCACCACGACCGGAAATGTGACGAACACACTTACTGGCTGTACTGTCAACAGGAATTTCTATGGCGGCGGTAACTTGGCCACCGTGAACGGTACCGTCACTTCAACACTTACCAACACAACCGTCACCGGCAACGCTTACGGAGCCGGCTACTCTGCCAAGATTCCTACTTTCCAGGTACAGAACAAGGACGCAGCGTCTTTCCCGTCTATCGATGCAGCCGGTGTAATCACCGACGGATATATTCCGTATGAAACAACGGTATATGAATGGACCAATGAGGTGCTTGCGGGAAAGACCGTGGCATATATGAAAGAACATCCGACCTATGAGAAGGACGGCAAATGGTATTGCTACACTTGGAACTCCCTGAAAAACCTCGGTACTGTCACCGGCAAGGTGACGCTGAATATCGACGGAACCTCTACGGTTACCAATGCCTTCGGCGGCGGTGAGTCCAGCGATGCCACCGGCGATGTCGAAGTCAACCTGAAGAACGGTACAATTACCAACAGCATTTATGGCGGCGGTGAAGGTTCATCTACGGTTATTGGCGGCGACGTGACAGTGAACATCGGAACGAAGACTGGCACGGCTCCTTCGTTCACATACACAGGCAACGGCAGCGTGACTGGCAGCGTCTATGGCGGCTCGGCCCTCGGTGCTGTGAATGCCACCAAAAATGTCGATACCGGCGTTATTTCAGCCACAGCTGGAAAGACAACAACTGTGAACATCTACGCCGGCAATGTCTCCGAGAACGTCTTTGGCGGCGGCCGCGGATCATTGGCAGTAGGTACATTAGGTGATTCCGACTATGAGCCCGCAATAGCAGCTCTGAACTTCGGCAACACCGCAGTCAATGTCGAAGGCGGAACCGTAAGCACTGCTGTTTATGGCGGTAGTAACATCAATGGTGAGCTGAAAGGAACCTCTACAGTAACTATTACAGGTGGTATAGTGGGTACGTCTCCCACCGGAACAGATCCCATCACGGATGTGGTCTTCGGTGGCGGCTATGGCCAGCCGACTATCGTTCAGGGTGCTGTGAAGGTGGATATAGGAACCTCAGGTCAGGCTGCTGGCGGTGCAACCTTCAATGGACACATCTATGGCGGTAGCGCTCGGGGTAGTGTGAACTCATCCACGGAAGTCAATCTGAACTACGGTATCATCAATGGTAATGTTTTTGGTGGCGGTTTGGGTAAACAGAGGGTAGCTGCTGTCGGTACACCTGGGAGCGAAGGCTATGAACCGGAACAAGAGGCAATTAATGCCGTAGTGGGCGGCAACGCCACGGTGACACTGGACGGCGCCACGCTGGTTACCTCCTACACTACTGGGGAAAATCCCCAACTGTTGTCCGGACAGATCTTCGGCGGTAACAACCTGCAAGGTTCTCCCAGCGGTCACATCAAGGTGCATGTGAAGAAGACTGTTCCTGTAACAGGACAAGCAGAAGGAGCATACGATGTTGCCGCCGTCTATGGCGGCGGTAACGAGGCCGACTATAATGCAACGGCTGATGACTATGCAGAGGTGATTATCGAAGGTTGTAATGTTTCAAGCATCAAGGATGTCTATGGCGGCGGTAACGCTGCTGCTGTGCCTGCAACCGAGGTGCTGATTCTTGGTACTAAGAAGATTGAAAACGTATTCGGTGGCGGTAATGGTGAGCTGGGTGCAGACCATGCTGCACACGTCGGTTTCCACAGACTGACAGCCTCAACAAAGAGCGATTACGCAAACGGTACCGGTAAGACGCAAGTCAAGCTGGTAGGTGGTACTATAGTGAATGTATATGGTGGCAGTAACAGTAACGGTGACATCCGTGGCGGTGCTAACATCACGATGCCTGCTGCCAGCAATTACAGTACATACGATTGCTGTCCCGAGTTGCATACCACAAACATCTACGGTGGTGGTAAGAACGCCGACATGAGCGGTGGTACCAACATCGTGCTTGGTTGTATGCCTAATGGGTGGATTGAAGATATTTATGCCGGTGCACAGAACGCCGATGTAACGGGCGATGTCAACCTGACCATCACCAGCGGTAAGTTCAAGCGTGTGTTCGGCGGTAACAAGGATGGCGGTAAGCTGAAAGGCTCCATCACCGTGAACATCGAAGAGACCGGCGGTTGCGATGTACCTATCGTTATAGGTGAACTCTACGGCGGCGGTAACCTGGCAGCCTATTCCGTTTATGGCTATAATGACGACGGAACCCCCAGAACACAAGCAGATTACGCAGCTCTGGCAGCACAATTAGACGGTAAAACCGATGAAGAGATTGCAGCCAGCGAAGAACTGACAGCTGTACAGACTAAGATAAACGGCCTGCCCTATAACGCTCCGCAGGTGAACATCCGTGCCTTCACCAGTATCGGCTCTGTCTATGGCGGTGGTTACAAGGCAAAGATGATTGCCGACCCGCAAGTGGATATCAATGTGGTGAGGGGCAGTCATTACAATGACGATACAATACATACGGGTGAAGGTGATACGTATCCGGCAGGTACTGTTGATGTTGAAATCTCTGCATCCGAAACGCTCCATATCCCCTATCCCGCCCATAAGAAGGGCGAAATCGGTACCATCGGCAATGTCTTCGGCGGCGGTAATCTGGCAGAAGTAGTCGGTGACGCTACGGTGAATATCGGAACCGAGACAGATGTCTATTTCATTACGGAGCCGACACATCTCGGAACCAAAGGCACTGATTATTTCGAGCAGACAGAAGCTCCCTACACGGGTCTATTCAAGGCCAATGTCGAGGGTGCCAACATCACCGGTAATGTCTATGGCGGCGGCAACGACGCAGTCATCACGGGCGACACACGGGTGAACATATGCGCCACTGGTGACAGTGCGCCCTACACCAGCGTCACAGCCAACAGCGCCAACGTATCCATCGCAGGTGCCGTGTTCGGTGCCGGCAAGGGTCAGACGACCACAGTCAACTACACCACTGTCGTCATGGGTGGCGGTACCGTGGCTAAGAGCGTCTATGGCGGCGGTGAGTTGGGTAGCGTGAACTACGACACCCATATCACCATCATGAACGGTTCCATCGGTAATCCTGCCGTTGAAAAAGGCGGAGAATACATCGGTAACGTCTATGGCGGCGGTCAGGGTTTCCTTGACATAGCCAATTTCGCAACAACACCAACAAAACTCAACGAGCATTTGAGTGCCGGCCTCATCAAGGGTAACACCAACGTCACCATAAGCGGCGGTAACATATACCATAATGTATATGGCGGAGGTGCCTTCGGTTCTGTTGGAACATACACTTACGACGCAGAGACCCATGTGAATACGCTCACCACTGGCGGTACAACCAACGTCACCATCACTGGCGGTACCATAGGTATCAACGGTAATGAGAACGGTATGGTATACGGTTCCTCACGAGGTGACGTGGCCACACCTTCTTATGGCAGTCCTGCTATTGACCCGAACAACCTGCTTGCATGGGTCTATGACACACATGTAACCATTGGCACTCCGGATGCTGAGACCGGCCCGACAATCAAGGGTTCTGTCTATGGTAGCGGTGAGAATGGTCATGTCAATAACGATACCTATGTAACCATCAATAGCGGTACCATCGGCATAGCAACAGGTGATCAGGTAGCAGATCCCAGTGATCCCACTATCCTATACGATGCCGACGATTATCCCTACCGAGGCAATGTCTATGGTGCCGGATGTGGCGAAGACTCCTACAAAGTCGGAGATGTAGATACCTTTAATCCCATGGCGGGTATCGTCATGGGTAACGCTAATGTGACCATCACTGGCGGTCATGTGGTGCACAATGTGTTTGGTGCCGGTGCGTTGGGTTCCGTTGGCAGAAAGGCAACAATCAATATCAGTGGCGGCCAGATCGGTGTCGATGGCGACAACGACGGTAATGTCTATGGTGCTGCACGCGGTAAACTCACCGCAACACAAACTGATATTGCCTTGGCTGGTGAGACGGAAGTCAACATCCTGCCCAATGCCACTCCCGCTAAGAGTCCTGTAATCTGGGGCAGCGCCTTTGGAGGCGGTCAGGCAGGTACAGTCACCGGTGCTGTAGCTGTCAGTATGAGCGGCGGCACCGTGAAACAAGATGTCTATGGCGGCGGCGCATTAGCTAACACCAATACAGACAACTGGAAAACGGATCACGTAGAATATACGGCCGAGGCTGTGACAGGTCTTACTGCCGAAACCTCTCCTGTAGATGGCTACTTCACACGTTCGGGTGCTGCAGAACCTTACACCTACACCCCGGCAACGGGCAAGGCTGCAACTGCAACCACTTATTATCAGATTCTGAAGGCGACCAATGTCAGCTTCTCCGGCGGCACCATCGTGGGCAACCTCTATGGCGGCGGTCTGGGACAACAGGCTGTAGCAGCCTCTGGAACTCCTGATGATCCGGGGTATGTTGCTCCTGTAGCAGCCATAGCAGCCAATGTCTATGGCCCTGCTATGGTTACTATGTCTGGCGGTAAAGTCACCAACGTGTTCGGCTGCAACAACATCAACGGTGCACCCCACACGGCAGCAACGGTAGTCATCGGTGGCGGCACCATCACCAACCGCGTCTATGGCGGTGGTAATGTGGCAGCCTTTACCGGCAACACCAATGTAACGATGTCCAATGGCACGGCAGAGTATGTCTTCGGCGGCGGTTACGGTCCCGGCAACACAGCCATCGTCACGGGTGATACCAGAGTCGCCATTTCCGGCGGTACTGTCAATCACGATGTCTATGGCGGCGGCAGCCAGGCAGATGTCACGGGTAACGTGAATGTCAGCATCACGGGTGGCACTGTCCAGAACGATGTCTATGGCGGCGGTGCATTGGCCAATACCAATACCGATAACTGGGATGCAAAAAATGTAGTAACGACGTATGATAAGATTACTGCGACATTAACTGCAGGTAAGAGTTCTGTAACGGGCCTGTACAAGAAGGTTGACGATGACTATATCTTGCAGTCGTCTCTTGATGCTACGGCTGAGGCAGGTGCCGAATATTACAGGATATTCGAGACAGGGTGGGCTGCAGGAAAGACTTCTGCCAGCAATACCACTACGGTTAAGTTGACAGGCGGAACGATAGGTAACGTCTATGGTGGCGGACTGGGTAATGAAACCACACCTGTCTATGTATTCGGTGATGTGGTTGTCAACGTCAATAAACCTGCGGACATTACTGCTTATGGCGGTACTGGTGCAACCTTTACACGTGAACTGGCACTGAATGTCTCTGTCGGTGGTAAGAACTACCCCACTGTACCAGTTACAGGTAGCATCTTTGGTGCCAATAATTTCAATGGCTCGCCAAAGGGTAACGTCACGGTGGAAATCTGGGCAACGAAACGATTAGACGGTAAGCCCCATGTCATTGGCGAATATGAAGTTCAGGCAGTCTATGGCGGCGGTAATATGGCTAACTACCTGCCTGCTACAGGAAAGGAGACGAAAGTTATCATTCATGGATGTGACGATACGAGTATCGAAAAGGTCTATGGCGGTGGTAACTCCGCATCGGTTCCGTCAACCAATGTTACTATTCTGGGTGCCTTTGATATTGGCTATGCTTTTGGCGGTGGTAATGGTAGTAGGCCTATCAAGAACTACTCTGGAACATGGATGGCTAATAATGGTGCTATGGTAACCAGTGGTACCTATATTGAGGCTAAAGGCGGTCGAATAGGCTCTGTATTTGGTGGCAGTGATGCCAAAGGCGAAATTTTAGGAAATCCAGACATTCGTGACACTGGTGGTGGCGGCGAGTGTGGATTAACGATTACCCGTATCTTCGGTGCAGGTAATGAAGCCGATGTCGCCGGAGATGTGAATCTGATTTTGTCTGGTTGTGGTAAATCAGATGCTGTTCAATTTGTACATGGAGGTTCATATAATGCTCATATCACGGGTAATGTCAACCTGACCATCACAAGTGGCATATATACCAATGTGTTTGGCGGTAATGATGCACGAGGCAGTATCGGTGGTAACATCACTGTCAACATCGAGGAGACGGATGAGTGTAAGCCTATCATTATCCATAACCTGATGGGCGGTGGCAATGAGGCTCCTTATCCCGGAATAGACAGTAATAATGAAGAGATTACCACACCAGGTAATATCACGGTAAATGTCAAGTCAGCCACCCGTATCGATAATATATATGGTGGAGGCCTGAAAGCCGACGTGAAAGGTAACACGATTGTCAACATCAATATGAGGAAGGGTAGTCAGGCTGGCAGCGCTTTTACTGTACCTACAGGTTACACCGGTGATGCCATACCTAATATCGTGAATGGTGTTATTAAAGATGAGATAGGAACCATTGGTAACGTCTATGGTGGCGGTAACGAAGGTAACGTGATTGGTAATTCCACCGTGAATATCGGTTCGGCAACCAAGATAGATGTTCTGAAACGAGAAGGAGATGCTTTTGGCGGAGCGTTCTTAACAGCAGGCGATTTGCCAGTGTATGATGGAGAGGGTAAGGTCATCGTGGATGATGGCGTTCCGCGTACCGTTGCTTACGTTGAGAAGGATGTTCTCGGTGCTCACATCACAGGAAATGTCTTTGGTGGCTGTAACTCTGCTATTGTTACGGGTAGCACAGCAGTTTATATCTGTGCAAATAAAACAGGTGAGGGCACTTACAATCCTGTTGCAGAAGGTGCAGAGAAAGTTAGAATCAACAACGGTAGCGTTTATGGCGGCGGTAACCAAGGTGATGTGCAAGGCAATACCAACGTCACCATGGCTGGCGGCTATGTCTTCGACGGTGTCTATGGTGGCGGTCTGCACGGTTCTGTAGGAACAGCTGCTGACGTTGAAGGATCCATCGAATACCATACAGGGACCGAAGCCCATGCAGGTTGCATCGGCAAGATTGTCAACTATAAGGAAGGTACCGGTAAGTGTACGGTGGTTGTCAGCGGCGGCCAGGTCGGTCCTGCTGAGACGGCGATGACAGATGGCGGAATGAAGAACACGGCACGTCACTTTATTAAAGCCGGTGATGAAAATGCACCTGTGGACTATGGTTTTGTGTTCGGTGCCGGTCGTGGTGAGGAATCATCCCCTGAGGTGGATGTCGATACAGACTTCCGCACGTACGTCAAGGAAACCGATGTCACCGTTGGCGGTACGGCCTTCATCATGGCCTCTGTCTATGGCGGTGGCGAGAACGGCCGTGTGCATGGTAACACGCTCGTGAAGATTCAGGGCGAATGCCAGATTGGTTGCGGTGAAGGAAAGGTAGAAACTGGAAAGCCTGTTCGCTATACCACTACACAATGGACGAATGAGAACCCAGATGACTTCAAGGAATGTGCCAGCTGGGACTATGGTGAGGATACAAATAGTGATGGCATCATAGATAGCTATAAGTGCTTGCCTTATGACCCAATGGCCAAGCCTGAAGATACGGATGCCAGCACGACGGGTACCGACGGACACACCTACTATGGTTGTGTGTTCGGTGGCGGTTCCGGTTACTATCCCCACGAGAAGGCTGACGGTACCCACGACTGGCTCCGCTCTGCCGGACAGGTGGAGGGCAGCACGCGCGTAGAGATTACCGGCGGTCACATCCTGACCAACGTCTATGGCGGTAACGAGACCACCGACGTGCTCGGCGACTCTTGCGTCGTCATCATGACGGGCGGTACGCTCGGTGTGCCGCGCACGGATAACGCAGCTAAGGCTCACCCCGTAACCTGCTACCTCTTCTGTGCCGGTAAGGGTGACCAGCGAACGCGCTTCAACACATGGACCAATGTGAAGAACACCCGCGTCTATGTGGGTGGCACGGCACGCATCTTCGGCTCCGTCTTCGGCGGCGGTGAGGATGGTCACATCCTGGAGAATGCAAAAGTGCAGATATATGGTGGTAAGATAGGAACCACGGGTACCTCCTACGTGGATGGTAACGTCTTCGGTGGTGGTCGTGGCTTCAGTGGTGAGGCACTGACAGCTGGCGCTGTTGAAGGAAATGTGACGATGACTATTTCTGGTGGCACCATGCTGGGTTCTGTCTATGGCGGTGGCCGACTGGCCTCGGTGGGCATCGATATGGTGGATGCCACTCTCGCGGACGGTTCTCCCAACCCAGCATACGGTCTGCTCAAGGATGATACAGATAGCAAGACCTTTGGACATATCACCGTTAGCATTACTGGTGGTACCATTGGTAACGATGTCGCCGGTGCCGAGTATGGCGGCAATGTCTTCGGTGGCAGCATGGGACGTCTCACGCTGCTTAATGGCACTACGAATCCACAGTGGCCAAAACTGGCAGCATCGAAACTGACCAATGTCACCATCAGCGGCGGCACCATCAAGCGGAATGTCTATGGCGGTAGTGAGTATGGTATCGTTCGTAAC
>Ga0310694_10001017_pt1 | contig 33441 bp, 25 predicted proteins | sample 174DNAGHGhighgp2_FD_203884 | JGI IMG/M metagenome (GOLD analysis project Ga0310694, IMG submission 203884) | Sheep rumen microbial communities from Palmerston North, Manawatu-Wanganui, New Zealand - 1742 DNA GHGhigh gp2 (v2) (version 2) | ecosystem: Host-associated > Mammals > Digestive system... | reverse complement strand
GGATTATGGATCACGAGAACCGTCCCCGTGATCCATTTTTCCTCGACTATAGACTGTATGCTAATTTGGCAATCTCGTCATCTTTTGCCATATAAGGAACATATCAAAGACAGAAGAATGACAAACAGTTTCTTTCATCGTTGCATATTCTTTATTGGATTTCCTTGTTCCTTTTTTTTGAGGTATGGAATGAATTGATTTGTTTTTTTGACAATTTCTGAATTGGCATTGCAGGCGCAAGTGCCAATAAGAGAGTCTTTGTCGCCGACTTCATTCCAATTTTTGAATAATCGTTGGTGATTCTATTTCAGGAAAGACCTTTGAGATAATGCGGTCTGACTCCTCCGCAGTTATCTTGCGTTCATTCAGACCTGCTGCAGCACGGCATCCATCAAGGAAATCTGCTTCCGTGAAATGAAATGGCAATGATTGCATAGCTATCGAACCTCCTATCACTCCCCCATAAGAATAAGGGTCTTGTCCTGATTCTTGCTTTGCTTCCAAAGACATGTATTTCACCGCCATGGCCAAACCTGCTGCATAGGCCTCATAATCGGCAGGGGCTTCATTTTCGTTCTTCCCTGTCATCTCGTAGATATATCCCTGTAATCCCGGCTGCAATCCTTTCATCGTGCCATAATTGGTGAAAAATTTGCATCTATCCTCATCTGGCATGGTTTCAGGTTTCATATTTTCGGGAAGACTTTTCATATATTCATTTATCATGATGGTGTCATGAGGCAGCGCCACCTCGTGATTGACCACTTTCATCAAACCCGCCAAGATGCAATCGAATGGTATGACATCCATTTTGAATTGGAAACCATCCCACATGAACATACCTTGCATTCCACCAACACCAAAAGAAATCTTCTTGATGGAGTCCTGCGTATATTTCATAAAGACGAGATTGTCTTCCAAACCGCGAATCACCTCAGCCAAGTTCTCCTTGTCGAACTTGAATTCAGGGATAATTGAGTCCTTGCTTTCTACAACGGAACGAATAATCTTGTCTCCATAAGCATAAGATGCCGAGTCAAGTTTTGCCTCTTGAGCATGACCTGCCATACCGATGGATAGAAGAAAAATGATAAAAAGAATCCGTCTCATAATGTATTGTTTTTTGTCGCAAAGATACGAGTATTTCAGGAAATAACTTACTTCACCGGATGCTTTTTCATAAACTCTTCCTTGATTTCTTCTCCGAATGATTGAGTGCCTATGGTTTATAAGGAATAATACAACCATCTAATGCATAAGATTCTATATCATCCTTCATTTTAATGTTTATCTTTTGGCTAATTATCAATCTTACAAGGAATCATAAAGTTTTCCAAAGCATAGGCTACATATTGACCATTCCAATAAACGATTTTCCAAGGATGGACGGCCATGATGTTTTGCTTCATGTCCTCGGCGATGCCTTGATGCTCTTTTTCACTGTTGTCGCCATAATCCACCTTTGCGGTGACCGAGCAGTTTGTGATATGCCCTGAAGCGTCCATGGTGACGTTTTTGATGCTGAATTTGATTTGTTTTGCATGGAGCAATTCTGGATATTTCTCCAGGTGTGGTATTAGCAATGCCCTTAATTCGTCTTTGTCTTGATTTTTTAAAAGGTCGTTGTGGTCGAATGAGTAACCGTCGAAGACTTTGTTTTGATAGTCGTTTCGTTTCGTCACCCGTCCTTTCTCAACAGTCAAGAGTATCTCATATTCATAAACGGCTCCCAAGTATACTTCGCGGATACGTTCACCGCGTGCCATTCTCAGCGAACCAGTGAACCATTTTGCCATGGCACCCTTGTTTTTCGTATATCCTTTGAAAAGTTTTCGCATCTTGCTTTTATCCAAGCACTCGGTCCGCAACTGTTTCTTCTCTTTGTCATAAAATCTCATTTGGATGCTGTCGAGAAGGAGACAATCCTTTTTGATGCTCCAAAAACTGATGTAGCCGTTCCAGTTTAATGTTAAAATTGTCCTGTCTTTTGGCAAAGACGCCAACATTTTGCTATACAGGGCAGAGTCTTCACTTATAGGTTCGGTTGTAAACAGGCTCCACGCCTTTCCGTCTATGAAAATGATGTTCGACTCTTGTGGTGTTGCAAATGAACTTAGCACGAACATCACGGCAAAAATACAAGATAATGTCTTTTTCATCTCAGTGTATTTTATCTGTTGCTTTCATTAACATTATATAGGTGATACTATTTTGACTATGTTTTTGAAGAACCTCCACTTATTCTGAATTCACTCTTTGTTCTTATTCATCAGTCGCTTTGTCTCTTGCAATTCCTTTTGCAACAGCCGTACTCTCTCTGCCAATTGCTCTTGGCTTGGTAAGGCATCTTTTATTTTGATGTTGTTGTAGGTTGCCACTCCCATCGGTGTGCTGATTCCCCTGAATGACCACTGCACATCGGTCTTGTTCATATCCGAACAAACGAGCAGTCCGATGGTGGGGTTGTCATCATCTGTCTTCAACAATTCATCAACGGCATTCACATAGTAGTTCAACTTCCCGGCAAACTCCGGTTCAAAGGGTTTCACTTTGATTTCGCACGCTATATAGCAACGAAGCCGGATATGGTAGAACAACAAGTCAATCTTCCGTGAGCGTCCACCAACGACAATCTCTTTTTGCCGCCCTACGAAGGCGAAGCCCGTCCCCATCTCCAATAGAAGGTCGGTCACGTCTTTAGTCAATGCATCCTCAAGCTCACGTTCTTCATACGGGTCGTGCTCAACGGTGGCAAAACTAAAATCGTAATTCTCCTTTAGCACTTCCTGAACCAACCGGCTCTGAACGTCAGGCAGGTGGTCAGAGAAATTGTTGACTATCTTTCCCTGATGTTCATAGAGATGAGCCTTGAAGCAATTGATAAGGGCATCGCGGCTTAGTCCTTGCTCTATGGTCTTGCCAACGTAGAACAATGCTTCCTCGATAGATTTGCTTTTAGTGATTATTTCCATATGATGTCGCCAAGGAACCAATGCAAATGGCAGTGGAAAATCTCCACCAAGTTGGTGGAGTTTCTCCTTTCTAAATTCTGCACCAAGTTGGTGCAGTTTTGTTTTGTGTTGATTTTCAAGCATTTGCAATTCTGCACCAGTCTGGTGCAGAAATAGGGTGTCACCTTCGGTGTAGAATAAATACCACTGTTTCATATACCAAAGGTTGCGTGTAGAGAACCCGTTTTCTTTTGGGAACTCCCGCTTCAGATCCAGGCTCACTTGTTCCACCACGCCAGCACCCCAGCGTTCCTCGGCTTTCTTCTGCACCAAGTCGCGTCCCAGTTGCCAATTGAACAGCAGCTTCTCGGCATTCACTTTGACGGCTGCTTTCACCTGGGCAGAGCGATAGCGGTGCTTCAGTTCGGCTATCCATTCTGCATATTCCGCATCGATATGAATGTCGTGAGATTTCACCATGCGCGGATTGTCTAAGGAATCATCTTGTTTGTTGCTCATAATATTCTAATATGTTGTGCAAAGATAATATATATCAATCTCATTGCGAAATGAAAATGAAGTTTTGTTGGTTGGATCACGGGGACGGTTCTGCTGATGATCCACTTTCTGCTCTGTTGATAGTCCCATGGATCACGGGGACGGTTCTGCTGATCCATTTTTTGCTCTGTTGATAGTCCCATAACTGATGCCGGTGATTCTTGGTAGTTGGCGTGGATTATGGGGACGGTTGTTCTCAATGATCATTTGATGGAAAATCGCAAATCAATCGGCGGATTATGGGTCGTGAGAACCGTCGCCGTGATCCATTTTACTTGGGTCTTTCTTTAAGGAAACGCTTCAACAAAAAGGTGAGGAAGTATGGGAAGGTATAGAACTGACCGTTGCACCCAATGTTTTTATATCCCAGTTTCACTCCATATTTCACGTCAGGGTAGGATTCCCACTTGATGAGATTGTTCAACGAGGCGGTCGCGCCATCTTTGGCCTTTACCTCCACTGGCACCAGCGAATCGGCATCGCGGACGAAGAAGTCCATTTCAAGCGCAGGACTGTCGTGTTTGTAGAAATACAACTGTTCGTAGCCAGACTTGCGGAGCATCTCGCCCACTATGTTCTCATAAATAGCACCCTTGTAGGTGCCAAAGTTTTTATTTGCCCGCAAATCCTCCTGTGCCTCTTCGTCGAGCGAGGCAATAAGCAGCCCCGTGTCGTGGTAATAAAGTTTGTAGAAGTCGGGAATATAATTGCCCTTCAATGGCAGTTCCACATTGTTCAGGCAATAGCAAACGTTGACGACGCCAGCCTCTTTCAGCCATTCCACGGCACCAATGTATTCACGGTTTCTGGCGCCTTTTGCAATCTTCGTAATCTGGTATTTCTTGTTCTCCTTGGCCAGGAAAGTGGAGATGTGGCTATAAACGGCAAGAATCTTCGCCTTGTCGGTCTGTTTTGCGTATTTGGTAATATCTTCTTCGTAGTCCTTCAACAGTTGGCGCTGCAGCTTCAATGTTCCTCCATAGTGCCCGTTGTCAATAAACATCTTCACCACCTCGGGCATTCCGCCGAGGCTCATGTAGTCGCGAAAAACATCGGTCATTGTGTCCAACTCCAATTGCGAGAACGGTTGAAGACGCTTCATGTGCTGATAAAGGTCTTCTATCTGTTCAGGAGAATATCCCTTCGCCCACAGGAACTCCTCGAAGTCCATCGAGTGCATCTCAAAGTCTTCTTTGAAACCCACGGCGTTGCTCTCTATTTCCTCATAATAGACGCCCATCAGCGAGCCGGAACAGATGACATCGTATCTCCCGTCCTGACAGAACGACTTCAGAGAGGTTGCACAGTCGGGACATTTCTGCAGTTCGTCGAAGAAGATTAGCGTTCGGTGTGGAATGAATTCCCATGAGGGCTCCAGCAGCGAGATGTTTTTGATAATGCTATTTACATCATAACCATTGTCAAAGATGGCCCTGAACTTCTTCTGTAGCACAAAGTTTATTTCGATAACCGACTCATAGTTGGCTCGGCCGAAGGCTCTGACAGACTCTGTCTTCCCTACCTGTCTGGCACCTTTCACAATCAATGGTTTCCTCTCTGGATTGTTTTTCCAATCCAAAAGATACCTATCAATCTTTCTTTTAAGCAGTTCCATATCCAAAATCACATTTTCGGATGCAAAAATAATCAAAAAATCACATTTTCGGATATGAATATGGATAAAAAATCACATTTTCAGCGAGTGGATCATGGGGACGGTTCTCACGGTCCACTTTTTGTCCCTGTTGATATTTTCCCATAACTGATGCCGGTGATTCTGGACAGTTGCCGTGGATCATAGAGGGGACAGTTGTTCTCAATGTTCATTTGATGGAAAATCGCAAATCAATCGGTGGATTATGGATCACGAGAACCGTCCCCGTGATGCTTTGACTTGTATTCTTTAAAAAGTTTAACTATCGTTTCCGTCGACAAATCGTCAAGCCAAACTGCGTATTGCGAGCAGTCGGCATAGTCCAGTTCTTCGTCGCTGGGAGTGCGTTTTAACAAAGTGTACTTCTCCCACATGTGCCCCGTCTCACGTGTCCACACTTCTTTCCACACAAAAGAACCACGTACTTTCAAAAGCTCATACCGAGAAAATTCCTTCCCATCAAGACCGTCTATATAGGTAATCATTTTTTGGATGTCCTCTTCAGTCAGACTTGAATATCTCCCAATAAGCCTTTGCCGTTCTCCTTCAGCCCAATGCAAGACAATGTGAATAGGGAACTGTATAGGATCAAATTGAAATGCTTCTGCCACCTTTATCTCGGCCTTCTTTTCTATTTTATGGAACAATTCTCTGTCTAGCCAACGTAGGTTATCTGGATAAAAAGACACCGATGAAAACAAGAGGCGTCTCAGATTTCTTGTTTCATCATAATTTAGAGGTACGTCAAACTCCACGCGGCCTATTTCTTCCATCGTACTAAAATCCACATATCGTGCCATAACAAGGATATACCCATGCATATAGTCAGGGTACTCTTCTGATAACATTCTTGCTATACTACGACAAGCGGCATCGAGCTCCTTTTCCAAATTAGAACTGTTGTTCAAAGAATTATCTGTTTCATGCCAAATGTCAAAATGATAATAGGCCCGATGATTCTTAGAAAAACCAACCATGATTTCACAAATAACAAAAGCATTCCCATCATCCCCATGATGTTCCCATTGCCACTTCCCTTCCTTCTCATCACCAATGAAATCGAAGCCTTCAGGTAATAACTTCGTGATTTTCTCTATCATCATTCCAGAATGGAAAAAGCGCGAAGTATCAAAGACACGTCCCTGTCCAAATTCAACCTTATATTTGCCATTTTCCTTGACGACACCAAACACTCCACCGGTTTTGACATCATTCCCATAGTTGTCAGTCAACCATTGGTGAAGATTCTCGAAGGCTGTGTCTGTCTCCGATAAAATGTCTTTTTTCCTAATAGTAACAAGTTGTTCTTTCTTGTCGTTTATGACAAAAACATGAATCTCCGGTTCTTCAATAAAATCCCGTATTGGCCAGTCCCAGGATGTCTCATCTTCCTCCCAGTATCCGGAAGTATATTTGTAACCCCAAATGTCTTCTGCATCAAAATCCTTACCAAGTTTCTCTCTTAGAAGGGTGGGAATCGTAATTGGTGATTCACTCATAATTCTATCTATTATTATCGTTTGTATCTATCTGGATTATGGGGACGGTTCTCGCGGTCCACTTTTTGCCCTGTTGATAGTCCATTGCCGGTGATTCAGTGGACATTTCAATTCAAGCTTTCCTTTTCTCTACAGAGGGTTGGTTCTCCTTTTCTTCTGCTGGGGCCAAGTTATTGTCTTATTCCATATCCCTTTGGTTGAAGTCCCACTCTATTGCAGTACTGGGTAATGTGGGATAGTTTTTAAGTTCATACCAAGGGCAACGCTTAATTGTTTTCAAGATCTCCTTATTGCTGTTAACCAATGATATAAGGAATTGATTATTCCTTTTTTTTGCATAATCCTCAAAGTAGTCAAGTGCCATATCAATGATTTTATCCATTAATGCATCCTCTGAAAGATTATCCATTTCATTCAAAAAAGCAACTTTGTCTGCCTCATACTCCTCCTTGCATAAATATGAAACGAAAAAGGCAAGCGTTATCACAGCATTGATGTTCTTGTAATAGTCTTCTTCGCCATTCTTGGTTATTACTTTTACTGTTTTGAAGACCTGAAGCCTGTTTCCAAGGCAGATGAATAGTTCCATTTCTTCCTTGGTGGCCGGTCTTTTTACTCTCATCACAACCATATCATCATACTCTTTTTCGTGTAGGGTGCAACTTCTTGTATTAATGGTTCATCAACACTTTGAGATGTTTGAGTTGTAATAGTCGGGATTCTCCGTCACCTCCTCTATGACTTTGAGGAACGGCGGGAAAGAGATGGCTTCGTCTTCAGCCACATCCTCTATCTCCAACAGGCAGTGGGGCAGTTTCGGACTGACGAAAGTGTCAAGCTCATAATAGCGGTTGTCCCAGACGAAGCAGCGGCGCAGCTTGTGAATGGTCTGTTTGTCGGGATTGGCGGAGTTCATCAGGTTGATATACTCCGCAGGTGTTATCAGCCGCTCCACCTCAACACGCTGGTTCGACTCCAAATGCTTCTTCGTTGTCAGGAAATAAGCATAGTGGCCGTTCTCTCCCCTTTTCCTGATACGCGACTCTTCCCCGTTCCGTTCCACCAGATAGGTCTGGAATATCTCCATCTCGCGGCTGTCGGGGATGTCGCCAATGACATCCACCAGGAACTTGCGTTCCATCTCAATAGGTTCGGGGATGCCCAACACAGAAGATATTTCAGCTATGACATCATTGAGCTTGTCCTCAAACGTACTTCTGTTGGGAATGACACGCAGGTGCGGATGTCCCGTCCACGCCTTGATTATCTTGTCGTCCAGAACCACGGCCTGCCCGATGTTCTCCGTCCGGCTGCTGTTGTTCTCGCAGGTATAGAATTTCTCTGCACCTTTGGCGGCAGTGCACAGATGCAGCACGGCGTCATACCGCTTGTCACGAACATCCACATCGCTCAACCTCATCTCGTCGAGCAGGGCCTGCCACATGTCATTGCTCATATAGGCTGCAACGTCCATCGTCCCCCGGTCATAGACGATGATGGCCGGCTTGTTTGACTTTTCCGCCATCTTTCGGAAGCATTCCTCCGTATGCAGTTGGAAGGAAAGCAACTGTTTCTCGATTTCGAAGAAAAGACGCTTGTCGCCAGTCAGGAAGTTCACCCCTGCCTGGTTGAACAGCGTCGCTGCCTCTGGCTGTGCATAGACAGCATAGCCACGGTAGGTGAAATGCTGGATGATTCTCGCAAGTGCCGTGGTCTTTCCTGCACAAGGGCCACCGGTCAATACTATATTCTTGATGTTTGCTATTTCATTAGCCCTTGTCCGTGTCGGGCGCAACTGCTAAAATACATATTTTTTTATCTTTACTGCTCTCGTGTTTTCTATTAGAAAGCCCAGCTTAGGATTACGGAGACGGTTTTGCCGGTTCGTTTCAGCTCTGCTGGTAGTTCCATGGCTGATGCTTGTAGCTCTGGATGGTAGTCTTGTCGGTTGATGCCCCGAAGAATGACATGGTAGATTGCTGTGGTGCTTTTCGCGTTTTTTTCTGAACATGTCACAAGACTTTTGTCAACTATGCAAAAATACGAATTATGTTGGAGAATTGCAAGTGAAATGACAAAAAAGGATCCATGAGAACCGTTCCCTTTCCTACTTCATCTCACCTTCGCCATAGATGAAGGGGTAGGTGCAGCTGGGGTAGTCGAAGATTTCCTCGTCGCGGAAGAAGCGTTTCAGTTCTATCTCGGCGTTCGAGGTGGAGTCGCTGGCGTGTACGATGTTCTGTTGGTTGCTCATCGAATAGTCTCCACGGATGGTACCCGGTGCCGCCTCACGTCCGTTGGTGGAACCCGTCATAGTGCGCACCACCTGTACGGCATCCACGCCCTCGAGTGCAAGTGCCACAACTGGTGAGGTTTGCATGGAGGCAGCCAGTGCCGGGAAGAAGGGACGGTCCACGAGGTGTGCGTAATGCTCTTTCAAGATTTCGTCGGAGAGCTGCATCATCTTCATACCGGCGATGCGTAGTCCGCGACGTTCGAAACGGTTCACAATCTCGCCAATCAGCTGACGTTGCACGCAGCTGGGCTTCAGTAAAACAAGAGTTTTTTCCATAATGATGTTATTTTTTGATGAATGATTTTGAAGATATTATAACCAATAGATATAGTCAGATAGTATGGGGTGAATTCACTGGCACACTCTCCCTTGTGAGGAACTAAAGTGGTATGAAATGCCTTTCGGGCGGGCACAAGACCCGCCCCTACGACTTCGGGTGGGGATATACGCACGGGCCTTTTGCGCGTTGCCCACTTCTCTTGCTCAAAGTTCCGTGAGCACCATGTCGACGATTTTCGTGACATCGGTGACGGTAATGACGCCGTCTCCGTTCACGTCGGCATTCTCTATGAAGAACACCGCCGGGATGCTGCCCAAGACATACGCTGTGGCAAGTGAGACGTCTGCCACCGTCACATCACCGTCGTGGTTGACATCTCCCAGTGGGTATTGTTCGCTTTGTGCCACGCGTAGGATGCCGGCGGCGATGTCGGTGGTGTCCCAATAGAGGCCGCGTGCTTCATCGAAGACCACGGTTTTCAGCACAGGTGTTCCAATGACAGAGCCCACGTTCTTCCACAGCAATATGCTGTCTCCAACGTTCAATGTGTGGTATTCAGGCACATGGATGTCGATGGTCCCACTCATGGTCAGCCTTCCTATGTCCTGTATCGATGTGCCGCCAGTGGAGTAGGATGTGGCACAATCCGTGACGGCAAGCTTCAGCACGGCCCCACTCCTGAAGGTCACATTCTTTCCTCCGAAGCACATCTGCCCGAAGTCGGCGTTGGCAAAAGCCCCGACTTGCAGCGTCGCGCCAGTGTTGAACGTGACGCTTGAATTGACGAGAGGGACATTGGTCGTGGTGACGCCGGAAAGCGTCGCCCCATCCCATATGGTGAGCAATCCGGTGCCGAGTTGTGCTCCCGACTTCACGAAGAGTTCACCTCCCTTGACAGTGGTGGTGCCTGAATGCGTGCTCTTGCCGGTGACGGTCATCTTGCAAGTGCCAATCTTGTTGAAGATGCACTTGTTGGAGCCTCCGCCATCGACGAAGGTGCCGTCGAAGATGAAGTCGCCGCCGTCCTCCCAGCTGTTGCCCACCTCCCACGTGTTGTTGCCGCTTACACTGTTGGAATTGCGGAAGTTGTGCACGGGTTCGTTGAGCATTCCCTTGCCTGTCAGCCTGCCAATGGTGAAGGTCTTGGCCACATTGCTCACCAGGCATCCCTCGGCAATGCTCAATGTCCCCTTGGGCATCCCTCCCGACATGTCGAGTGGCAGCCAGATGTCCTTGTTGGTGTGTTTGACAGTGCCCTCAAACTGCGACCAGTCGCCGGTGATGCGCACGCGGCTCACCGTGTTGCGTGGCACGATGGTCAGCGTGCCGCTGCCTGTCAACTTGTTGGAATATGCCGTATAATAAGTATAGGTTAGCTGCCACGTGCCCACCTTTCCTTTCGGCACATGGATGGCATGGGTGGTGGCTTGTGAGTCATCCCACAGGGTGCCGCTCTCAAACTCCACAGTGGTGGCGGGGTTCCCGCTTTGTGCGGCAACGGAGCCCGAGGAGATGACGATGCGCGACAGCGTGTTGTTGGCCATGGTGAAGAGACAGCCGGAGCCTTTCTTCGTCAGCACCGTGCCAGAGAGGGGTGCGTTCATTCGGAAGTCGGCATTGCTCATGATGACGCCGCCCTCTTCGCCTACCATCTTCATGGGTGAGGCGTTTTCCACGGCGGCGGTGGCTTGGAGCACGGCACCGCTCTCCATTGTGAAGAGCGAGGCGTTCTTGGTGACTCCGCCCAGGTTGCCCGTCTCGGAATATTGGTTGGCCAGTTTGTTGACGCGCACCATTCCGCCCTTGAGATAGTTGCCTCCAGTGTAGCTGTTGCTGCCGTTCATCGTCACGGTGCCCGTGTTTTCCTTGGTGAACCTGCCCGTTCCTGAGATTGCGCCCGTTCCACCAAAAGTATAGGCGGCGGTGTTGTTCACGGTGATGGATGCGGGATAGACATCCTCTTTGACGTTGACGGTCTTGTTCTGGCCTTGGTCGTCGAAGATGACGTTGTCGCCGGCCACGAAGCCCGTCTGCTCATTCTCGATGCTGAAATTCTCCGTCTCGGCATTGTCCCATGTCCCGTTCACGCTGCCTGTCCATATGACGGTGGAAGGGTCGCGCACGTCGAAAATCTCGACGATGAGTTTGCCGTCCTCCACATAGAGTTTCTTCTTCGATGTCACAATGCCCTCGAGCAGCAGGTCGTCCACCGACCCCTCGATGTTGCCGATGGTGCCTATGACATATTTTCCGGGGGCAATTTTCGATTCTCCCTGTGCCGGGTGGCCCACCACCTCGATGACGGGCGCCAGGTATTCGGGACCGCCTTTCACCCATTCCGAGGCGGTCTTGCGCTCAATCGTCAGGGTGGTGGCATTGATCATGTCGGCAGATTGCAAATCCCCGGCCGCAGGAGAGTAGAGGTCGAAGACCAACCGTGAACCGAAGCCAAGGGTCAGCGTGCCGGTGGTGATGGTGCCTTGATGGTCTTTTCCTCCGGGATGTATCTCAGAACCGTAGTCGGCCTTGATGCTGAGGAATTCGCCCCCGTTGCTTTCCAATTGGGTGAAGCGGTTGAGCCACAAGGGACTTTGCTTCATCGTTCCATCGAATTTCACCACGCCGCCCCAGATGTTGGTCTCGCCCGTATGGCGGAAGTCGGCCTTGGGCAGGACGAGGATGCCGTCGCCCTGCTTGACGAGCCGTGCGTCACCGGCAAGACCGCCTCCGGAAACGGTGCAGGTGTAGGTGAGGCGGTTGATGGTTGGGTTGGAGGAAGTGCTCTCGCTGTAGGCGGTGCCTTGCACCCATGTGGGTACGTTGAAGGTGAGCACGGCAGGCTGTGCGCCGTCGTCGATGGCGACGTTGCTGTTGCCTGTGTTGCAGACGATGGCGTGCTGGCCGTTCAGCGCCGTCGAGACGGTGCCGCCGTTGGTCACCTCGGTGCGCCCGTTCATGGTGAGTGGCGGTGGAGCCAAGGTGATGCCCTCCATCTCCCCGAGGAAGTAGCTGGGCTTCGGCGGTTGGTTGTAGCCGCACATCTGCCACACCATGGCGTTGCGATACTGGTGGTCGTGCCATAGGGTGTAGTTGCGCCATTTCGTGGGAGTGGGTGTGGAGTAGATGCGGATGTTGTTGTCTGCGGTGCGCATGATGATTTCCTCGCGCCAGTCGCCGAGGATGTCGCCTTGGTAACAGGGCGTGCCCTTCGTCCAGTTGTTGGTCTTGGAACCGGCACAGGTGTAGATGGGAGACCACGAGCCATATTTGGCGATGCAACCCTCGGTGTCGGCTCCGTTGAGATAATTGAACGTCTCGTCGCAGAGGTCGCCGTCCCAGTAGATGCGCATGTTCTGATTGACGCCGGTGTCGCCCAGTCCGCTGACGGCACCGTTTGTGACGGAGCTGATGGCCCCTACGTCGGTAGGTGTGCAGAGCGAGCCGGGGAAGTCGTCAGTGAAGTTACCCGCCATGCAACGGCCCACATCCCTGCCGGCGATGTAGCGGTGGTAGATTTTCGAGGTGGTGGCGTCGCGGTAGTTCGTGCCGGGATTGTCCTCCATGCAGGCGAAGACTTCCAAGCCGTGGACGTATGGGTTCAGGTCGCCCACGTGTTCGGCGTCGCCATGGCCGAGTCCCGTGGTGGATAGTCCCCTGCCGTTGTCGTCGATGACCATTGCGCCGAAGACGATTTCGTCGCGCCCGTCCATGTCGACGTCGGCCACGCAATAGTTGTGGTAGCCCTGTCCATACCATGGGCCGCTGGTGTTGCAATTCCACCTCCAACGCTGGGTCAACTTGTGGGTGGCGGGGTTGACATCGTAGGCCACCATCTTGTGGCGTGTATAGATGCCGCGGGCAAGGAAGATGCTGGCGTTGCGCCCATCGAAGCACGGTGCGCCGAAGAAGTGTTTCGAGGCACGGTGCCCGCCGTCATACTTCGCCACGCCCCACGCCTTGGCATAGTCGGTCTCGCCGCTTTCATAGAGCGGCAACGGATAGGGGATGCACTGGTAGGGCTTGCCCGTCAGTCCGTCCATGTAGAGCAGATATTCGCCCTGGGTGGTCACAAACCAGTTGGTGCCGCCGCCGGTGGCGGCACGTACGTTGACCGAGGGGTCGCCTACGGTGTAGGTGGTGCCGTCGGCCATGTGGATGACGGTGCCGTCGGCGGCACGCATCACTGCCTCGGCGCGTCCGTCACGGTCCCAGTCATAGGCGATGATGTTCTGCTCGTTGTTCTGGAAGTCGCCCATGTTGGGGCCGCAGTTCACCCACCAGAGGCGCGTGCCGTCGAGTTTGAGGCATTCGAAGATGGTGTATTCGCCTTGGTAACCCTCCCTGGGGTAGGAGGCATCCATCTCGCTTTGGTTGTCGAACTTCATCAAGATTTCCAATTCCCCGTCGCCATCGACGTCGGCGCAGGTGGCGTCATTGGGGACGAGGCGGCTTTTGATGCCCTCGTGCTTCAGTTTGATTTCCTTGTAACTGGTGCTCCAGGGGGTGACGGCCTTGCAAGGCGCTTGCTCTTGGCCGCGCACCACGGCGCGTACGGTGTAGCTGCTCGTGGTGCCGCCGCCCGTGTCCTGGAAGTTGGACACGCTGAGTGGTTCGTCGTTCAGTTTCGTGCCGTTGCGATACACGTTGTAGGTCACGTCGTAGTACTCCTCGCCCAGTACTCGCCAAGTGAGATAGATGCCCGTGCCCGACTTCATGGCCACCAGGCCGCGGTCCAGCACGTCGCTTGTGCGCTGTGCCATGGCCGTCATCGTCAAACCCAGCAAGAAAAACAATATGGTGGATTTCTTTGTCATTTGGATGGTGATTGGTTTTTAAGTTGTTTGGTTGATGAGATGTTTGATGTGGTTGTTTTGTCACAATCTATTTTGGGGAGACGGGAAGAATCCCGTCTCTACAGTGCGCTCACGTTGCAAAAGGCGCAGGTGTCAGTAGGCTGATGCAGAGAACCTCATGGGGAGGTTCCTGAAAGTGCAGAGGTATTTCCCTGAGTATCTCGCCTGGTTGAAGTTGCCAGTGAAATAATATCCAGTGGTGCTCCCGCCTTTGTATTCCTTGAGCTTCATATTGCCGTTGGCGTCGATGGAGCCGGAGAGGTTCACAGGGATGTTCTCCCCGTTATGCACGATATACCATCCTGTCACCTTGTTGCCATTCACTTGGATTTCCATGTCGAAATAATAGGTTTCCTTGTATGTGATGGAGCCATTGAGGCGGTAGGCGCCGTTGGCCACTTTGTTTCTTTTGACGGGGGGAGGTGTGGTGACTGTTGCAGCCTGCTTGGTAGGTGCAGGAGCAGTGGCAGGCTCTTCCTGTCGGCTTGTTGCAGTAGTATCTGCAAGAGTGTCTTTCGCCACTTCCGTTGTTGGGGTGTCTTTGTCTTTATTCTTGTTCAAGAAGTAATAGGCGCCGCCACCCAGTATGATTGATGCCAGCAAGACAATGACGGCATACAACCATTTGTTGGAATCGTCCTTCTTCTTGTAAATGACACGAGTGTGTTCATGGTTTTCAATAGTACGTTCGTCACCTCCATACTGTTGCTTTCTGGCATTTCCTATCGGACAGCCGCACCTCGGGCAGTTGTTTGCCTTATTTGAAATCATGTTCCCGCATTCCGGGCATTTGATAAGTGCCATATGTTTTTATTGTTGATTAGATTATTTTATTTCTGCAAAATTAACAAAATATTCATTAATGATGAAATGGAGTGCCATATTTTTTTGCTTGGTATCCATTTTGATGAGTGAAAATTTAACTTTCGGTTGAATTTTGTCACGACTCAGCAAAGATTATGCAAGCATATCTTTGCTTTCGCTGCTCCAAAATTTAACCTGCGGTTGAATTTTGTCACGACTCAGCAAAGATTATGCAAGCATATCTTTGCTTTCGCTGCTCCAAAATTTGTTTTTTCGCTCATTTGTTCGTATCTTTGCATGAAAGAGTCCGACCAGTGTGACGAGGCCGACATATCAGACGTGTCCGACCTGTCCGCCCGTCCAACTGTCCGACCCGTTCGACCCATAAAAACCTAAAAACTTATGAAAAGATTTGCATTCAAGATGTTCCTCAAGCCGGGGTGTGAGAAAGAGTATGCCCGGCGACATGCCGCCATCTGGCCGGAGTTGGTGAAGATGATCAAAGATTCCGGCGTAGGCAATTACAGCATCTACTGGGACAAGGACACCAACATCCTTTTCGGTTACCAGGAGTGCAGCAGCGACACCAACAGCCAGGACACCACCGACGTGGACCCCGTCACCCAGAAGTGGTGGGACATGATGGCCGACATCATGGAGGTGAACGCCGACAACTCCCCTGTCACCATACCCATCGAGGAAGTGTTCCACCTTGACTGAAAGGCCATGAAGAGAAGACACATCCTTGCAGCGCTATGCATGGCGGTCTTGCCAGCAATGGCGCAGACCGGCACGTTCGACGTGAACATCAACAGTCCGCAGTATTTTTCAGTGCAGGTGCCCGACGGCAACTACCTCGTCACCGTCACCCTCGGCAGCAAGAAGCGGAAGGCGGAGACCGTGGTGAGGGCGGAGTCCAGGCGCTTGATGGTGGAAAACGCCTCCACGCGAAAGGGACAGTTGACAGACTACTCCTTTATTGTCAACAAGCGTTCGCCAGCCTACACCGTCGTCACCGACAAGGGGGTGCGGGAGGAGCGCGTCAAACTGAAGGAGCGCGAATACGACTACCTCAACTGGGACGACAGCCTCACGCTGGAGTTCAATGGCGCGGCACCGGCCGTCGCCCGCATCAAGATAGAGCCCGACACCACCGCCACCACCATCTTCCTCTGCGGCAACTCCACCGTGGTGGACCAGGACAGCGAGCCGTGGGCTTCGTGGGGACAGATGATTCCGCGGTGGTTCGACTCCTCCGTGGCCATCTCCAACCATGCGGAGAGCGGCCTTACCGCACGCACCTTCCTCGGTGGCAACCGTCTGGAGAAAATCCTCACCATGATGCGACCGGGCGACTATGTGGTGTGTGAGTTTGGCCATAACGACGAGAAGGAGAAACGTCCGGGCGACGGTGCGTGGTATCACTATGTCTACAACCTGAAAATATTCATCGACAAGGTGCGTCAGGCAGGAGGACACATCATCTTCTGCACACCCACGCAGAGGAGAGCTTGGCAGGATGACAACATCCACCTCAAGGACACCCATGGCGACTTCCCCGCCGCCATGCGCAGCGTGGCGGAGCGCGAAGGGGTGCCGGTCATCGACCTCAACAATATGACACGCACCTTCTTTGAAACCTTGGGCTTCGAGGATAGCAAGAAAGCCCTTGTGCACTATCCCGCCAACACCTATCCGGGACAGGACAAGGCTTTGGCCGACAACACCCATTTCAATCCCTATGGCGCCTACGAGGTGGCGAAGATGGTGGTGGCTGGGATGCAGCGCCTCGACCTCCCTTTTATGAAGGGACTGCGGCCCGACTGGACGGGCTACGACCCGGCAGTTCCCGACAACCCTGCCGCCTTCCGCTGGTATGACGCCAAGGTGAAGGATGTGAGGAAGCCTGACGGAAATTGAGAAAGATAAAAAATATGGCAAAAGACGCTCCATATTCTATAGAATCCCTTGCCTCCCGGGAAATACACAATGCCACGCAGTTGGCTGAACTGGTGGAGAAGGTGGGCTTCCTGCCGTTGCTTTACAGCGGCATACCTGGTTTCTCGGCAGAGGAGGCGGTGGCCTCCGACTGCCGTTATGTGGCCCTTCCCGATGGTGGGTGGGACTGGCCTTTGTGGAAATGGAAAGGGCCGGTGGTCACCGATGGTGGTTGCGTCTATGGCAAGTTTTTCGACAAGCACGCCGGCTTTGTCAGCAAGGCGTGGTGGCCCGATTTTTGCAACTACCGCCGTCACAAGCATCCCGCCCCGGAGGAGAGTTCCGTGGAGGAGGCCATCCTCTTCACCTTGCAGGAGCATGGCAGTTTGATAACGAGGGAATTGCGTGCGGCATGCGGCTTCACGGGACCTAAGATGCGCAGTCGTTTCGATGCCTACATCACCCGCCTGCAAATGGCTTGTCGCATCGTCACCGAGGATTTCGTCTATCCACGTGACAGGCACAATCGAGAATATGGTTGGGGGTGGTCCTTGCTCACCACGCCGGAACAGCTTTACGGGCGTGACGCCTGCCGCTGCGACCGCACGCCAGAGGAATCCTACCAACTGCTGATGGCACATTTCAAGCGGTTGCTCCTCCACGTGGAGGAGCAGCGCTTGAAAAAGCTGATATAGCGGGTTTTTCCAGGGTGGCTAGGGCATCTAGTATTCCTAGAAGCCCTAGTCTTCCTAGAAACCCTAGTCTTCCTAGAACTTCCTAGAATTTCCTAGAATTTCCTAGAGCCTCCTAAAACCTCCTATCTCTCCTATACCTTATCCCCGAAGCACAGGTCTCCGGCGTCGCCGAAGCCCGGGACGATGTATTTGTGCTCGTTCATGCCGGGGTCGATGGCGGCGCACCAGACGGTGGTTTTCTCATCGGGCATGGTGCGTCGGATGTGGTCGATGCCTTCCGGCGTGGCGATGACGCAGCATACGTGGATGCGCTTCGGTGTGCCTTTGGAGAGGAAGGCTTGGTAACCCAGTTCCATGCTCCCTCCTGTGGCGAGCATGGGGTCGGCGATGATGAGGTTCTTCTCGTCGATGCTCGGCGTGGCGAGGTATTCCACGTGTATGCCCACCTTGTGGTGTTCTTCATCCACATATTCGCGGTATGCGCTGACGAATGCGTTACCGGCGTGGTCGAAGATGTTGAGGAAGCCGGTGTGGAAGGGTAGTCCTGCACGGAAGATGGTGGCGAGCACGATTTTATCGGTGGGGACGTTCACCTTGGCGATGCCGAGTGGCGTGGCGATGTCACGAGTCTCGTAATTCAGGGTTTTCGAGATTTCGTAAGCCATCATCTCGCCGATGCGCATGATGTTGTTACGGAAGAGCAGTCGGCTCTTCTGATAGTCTTTGTCGCGAATCTCAGCCATGTATTGGTTGATGATGCTGTTGTTGTCGCTTAGGTTGATGATTTCCATATTATTTGGTTTTTATAGTGGTGGCTTTTTTGTAGGAGGTTTTAGGAAGTTCTAGGAAGCTCTAGGAAGTTCTAGGAGGTAATAGGAAGTTTTAGGGGGTAGGGGCGAGGCTCCTGTTTCCTGGGCTTGTTATTCATCTCCTTTGGGTATCACTTTACCGTTGACCACTTTGAAGCGGCGGTCGAACTCCTCGCGGGTGCGCTTCCATCGGTTGTGGGTCCAGAGATAGAAGCGTGGGTCGCGACGGATGTTCTCCTCCAGCAGTTCGAAGAAGCGCCGGGTGATGGCATTTTCCTCCATTTCGTTGGGAGTACGGGTGATGAGTTTGAAGTCGGCGATGTAATACCCTCTTTTCGGCCGTTGCATGTCGACATAGAAGATGGCGTTGTTCATCTTCCGCATGAGTTTCTCGCCGTTGGTGAACACCGGCGTGTCGTGTCCGAGGAAGTCGAGCCAGAGGTGGATGTTGGTCCATTTGGGTGTTTGGTCGGAGAGGTAGCCGGTGAGCAGTTTCGTCCCCTCGCGACGGCAGTTGAGAAGATACCTTAGGATGTCTTTCTTGGGTACGCAGACGCCTCCGAAGTGTTGGCGCAGGTCGATGAAGAGTTGGTCGAAGATATCGCTGGACAGGGGGTGGTAGATGAAGGCTTCTATGGCATCGGGATGCCTTGGCCACCCTAATCTGAGTGTGGTGAGGTATTCCCAGTTGCCGTAGTGTCCCATCATGGCGGCACAGGTCTGTCCTTCGTCGAAGCACCGTTGTATGTCTTCCATTCCCCGAAGTTCGACATGTTTCAGCATCTCCTCCTTGGAGATGGAGAGGAGTTTGAGGGCTTCAAGGAAATAGTCGCATAGAAAGTGGTAGAACCCTCTTTCGATGCTTTTCAACTCCTTCTTGTCCTTTTCCGGGAAGCAGGTTTCGAGATGATGCCTCACCAGTCGCTTGCGGTAGCCTGCCACGTGGTAGATTAGGAAGTAGAGGCAGTCGGAGATGACGTAGAGCACCCGGAAAGGCAGCAGTGAAATGGGGTACAGCAGTGCGCGTGTGATTCTGTAGGCGATTTTCATGTGGCTTGCATGTCGTGAAGTTTCTTGTAATATCCGTCGGCGGCGAGCAGTTGGTCGTGGGTGCCTCTCTCTACGATGCGTCCTTCATGCAACACGCATATTTCGTCGGCGTTGCGGATGGTGGAGAGCCGGTGTGCGATGGCCACGGTGGTGCGTGTCTTCATCAGTCGTTCGAGGGCGTCCTGCACCAGTCGCTCGCTTTCGGTGTCGAGCGCGGAGGTGGCTTCGTCGAGGATGAGGATGGGTGGGTTTTTCAGGATGGCTCGTGCAATGCTTACGCGTTGTCGTTGCCCGCCGGAGAGGCGTCCGCCGCGGTCGCCCACGGAGGTGTCGTAACCTTGTTCGGTGGCGACGATGAATTCGTGTGCGTTGGCGATGCGTGCCGCCTCCTCCACTTGCTCGCGGGTGGCGTTGGCCACTCCGAAGGCGATGTTGTTGAAGAAGGTGTCGTTGAAGAGGATGGACTCTTGGTTGACGTTGCCGATGAGTTGACGCAGGTCGTTCAGGACTAGGTCGCGCACGTCGATGCCGTCGATGAGCACTTGCCCTTCCTGCACGTCATAGTAGCGAGGGATGAGGTCCACGAGTGTTGACTTTCCGCTTCCGCTCTGTCCCACGAAGGCCACGGTCTTCCCTTTTGGGATGGTGAGGCAGATGTCTTGCAGCACCCATTGCTGCCCGTATTTGAAGGAGACGTGCCGGAACTCTATCTCGTGCTTGAAGCCGTCGATGGGGGTGGGGTTTTCCTTCTCCTGTATGGCGATTTCCGACATGAGTATCTTGTCCACGCGTTCCATGGAGGCGAGTCCCTTTGGGATGTTGTAGCCGGCTTTGGAGAAGTCTTTGAGGGGGTTGATGATGCTGTAGAGCATCACCATGTAGTAGATGAATAGCGGGCCCGAGAGGGTTTGGTTGTTGAGTACGAGTACGCCTCCGAACCAAAGTACGATGACAATCATCACTGTGCCGAGAAACTCGCTCATGGGATGTGCCATCGACTGTCGGATGTTCACCTTCATGATGTCGTTGCGGTAGGCGCTGTTGATGCGGTCGAAGCGGGCGTTCATCTTCTCTTCTGCGCAGAAGGCCTTGATGATGCGCAGGCCGCCGAGGGTTTCCTCCACCTGGCTCATCGTGTCGCTCCAGAGGGCTTGCGCCTTGATGGACTTCCGCTTGAGTTTCCTTCCCACGAAACCCATGAACCAACCCATGATGGGTACGATGAGGAGGGTGAAGAGGGTGAGTTGCCAGGAGATGAGGAGGAGCACGATGAAGTAGCCGATGATGAGGATGGGGTTCTTGAAAATCATCTCCAATGACGACATGATGGAGTTCTCAACCTCCTGCACGTCGCCGCTCATGCGTGCGATGATGTCTCCCTTGCGCTCCTCGGTGAAGAATCCCAGCGATTGCGACGTGATTTTCTGATAGAGTTGGTTGCGGATGTCGCGCACCACGCCAGTGCGTATGGGGATGATGGTGGCCGAGGAGAGGAAGTAGGCCCCGGTCTTGAGCATGGTGGTGAAAGCGAGGAATAGTCCGATGAGGAGCAGCGTGGTGCTTGCACCCATCTCGCCAATCATCTGGTTGACATAGTAGTTCATGTTGTTGGTGAGCACCTCCTTGGCGTTCTCCCAGTCCCATGCCATGAGTGCGGTTGCCGTCTCGGTGTCCCCCGTCTTGAAGATGATTTGGAGGATGGGCACGAGGGCGGCGAAGGAGAAGATGTTGAGCACCACCGAGAGGATGTTGAACAGCACCGAGAGGGCGAGATATTTCTTGTAGGGCGGTATGAACCGCTTGAGCACTTGCAGGAATTCTTTCATGGGCAGTGGCTTTTTTTATAGTCTCTATAGTTTCTATAGTCTCTATAGTTTCTATGGTCTCTATGGTTGATGGTCTTCGTCGACGGGAGTGCCCAGGAGGGTGGCGCTGGAGGAACTGGTGATGCGCACCTTCACCGTGTCGCCGATGTGGTGGTCTTGCTTGTCGAACACCACGGCCTTGTTTTGCTCGTTGCGCCCCATGAGTTGCTCGCGGGAACGTTTGCTGTAGCCTTCCACAAGCACGTCGAAAGTCTTGCCCACGTCGCGGCGGTTGGCTTCGGCGGAGAGTTCCGTCTGCAGCTGGATGAGTTCGTTGAGCCGTTGTATCTTCTCTTCTTCCGGCACATTGTCGGGCAGGTGTTTCGAGGCGTAGGTGCCGGGGCGTTCGCTGTATTTGAACATGAAGGCGGAGTCGTATCCCACCTCTCGCATGAGGGAGAGGGAGAGTTGGTGGTCTTCCTCCGTCTCGCTGTGATATCCCACGAAGATGTCGGTGGAGAGTCCGCAGTCGGGGATGATGCGTCGTATGGCCTCCACGCGTCCGAGATACCACTCGCGGGTGTACTTGCGGTTCATCAGTTTCAGGATTCTGTCGCTTCCGCTCTGCACGGGGAGGTGGATGTGCCGGCACACGTTGGGCGTGTCGGCGATGACGCGGAGGGTCTCGTCGCTCATGTCCTTGGGGTGGGAGGTGGTGAACCGCACGCGCATGGAGGGGGCTGCTTCAGCCACCATGCGCAGCAAGGTGGGGAAGTCGATGTCGCTGCCCTCGCTGGCGAAGTGGTAGGAGTTGACGTTCTGTCCCAGGAGGGTCACCTCGTGGAAGCCGCGCTGCTGGAGGTCGCCCACCTCGCGGAGTATGCTCTCCACGTCGCGTGAGCGCTCGCGCCCCCTGGTGTATGGCACGATGCAGTAGTGGCAGAAGTTGTTGCAGCCGCGCATGATGCTGACGAATCCGCTGACGCGGTTGCCGGCGATGCGTTGCGGCACCACGTTGCGGTAGGTCTCCGTGGTGGAGAGTTCGATGTTGATGGCCTTCAGGCCCATTTCGGCCTGTGCCGTGAGGTCGGGGAGGTTGAGGTAGGCGTCGGGGCCTGCCACGAGGTCGGCGTGGTGGTGTTCGAGTAGCTCTTCTCGCACACGCTCGGCCATGCAGCCCAGCACGCCGAGGATGCGCTTGCGGCCGCGCTTGTTCTCGCCATGGAGCACCTCGAGGCGGCGGAAGATTTTGTTCTCGGCGTTCTCACGCACCGAACAGGTGTTGAGGAAGATGGCGTCGGCGTCATCGGCCTTGTCGGTGGTCTCGTAACCGGCCATCTGCATCACGGAGGCCACCACCTCGCTGTCGGCGACGTTCATCTGGCAACCGTAGGTTTCTATGTATAGCTTTTTCATGTCTGTTGTTTTCTGTCACCCCTTCGGGGGTGATGATATGATGGTTTCATTTTACAGGGGTTTCGCTACAGGGGTTTCGCTTCGCTTCACCGCCTGCCTGTAGTCTGCCACCCCCTTCGGGGTTCGCATTCCTTTCAGGAGCGTTTTTTCATTGCTTTCGCCTTCTTGTCTTTTCCTTTCTTGCCTTTGCCCTGGTAGGCATTTCCCGCCTCCATGCCTTTCGACATCGCCATGAAAGCCGCGTAGCAGAGTGTGCCGCTGGCGAGGCCTGCGAGTGCGTCGATGGCGTAATGGGCCCGGATGTATACGGTGGAGAGGAAGAGTAGGATGGCGAAGGGCAGCAGGCACCAGAAGAGTCGCCTCAACCTGTAGTGGAAGGTGATGAGCATGAGCATGATGCACACTGCGACATGGCTGCTTGGGAATGCTGCCACGGGGCGCTCTCCGGCTTCGTGGGCTGAGTCCACCATTTCGTGGAACACGCCGTCGGCATATCCCGGACACGCCATCCGTTCCTGGTGGTGGTTGAAATAGTCGTGCAGGTTGGGGAACATACCCTTGGCAATCTCATCGACGCCCACCGCTTCGTAGTAGTATTGCGGTCCTGTGACAGGAAGGGCGATGAAGACGACGTAGTGGATGAAGAAGGTGGCCAGGATGACGAATACAGCGCGCTCGAAAGCCTCGTTGCGGCACAGTATGAAGGCTATGGCCACCACCACCAGCATGGGATAGTAGCAGGCGTAGCCCAGACACATCAGTTCGCTTGTCACAGCATTGCTCATCACTTGCGAGAAGAGCAGTGCGGGTTGGCACCCGAAGAGCGACTGCTCCCATGAAGCGAAGAGATGGTCGAGGTTGGGGAAGATGCGGTTGAGTTCGTAGATGTCGGGATACCACCAACTGAGGAGCACCAGTTGCACGGTGGCGCGCAAGACACGGGTCAGTCCACAGGGCAGCATCCTGTAGACGCCCCACATCGCGATGGAGACGGCTGCCACGTGGGCTCGTCCCACCAGCATCCCGTGCGCGTTGGGCAGGCGTGACTGGCACAGGAACGTCAAGGCAGTGGTGGCAAGGAGGTAGGCCAGCACCACCCATTCGTAGGCCATCAGGCCCTTGTGCGGGTTTTTCTCGATGGTGAAGAGGTATTTGAGCAACTTTCTCATCTTACAACCATTTGTTTTCCTTGTACCATGCCACGGAGCGTCGGGCACCCTCCTCCAGGTTCACTTGGGGGACGTAGCCCAGTTCGTCGCGGGCGGGCTGTATGTCGCAGCGCCAATTGCGCTGGCGCATGATGTGGTATTTGTCATTGTTCAGTGCTGTCACCTTTCCCGTCAGCCTGCCCCAGTAATCGCCGAAGAAGGTCACAATGCGCAACAGCCAGATGGGGGCTTTCACTCGCAGCAGCCAGGGGTTGCCCAACTCCTTCTGAAGCAGGTCGCTGAAGGTGCGCGACTGGTACACCTCGCCGTCGGTGAGGAAGTACTTTCCGCCGATGCGTCCTTTCTCCAATGCAAGGAAGACCGCCTGCACCACGTCGGTGACATAGACGAAGGTGATGTCCTGCTGGCGGTATCCGGCAGCGAAGTCGACATGCTGGCTGATGCTCTTGGCCATCATGAAGTAGTCGTGTTCCCTTGGCCCGTAGACACCTGTGGGCCGCAGCACCACGTAAGGGAAGGCTTTTCCGTTGGCGGCAAGGCTGTCGAGGAATTGCTCTGCGGCTAGTTTGCTGCGCCCGTATTGCGTGTTGGGTTTCGGCGTGTCGGTGTCCTTGATGTCGGTGTAGGGTTGTTGCTCCCTGATGGGACCGAAGATGCTGAGCGAACTGAGATAGACGAAACGCTTGAGCTCCGGACAGGTGTCCAAGAGGGCTTCCACGAGGTGCATGGTGCCGAGGGTGTTGGTGCGATGGAATTCTTCCTTATCCTTGCATTTTGTCACGCCGGCGGCATGCACCACGTATTCGAAGCGCTTGCCATCCAACTCCTTGCGTAGCGCATCGGGGTCGGAAAGGGTGAGTTCTATGAAATGTATCCTGCTGTCGGTGAGGAAGGCGCGCGAACTGCTCTTCCTCACGGCGGCCCACACCTCCATGCCTCTTGCAAGTGCCTCCTCGACAATGAAACTGCCAATGAAACCACTGGCGCCAGTGACCAATACGCTCTCCATAAATGACTTTAAAGTGGATTTACACAACTTTTCACGCGAATTGCTTGCAAAGTTAGCAATTATTTTGTTAATTTGCAGAAACAAAACGCAAATACTATGGCAAAAGGTAAAAAAGGCGGCAAACGCATGACCAAGAAACAGGTGACAGAGTTGCTCGTGAGCTTCTTCCAGTCACAACCCAACGTGGACTTGTCTTTCAAAAACATATTCAGGTCGCTCCATTTCGACACCCATCCGCTCAAGATGCTCGCCATCGAGGTGATGGAGGAACTGGCATGGGACGATTTCCTAAGCAAGACATCGGCCACTTCTTACAAACTCAACCTCAAGGGCCAGGTGCAGGAAGGAATCTTCCGCAGAAAGGCCAACGGCAAGAACAGCTTCATCCCCGACGACGGTGGCAAGCCGGTCTTCGTGGCCGAGCGCAACTCCATGTTCGCACTCGACGGCGACCGCGTGAAGGTGACGTTCTACGCCCGCAGGCAGAACCACATCAAGGAGGCGATGGTGACTGAAATCCTGCAACGCGCCCGCGACACCTTCGTTGGCGAGCTCAAGGTGGAGCGCGACTTCGCCTTCCTCGTGCCCAACAACAACTCCGTGCTCGACATCATGGTGCCCAAGAAGAAACTAAAGGGCGGCAAGACGGGCGACAAGGCCGTGGTGAAAATCACCCACTGGCCCTCAAAGGACTCCAAGAACATCGTCGGAGAGGTGGTCGACGTCCTGGGCATGAAGGGTGAGAACAACGTGGAGATGCACGCTATCCTCGCGCAGTATGGCCTGCCCTACAAATACCCGAAGAACGTGGAGGATGCGGCAGCGAGAATACCCCTTGAGATTTCCGAGGAGGAACTGAAGGGCCGTGAGGACTTCCGCGATGTCTGCACCTTCACCATCGACCCGAAGGATGCGAAAGACTTCGACGACGCCCTCTCCATCCGCTCTTTGGGCAAGGGACTGTGGGAAGTCGGCGTGCACATCGCCGACGTGTCGCATTACGTCAAGGAAGGGTCGGTCATCGACAAGGAGGCCCAGCGACGGGCCACCAGCGTCTATCTCGTCGACCGCACCATCCCCATGCTCCCCGAACATCTCTGCAACCTTGTCTGCTCCCTGCGCCCCGATGAGGACAAACTGTGCTTCAGCGCCGTCTTCGACATGGACGACAACGCCGAGGTGAAGCGATGGAGGCTCGTGCACACCGTCATACGCAGCAACAGGAGATTCGCATACGAGGAGGTGCAGCAGATACTCGAGGACAACGGCGTGGTGGACGGCACGGGACAGCCGGCCCCCAAGGCACCGAAGGGTGGATACAAGGGAGAGCTGGCCGCCGAACTCATCACCCTCGACAAATTGGCAAAACTCTTGCGTGAGGAACGTTTCAAGAACGGGGCGGTGAAATTCGAGCGTGAGGAACTCCACTTCGACATCGATGAGAAAGGCAAGCCCGTGCGCTGCTATTTCAAGGTGTCGAAGGATGCCAACAAACTCATCGAGGAGTTCATGCTGCTTGCCAACCGCTCCGTGGCGGAGAGCATCGGCCGTGTGAAGAAAGGGGTGAAGGCAAAGACGCTGCCCTACCGCATTCATGACTCACCAGACCCCGCCAAATTGGAGAACTTGCGCGAGGTCATCTCCAAGTTCGGATACAAACTCAAGACCGCCGGCACCAAGAGCGCCATCTCAAGGAGCCTCAACGCACTGATGGCCGACTGTGAGGGAAAGGCAGAGCAGAACCTCATACAGACGGTGGCCCTCAGGGCCATGATGAAGGCGAGATACAGTGTGCACAACATCGGGCACTACGGCTTGGCTTTCGACTACTACACCCATTTCACCAGTCCCATACGCCGGTATCCCGACACCATGGTGCACCGCCTCCTCACACGCTACCAGCAGGGTGGGCGCAGTGCCAACAAGGAGCATTACGAGGAGATGTGCGAGCACTCCAGCGACATGGAGCAGTTGGCCGCCAACGCCGAGCGCGACTCCATCAAGTACAAGATGGTGGAGTTCATGGCCGACAAGATAGGCAATGTCTATGAGGCGCATATCAGTGGCATACAGTCCTATGGCATCTATTGTGAAATCGACGAGAACCATTGCGAGGGCATGGTGCCCATGCACGACCTCGACGATGACTACTACGACTTCGACGAGCGCAACTATTGCCTCGTGGGGCGCAGGCATCACAACAAATACCAACTAGGAGACCCTGTCACCATCAGGGTGGCGCGTGCCAACATCGAGAAGCGTCAACTCGATTTCACGCTCGAACAATAGGGTCATGGGCATCAGATACACACGCAAGGAGGAGCACATCAACACATGGTCACATGCCGCAGGAATACTGATGGGCGTGGCAGTGGGGGTGGTGTTCCTCTTCCTTTGTTCAGGAAGGGGGTGGGCGAGAGCCGGTGTCATCCTATACATGTTCGGTATGATAGGGTCGTATGTCTCTTCCACGGTCTATCATGCATTGCCCCAAAAGAGCAAGTGGAAGGAGAGGTTCAGGAAATGGGACCATGCCGCCATCTACTGGCATATTGCAGGGTCGTATTCACCCATCACACTCGTCGCTCTCAGGGAGGATGGCTTCTGGGGATGGGGACTTTTCATTTTTGTCTGGGCCTGCGCGCTGGCGGGCACCATCACCAGCTTCGTGCATCTCAAGGAGCATAGCCACCTGGAGACCATCTGTTTCGTGGCAATGGGACTGAGTGTCCTTGTGGCCTTCAAACCGCTGGTCGAAAACGTGAGCACGGCAGCTGTCGTATGGATCATCGCGGAAGGGGTGTGCTACATCACCGGTGCTGTGTTCTACAGCTTCAACAATCGACGATACATGCACAGCGTATTCCATTTCTTCGTCCTTGCAGGTTCCATCTGCCACATCATCGCTGTTTGGGACATGCTCCTGGAGATGTGACCCTCTTAGGAAAACTAGTATTCATAGGAAAACTAGTATCCCTAGGAAAACTATGAGCCTTCATGGTTTATCCTAAAAAACATTAATTCCCAAGGGAAAGTGATGTTCTTTCTGCCTTTTTGCTTAATTTTGCCACCATGAAGAAGATTATCATTTTCCTGCTATTCGCCATCGCCCTCCCTTTGGTCGCCATAGCGCAATCTGAAGACGTTGCGGTGGATGTGGACAAACCCATCTTCACTCCTAAATTGGAATTGCAATACACTGTCATCGATGGCGACAGTGCGCTGCTTATGGAGTTGGGCAATGTCATCATCCCGTCGGTAGGTCAGGAATTCAAGAGCGAGAAGCAGAAAAAGGCTTTCAACCGGTTGGTGACAAACGTGAAGAAAGTGCTTCCCATAGCAAAGGATGCACACCAGATCATCATCGAAACCTTCGAGTATCTTGAAACACTCCCCGATGAAAAAGCTAAGAAGGAACATATGAAGAAGGTGGAGGCTGAAATATACAACACTTACAAGCCAAAGATGAAGAAACTCACCTACTCACAGGGAAAATTGCTCATCAAATTGATTAACCGCGAGTGCAACTCTTCTTCCTATGATGTCGTGAAGGCGTTCATGGGTCCCATACGTGCTGGTTTCTGGCAAGCTTTCGCCTGGACTTTCGGTGCCAGCCTCAAGAAGCAATACAAGCCCGACACCACCGACCGCTTCACGGAGATTGTGGTGCTCATGGTGGAATCGGGGCAGCTTTGACTATCGCAGTCCTCCGATTCCTCCGATTATTCTGATTATTCCGATTCCTCCGATTCCTCCGAAAATAAAAGGTGCCGACCTCTATGGCCGGCACCGCGTTGTTTTAGGAATAGTATAGGATCAAGGTTGTCTTTTTTGAAGAGCCTCTAGTATTTCTAGTAATCCTAGTTTTCCTAGTATTTCTTAGAATCCCTAGATTTCCAGTATACCTGGAGCCCTTCGTAGTGGTGTCTACTCTGTGAGAAGCACCTGCATGAGGGTTTGCCCTACAGCCTTCAATGTGTTCTTGTCGATGTGGTTCATGTCGTCCTGGATGGTGTGCCAGGTGGGACCGAAGGAGCTGGCCTCGCACTGAGGATAGTATGGTATGATGTCGATGCAGGGGATGCCGGCTTTCTCGTTGACGGGCAGGTGGTCGTCGGTGATGGCTCCTCCTTGCTCCATTGGGAAGTATCCGCTATAGCCTGCAGCGTGTGCGGCGCTCCACACACGGTCCACCACGCTGGAGGCATAGTGCAAGGACACTTGTTCCTTATAGAACTGTGCACCTTGCCCTCCCACCATGTCGAGGAGGATGCCGTAGGTGGTTTCCCATGTCTTCGATGGTTGGTGTGTGGCCCAATATTGCGCACCGAGGGCCCAGGAGTCGGCATCGGAACGGTTGGTCCATTGCGGCACACCCCAGTCCTCGGCATCGAAGCAGACAAAGTCGACACCTACGTTGAGAGAGTCCACCTGTTGCAGCAGTCGCGCCACCTCGAGCATCACAGCCACGCCGCTGGCACCATCGTTGGCGGCCATCACTGGTTTTGTCCAGTTGGTGCTGTCGGGGTCGTTGTCCGCCCACGGCCTGCTGTCCCAGTGTGCGCAGATGAGTATGTGTCGTTTCTTTTCGGGTTTGTGGCGTGCGATGATGTTGGTGGCCCTTAGCATGGTGCCGTCGTAGCCAGTGAGGGCTGCTTTCTGCAGTTCCACCTCACATCCCAGTCTGCGGAATTTTTCTGCGATCCATTCCCCGCATTTCTCATGAGCCTCGCTGTTCATCGTGCGAGGCCCGAAAGCACATTGCGCATCGCAATAGGCGAAAGCGGAGTCAGCGTTGAATTCCGGGCCTTTCACGGTGGGTTCGGTGATGACCTCTGTGTTGCCCTTACGCTTGCACGAGGCTCCGCTGAGAATCAGCAAGGCTATCGCTGCCATAAAGATATTGATGGTTGTTCTTTTCATGATGTCGTCTATTTTGCCAATGACTGTACTTGAGCCATCACCCTGAGCCAGTTGCCACCCCAGATTTTCTGGATGTCGCGCTCGCTGTACTTGTTTTTCAGCAACGCCAAGGTGAAATTGATGAGTTCGGAGGAGTTGGCCAATCCTCTCACCCCGCCGTCCCCGTCGAAGTCGGTGCCCAGTCCCACATGGTCGATGCCCATGATGCGCACGGCGTGGTTGAGGTGCTCAATGGCGTGTCGGATGGTGGCCTCTCCCTCCTTGACCAGGAATCCCGGGTATAGTGTGATGTGAGCCACACCGCCTTTTTTCGCCAAGGCCCTCAGTTGGTCGTCGGAGAGGTTGCGTGGCGAGTCGCAGAGTGCTTTGCAACTGCTGTGGCTGCAAACGATAGGCGTTCGGGAGATTTCCAGGGCATCGTAGAAACTTTGTTCGCTGGCGTGGCTCAGGTCCACCATGATGCCATGCCTGTTCATCTCTCGGATGACTTTCTCTCCGAATTTGCTCACGCCGTGGTTGGTGTCGCATCCCTTTGCGCTGTCGCAGATGTCGTTGTCTCCATTGTGGCAAAGGGTGATGTATACGACTCCCCTTTGTGAGAAGTGCTTCACGTTCTCCACGTCGTGGTTGAGAGCGATGCCGTTCTCGATGGCGAACATGATGGATTTGCGCTCCTTGCGTTTGTCTTCGAAGAGGTCAGCGGGTGTGCGTGCGATGCTGATGTACTTTCGGTTGCTTCTGACAATGGCCTCGATTTTGTCGAAGATGAAGTTGGCGTACTCCATTGGCGTCTGCACGTCGAAAGCCACCTTCGATGAGAAGGTCTCGCCCATTTTCGGTTGTGGGAGGTAGGCCGCCATGATGACGGCGTCCTGCTGCCCTTCTGTCATCTTGTGCAGGTCGACGAGGATGCGTGGGTCACGCTGGTCGAACTTGATGTCTTGATGGAAGAACATAGGAGTGTCGCAGTGGGTGTCGAGGGTGAGGATGCGTCGGTGCAGGCGCTTGGCCAACTGGAAATTGTTGGCTTGTGCCACCAGCCACTCGAAGAGTTTTCGCCCTTCTTCCGCCAGGCATTCCGGATGCCATTGCACACCAAGGAAAGGCTTGAATTCGCTGCTTTCCATCGCTTCAATGACACCGTCGGGAGCTTTGGCCGTCACACGGAAGTGAGGGCCTGGTTCAGACACCGCTTGGTGGTGGAAGGAGTTGACATACAGTCTCTCGGCTTTGTAGATGCGGTGTAATATGGAGTCCTGCTCGATTTGGATGGAGTGGGAGAGGAGGTCTCGGTCGCCGTCTTGGCTGTGCTTGATGGCCACGGGTGGTGGCGGCGGCGGTGTTGCTTCCTTGTCCTTGTTTTTCTTCTTTTTCTCCTTTTCTTTCTCCGAGCCATCTGGCTCGACGGGTGGCGCGCTGAGACCGGTGGCGATGTCCTGCATCACCTTGCCTCCGAGTGCCATGGCCATCGTTTGTATGCCGCGGCAGATGCCGAGGATGGGAATCTGTCGGTTGTATGCCAACTGTGTGATGAGGAGTTCGGGGAGGTCGCGCACGTTGTTCACGCGCTTGAGTTGTGGAGAGGGTTCCTCTCCTGCCCACAGCGGGTTGAAGTCGGCTCCGCCTGAGAGCAGCAGGCCGTCGATGAGCGACAGGGAGTTCACCACCACGTCGGTGTCCGACACAGGTGGGATGAGCACGGGGATACCTCCCGCATCGACTACTTGCTGGTAGTATACTCGTGCGAGTGTGGCTTCCCCTTCAAAGAAGTTGGAAGTGATGCCAATGATGGGTTTGCGCTTCCCCTCTGGGAATGTAGCGTAGACAGACTCGAGGTGTGAGTTGAGGTCGAACGATGCCATCTGCTATTTCTCGTTTTCTTCTAATTTGACAGGAATCTCTCGCTTGATGCTTTGCTCCAATGAGATGAGCGTCTCTGTGGCCACCACGCCGGGGATGGTTTGAAGTTGGTTGTTGAGCAAGTCCATCAGTTGCTCGTTGTCTCGTGCGTACAACTTGACGAGCATGGTGTATGGGCCTGTGGTGAAATGGCACTCCACAATCTCAGGGATGTGGAGAAGCCGCTCGCAGACCGACTTGTACATGCTGCCGCGCTCAAGGGTGATGCCCACGTAGGTACAAGTGTGGTACCCCAGGCTTTTAGGGTTGACATCGAAGCCGCTGCCGGTGATGACGCCGGCCTCTATGAGGTGTTGCACGCGCTGGTGGATGGCGGCACGAGAGACGTTGCACTCTGCGGCGACATCCTTGAATGGTATGCGTGCATTCTGGGACAAGATGCTCAAAATCTTCTTGTCCAGATGGTCTATTTTGTCTACTGCCATTGGTTGGTTTTGTTGTCTTGTTGGTATTTATGATGATGTATTGACAATTTGAAAGCAAATGTAGGCATTTTGGATGAATCGTGCAACATTTTTTCGCATATTTTGCGCTTTTTTGTTGCATGGTGCGTAAAAAAGACAAAAACGTGGTAAAAAAATGCCAAAAACATCCTCATGATGTCAAGGGGTGACGCAGTTTGCGGGGGTGCCAAGAGGATTTCCTTGTTGTGTGTCTGTGGAGAGAAAAAAAGAGGAAAACACTTTGGAGAACCGATTTTTCTCACTATCTTAGCGGCTCGAAAGATAATTGACAATTGAGTTATGGAACAGAGACGACGCTATCCCGTGGGCATACAGACTTTCTCCCGATTGAGAAAAGAAGGGTATGTTTATATAGACAAGACCGACTTGATGTGGAAAATGACAAGGGTTAGCCCCTTCATCTTCCTAAGTCGTCCAAGGCGATTCGGAAAGTCGCTGCTCGCCACCACGCTGTGCTCGTTCTTCAGAGGCGAGCGCGAATTTTTCGAGGGCTTGAAGGTGATGGAACTGGAGAAGGAGTGGAAAAGTTATCCCGTGCTCCACATCGATGTGAGTATGGCGAAAGGAAGGGATAGCGTGGAGGAATTGCGAAATGCGTTGCTCACAGAGCTTAAACCCTTGTATGACATCTATGGCAAGGATCCGGGGGAGAACACTCCCGGTGAGGTTTTCTCCGGCCTTATACGCCGCGCCTACGAGAAGACGGGCGAGCAGGTGGTGGTGGTCGTCGACGAATATGATGCGCCACTGCTCGAGGTGCTCCACGAGGAGGTTCTGCTGCCTGCATTCCGCCGCGTGATGCAGGAGTTCTACCAATGTTTGAAGGCTCGCGAGGCGATGATTCGCTTCTGTTTCATCACCGGCATTACGAAATTCTCGCAGTTGAGCATCTTCTCCACGTTGAACAATATCACCAACATCTCTCTTGATGATGACTTTGCTGCCATCTGTGGCATCACGGGTGATGAAATTGATGAGCATATGCAGCCCGACGTGGCACACCTGGCCGAGGAATACGATGTGACACCTCAAGAGATGCGCCAAATGTTGCGCCATACCTACGATGGTTATCGTTTCTCACGTAAGTCCCCCGACATTTATAATCCCTTCAGTTTGATGAAGACGTTCAACCAACATGAATTACGTAATTGGTGGTTTGAGAGCGGCACGCCTTCCTATCTCTTGCGCCAGATGCGTCATTTCCATACCGACATCACGAAGATGGACGACATCGAGGTGCCCTCGTCGGCATTTGACCAACCCACGGAAAATATGTTGGATGCACTGCCGCTGCTCTACCAAAGTGGATACCTCACCATCAAGGATTACGACTCCTTCGGTCGCATCT
>Ga0310694_10001015_pt1 | contig 33496 bp, 23 predicted proteins | sample 174DNAGHGhighgp2_FD_203884 | JGI IMG/M metagenome (GOLD analysis project Ga0310694, IMG submission 203884) | Sheep rumen microbial communities from Palmerston North, Manawatu-Wanganui, New Zealand - 1742 DNA GHGhigh gp2 (v2) (version 2) | ecosystem: Host-associated > Mammals > Digestive system... | reverse complement strand
AAGATACTTGGCTACTTTGTCAAGCATGGTTTCGTCTTCTGCAATAATACCAAGATTACGAAGGATGTCTGCATCTAATTGTACTGCGTTCATGTTAACCTCCTCTTTAAAAGTCGGTGCAAAATTACAAAAAAATTTTGATATATGCAAAAAAAAGTGTATCTTTGCGCAAAATTTCGTTTAATTATGACGACAAGAGAGAAATTGGCCGCGATACGCGGAATGATGAAAGAGCATGGATTGGCTGCTTATGTAGTGCCGGGGAATGACCCGCACGCAAGCGAGTATATGGCAAGTCACTGGTGCGAGATGCAGTGGTTGAGCGGGTTCTCCGGTGAGTCCGGAACGATGGTGGTAACGATGGACAAAGCTTTGCTTTGGACCGACAGCCGCTACTACCTGCAAGCCGGCATCGAACTCAAAGACTCGACGATCGAGTTAATGCGCGAGAGCGATATCGATTGCCCATCCATCACAGACTGGTTGACGGCCCCCTCTAACTCCCCCGTAAATGGGGAGAACCTTATTGGTGTGAATCCGGAGATGTTCAGCGTGAATGACTACAAGGAATGGAGCGAGAAGATTGCGCTGAAGAGTATCGATTTGATTAAGCCGCTGTGGACAGAAGGTCGTCCGGCGATTCCGCAGGATAAATTATACCCCTACTCTGCCGATTTCGCAGGAGAGAGCGTAGAGAGCAAACTCGCAAGAATGCGCGAGCAACTCGCCAAGAAGAAAGCTGACGCGATGATCATCAGTGCGCTGGATGAGATTGCGTGGTTGCTTAATATCCGCGGCAATGACGTGGAGTACAACCCGGTAGTGATCTCGTATGTGGTACTCGAAGCGGACAAATGTACGCTGTTTGTGGACGGCAATAAGATCGATTCGCCGGCACAGAACTACCTCGATTTCAACAATGTGGAAGTCAAACCTTACGAGGCTGTATTCGACTATATAAAAAGCCTCAGCGGCACTGTGCTATATGACGGTGCGCGAGTGAACGAGGCGCTGTTTGAGGCCATTCCGGAGAGTTGCCAAAAGATCAATGCCAAGTCGCCGATATTAATCGACAAAGCGAAGAAGAACGCCGTCGAGTTGGAAGGCGAACGGATTGCTATGCGGCAGGACTGCGTGGCGCTGACACGGTTCTTTATGTGGCTGGAGGAAGAAGCTTTTGCCAACGGACAAACTCAGACCGAGTGGGACTTGATGGAGAAGTTGCACGAGTTCCGTATGATGGGAGAAAACTTCGTAGAGGAGAGTTTCGGTACGATTGCGGGTTATAAAGGGAATGGTGCTATTGTACACTATGCGGCAACGAAGGATAACTGCGCGGAGGTGAAACCGGAAGGTATGTTGCTGTTGGACAGCGGTGGTCAGTACTTGGACGGCACAACGGATATCACACGGACTGTTTGGTTAGGCGGACGTATCCCGCAGCAGGCTAAATTGGACTATACCTACGTACTGAAAGGACATATCGCGCTGGCTCGTGCACGTTTCCCGAGAGGTACGCGTGGTAATCAGTTGGACGCGTTGGCCAAGCAGTATATGTGGGAAGCCGGTATCACGTTCGGTCATGGAACCGGTCACGGTGTAGGCCATTTCTTGGGTTGCCACGAAGGCCCGCAGAACGTACGTACGGACAATAACCCGACGGCACTGGAGGTAGGACATATTATCTCCGACGAGCCGGGTATCTACCGCACCGACATGTGGGGAATCCGCACGGAGAACCTGATTACCGTTATTCCGGCCAAACAGACGAAGGCCACGACGACCGAAGACGAGTGGTTGCAATTCGAGACGCTGACGCTGTGTTTCTACGACACGAGTCTGATCGAGATGAGTTTGATGACAGAGGACGAGATCGATTGGCTCAACGCGTATCACGTACGCGTATATAAAGAGGTGTCGCCGTTGCTCAATGACGAGGAGAAGAAATATCTGGCATACAAATGCCAGTCATTGGAAATTTGAAATTTTAGATTTTAGATTTATATGAAAGAAGAAAAGATTGACGGGCGGTTGTTTAACCCGTATATTATTGAAGAGCGGCAACTGAACATCACGCAATTGGATGTGTTCAGCCGCTTGATGATGGATCGCATCCTGTTCCTGAGCGGAGAGGTGGTAGGAGATAACATGGACACGCTGGTTGCACAGTTATTGTTCTTGGATTCGCTCAACCACGATCCTATTCATTTGTATATCAACTCGCAAGGCGGTGAGGTCTATTCAGGTCTGGAGTTGATCTCGGTTATGAAATTTATCAAATCGCCGGTTTATACGACGGTGTTAGGTCTGGCAGCATCGATGGGTGCGGTTATTGCATCGAGCGGTGAGAAAGGTCACCGTGCAGCCCTTCCCTACTCGCGTTTCATGATTCATCAACCGAGTTCGGGTATCGGCTACTCTACCTTCAAAGACCAAGCCATCCATCTCAAAGAGATGGAGAGCCTCAAGCAGGACTTGTATAAAGTGCTGGCAGAGAACAGTGGTCAGTCGATGGAGCAGATCGAAGCGCTCTGTGACCGCGATAAATGGATGAAAGCGGATGAAGCGATCAAGCTCGGCTTCCTCGACAGCGTCGTAGAACGCAAAGCATAAAAAAAATGGCTGCCGTTGAGCAGCCATTTTTCATTATAACAGTTCCACACTTCGGTTGACGAATTTCGCGAGTGCTTCGCCTTTGAGTTGACCGGAAGCGAGCAGGGCTATGTCGATGAGTTGTTTCATTCGCTCGTCTTCGCCTTCCAGTTTGTAAACCGTCTTGACAACCGTTTCCTTCTGACCGTCTTTCTCCACTTCTTCCTGTACTTCTTCGGAGATTTCCTTGCCGACAAGTTCCTGGATGAGCGGATGGGCAGTATTGACCACGAGGTTGTAACTATCCGGCATCTGGCCGTAGAAGGACATGCCTTGCTGGTGCGCCGCCATCTCTTTCATTCGACGCATAAACTCATTCTGGGTCAGGAAGACCGGCAGGGCATCTGCCGCCGCTGCTTCGCAGGTGACATTGTATTTGAGTTTGTCGGCATCTGACGGAAGGAGGTTTTCGAAGGCTTTACGCAATCCTTCTTTCTGCTCGTCCGTATATTCGTCTTTGGCGGTATCTTCTTTCTTGATCAAGTTCTCAATGGTGTCGGAATCGATCCGCACGAAACGTAACTTCTCGTGTTTTTGCTCGGCCTGCGACATGCAGTGTACGTCGAGTTCACCGTCCATCAACAGAACATCGTAACCTTTCGCTTTCGCGCGCTCGATATAGGTATAGTGCGCATCGGGATCGTTGGTGTAGAGGAGCACCATGTTTCCATCCTTATCGACTTGTGTCTCACGCACCTTATCCATGTACTCGTCGAGCGTCGCATATTCGCCGGAGAGGTTTTTGTAGAGTGCAAAGCCGGTGGCTTTCTCGTAGAACTTCTCGTCGGTAAGCATACCAAATTGAATGAACATCTTGATGTCATCCCATTTTTTGGCGAAGTCCTCCTTGTCGGCTTTGTAGAGTTCGGCAAGTTTATCGGCTACCTTCTTGGTGATGTATCCGCTGATTTTCTTGACGTTATTATCCGACTGCAAGTAGGAACGGCTGACGTTGAGCGGGATATCCGGGCTGTCGATGACACCGTGTAAGAGGGTCAGGTACTCGGGAACGATATTCTCCACTTCGTCGGTGACGTAAACCTGGTTGCAATAGAGTTGGATCTTATTGCGGTGGACGTCGAGGTTGGACTTGATCTTCGGAAAATAGAGGATACCCGTAAGGTTGAAGGGATAGTCCACATTGAGGTGAATGTGGAAGAGCGGTTCATCCATCTGCATGGGGTACAGTTCATGGTAGAACTTATCGTAGTCCTCGTCCTTGAGGTCAGCCGGTTTGCGCGTCCATGCGGGGTTGATATCATTGATGATGTTCTCTTCGTCGAGTTCGACCTCTTTGCCGTCTTTCCACTCTTTCTTCTTTCCGAAAGCTATCTCGATCGGCAGGAACTTGCAGTATTTCTTAAGCAGTCCTTCGATGGTCGCGTCCTCGAGGTATTGGCTGAACTCATCGTCGATATGCAGCACGATGTCGGTACCTCGCTCGGCTTTGATGGTATCTTCCATTGTATATTCGGGATTACCTTCGCAACTCCAGTGAACGGCTTTGGCATCCTCTTTATAGGATTGCGAGAAGATCTCCACTTTTTTGCTCACCATGAAAGCGGAATAGAAACCGAGACCGAAATGACCGATGATGGCTTCCGTTTTGTCCTTGTACTGGTTGAGGAACTCCTCTGCACCGGAGAATGCGATTTGGTTGATATACTTATCGACTTCTTCGGCAGTCATGCCTATACCATGATCGGAGACGGTGAGCGTCTTTTTCGATTTATCTATGGAAACGCGTACGCGCAAGTCACCCAGATCGCCTTTGACTTCGCCGACGGAAGAAAGGGTCTTCAACTTGGTGGTTGCATCGACGGCATTGGAGATCAATTCACGGAGGAAGATCTCATGGTCTGAATACAAAAATTTCTTAATGACGGGGAAGATGTTATCACTCGTTACCCCAATATTACCTTTACTCATATGTTTGTGTATTTAATTTGCCACTTTTTGAAGGACAAATCTTGTGCCAAGGACAAAATACTGCCAATTTGGCAGAAAAAAAAAGGAGACGGTCTCGATTGAGTACATACACTCACCGGAAAGAGAGAAAAACGGGGAAAAATGACTTAAAATTTGCACAATTCAAAAAATTATAGTAATTTTGTCGCCGTTTTTTACGGCGATATGAATGAGTTTTTAGAAAAAGAAGAGGCAATACTGAAGATGCTGAAGACCGTTTTTGACCCGGAGATACCGGTGAACGTGTATGATTTAGGGTTGATTTACGGCATTGAGATCAAGGATGACGGCGTATGCGATATCACGATGACGTTGACTGCGCCGTCGTGTCCTGCGGGTGATTTCATCGTAGAGGACATTCGTCAGAAAGTCGGATCGGTGGAGGGCATCAAAGATGTGAATGTGACGATTGTGTTCGAGCCCGAATGGACGAAGGACATGATGAGTGAGGAAGCTAAATTGGAATTAGGATTCTTATGATATATTTTTTGAGTGATGCCCATTTGGGTAGTTGGGCAATAGAGCGCGGATACGCACAGCAGAAGAAGTTAATCGACATGCTGGAAGAGATGAGCAAAGATGCTGTCTCGATTTACATGTTGGGCGATATGTTCGATTTCTGGATGGAGTATTACATCCGCGACAAGAGCAAAAACCAATACCATCCTTTCTGTAAGGAGATTCGTAAACTGATCAAACGGGGTATTCACGTACATATCTTCACCGGTAACCATGACCTGTGGACGTTCGGTGGCTTGCAAAAACTGACGGGTGCAGAGATTCATTATGATCCGTGTACGATCTCCCATTATGGTAAGCAGATTTATCTGGCGCATGGTGACGGGTTGTTACCGAGCAACTGGGAGACACTCTATCCGAAGGACGTGAAGAAGAAAATCAAACGTTTCATGCGTCTGCGCGAGATCTTCCGGAACCCTACTCTGCAACTGCTTTTCCGCAGTCTGCCGCCGAGTTGGGGTAATAAGTTCGGTTACGAATGGGCGAAGCGGAGTCGGTTGAAGGAATTGGCTCATCCGTGTCCGTACAAAGGCGAGGACAAGGAAGAGTTGGTGCTGTTTGCCAAGGATCAGGAGAAACAGCAGAACCACCGCGACTACTATATCTTCGGTCACCGGCATATCGAATTGGATTTGCAGATTGCGAGCGGCAGTCGTGTGGTGATTTTAGGCGATTGTTTTAAACAATGGACATATGCCAAACTGGATCATCATGGCAATTTAACGATGCATACCTATGAGCAGTAGAGAGGAACAACTGAAAGCTTTCGGTCGGTTGTTGGATATCATGGACGACCTGCGGGAGAAATGTCCATGGGATCGGAAACAGACTTTTGACAGTCTTCGTCAGAACACGATCGAGGAGACGTATGAGTTGGCGACCGCCATCAGTCGGCACGACATGAACGAGATATGCAAGGAGTTAGGGGATGTTCTGCTGCATGTTGTATTTTACGCCAAGATGGGAAGTGAAACGGAAGATTTCGATATTGCCGATGTATGCAATCGAATCTGCGATAAGTTGATTTTCCGTCACCCGCATGTGTATGGCGAAGCGGCAGCCGCGAATGCAGAGGAAGTGAGTCATCTGTGGGAGCAGGTTAAGTTGAAGGAGAAAGGCGGCAACAAGACCGTGTTGGGTGGTATACCGGATAGTCTGCCGAGTTTGGTGAAAGCTTATCGGATACAGGATAAGGTGGCAAACGTGGGCTTTGATTGGAAACAACGCGAGGATGTATGGGCGAAGGTGAAAGAGGAGATTGCGGAGTTTGAGGAGGATCCGTGTGAAGCGGAGTTGGGTGATATTTTGTTTTCGCTGATTAACGCCGCACGATTGTATAAGTTGAAACCGGACAACGCGTTGGAGCAGACGAATCTGAAGTTCATCAAACGCTTCAATTACGTGGAGGCGAAGGCCAAGGAGCAAGGCAAAGAACTCAAGGATATGAGCCTTGAGGAGATGGAAGCACTTTGGCAAGAAGCAAAAAAACTGTAAGTGTTAGCGGATGTGCACCACGAAATAGGCCTCGAGGGGAGAGTATTTATCGCCGGCATCTGAAGCGAGCGTCAAGTGTACCTCATAATCTCCCGTTTTCTTAGGTATATACTGCAAGTTCGTCTCAAAGAGCAAACAACCGGTGAGGAAACGCAGATAACCTTTCTCCGGAGCGGAGCTCTTATCGAGCAAATGCAGATAGGAGGAATCGTTGAGCAGTTGATAAGAGATGACGGAGGTGTCGGCCGTGACCTGGAAGGTCGTGAGATTGTTATACACGCCCCAGAGCGCCAGAGGTACGCGCAGGGTATCGGCCACATGAAGCGTATCCGCGAAAGAGATGGTATCGCAAACGCCGGCGGCGTTGACACGCGTGAGATAGCCGGCCTGAATAACAGGCGTAGCTTGGTTATTCGACTCCAAACAGGAAGTGAGGGATATAGCGGCGAGCGCTACAACAGCATATAAGAGAATACGTTTCATAATGTGCGGCATAAAAGACTCGAACTTTCACTCCGTGAGGAACCAGATCCTAAGTCTGGCGCGTCTACCAATTCCGCCAATGCCGCTCGCTTAAACTACGACTCGCGCGACTTCGGGCACATCCCTCGTAATAGCGCTACGTCGTGTTCTACGCTCTTCGGTCGGACTCACGAAGTCCTCCCGAGTTAAAAATTTTTGCAAAAGTACAACAAAAAATTGAATTATGCAAGAAAATAGTCAAACTTTTTATCATAATTTGCCGAATGGTGTGAAAATCGTGCACCGCTGGACGCCGAGTCCGGTGGCATACGTAGGCGTGATGGTGGGTGCCGGCACTCGGGATGAAAAGCCGGAAGAGAATGGCATGGCGCACTATATCGAGCATTGTGTTTTCAAGGGTACGGCGCACCATACGGGTCGGCAGATCATTCAGTCGATAGAAGGTATCGGCGGTGAGGTGAATGCCTACACAACGAAGGAGGAGACGACGTTCTATGCAGCCACTTTGGCAGAACATGTGCAGTTGACCTTGCATCTGATTGCGGAGATGATTCTGGAGCCGGCGTTCAAGAAAGAAGAGACGGACAAGGAACGGATGGTGATCTTGGACGAGATAGAGAGTTATAACGACCAGCCGAGTGAATTGATTTACGATGATTTCGAGAGTCTTGTTTTTTCCGGCAGCAGCCTTGCGCAGTCTATCTTAGGCACCAAGAAGACTTTGCGGCATATCTCTTCGAAGCCGGAGTTCGCCAAGCGTTGGATGGCGGAACATTATACGCCGGAGCGGATGGTGGTTTTCTGTCAAGGAAATGTGAAACCGGAGAAAATGTTCAAGATTGCGGAGAAGGAATTCGGCTTTTTGACTAGGGATCCTAGGGGTCCTAGGGAGACTAGGATCCTAGGTATCAACGCGGAGGAGCACACGCGGGCGTATAAAAAACACACGCACCAAGTGCATGCCATGTTAGGCGGCAGAGCGTACCCGTTGGGGCATGAGAAGCAGTTGGCGCTATTTCTGCTCAATAACATCCTGGGCGGCGGCAGTCTGAACAGCCGTTTGAATCTGAGTTTGCGGGAATCGAAAGGACTCGTTTATACAGTCGAATCGACCTATACGCCCTTAAGTGACACGGGGTATTGGTGCGTATACTGGGCATGTGATCCGGAGGACTACAGCCGCAGCGTCGGGCTGGTGCGTAAGGAATTGGACAAGTTAATGGATGTCCAACTGAGTGACACGGCGCTGCATAATGCATTGGCACAATTACGGGGTCAGTTGGCCATTAGTGCCCAAAATCAGGAGAATAGTGCATTGGCCTTGGCCAAGTCGGTTTTGTACCGCGATTATGCCCCTGAATGGCAGGAGGTTTTTGCAAAAATTGCACAAACGTCGTCAAAAGAGCTCTTAGAAGTAGCAAATGACTTGTTTTGTGTCGAAAATTGTTGCATTTTGACATACGAGTGACAAAAAAATGTAGATTTTTGCGTTTTTTTTCCTAAATTATTTGGTCATATCAAAAAAAAGTCGTACCTTTGCGCGATTTTTCGTTTATACGCGTGTGCGTATTCCGTTATTATACATACGCGCGGAAAGAAGAGTGAGCAAAAATTATTAACAAACATAATTAACAATGAAGAAGATTTTTACACTTTTGTTTCTGACGGTACTAAGCTTGAGCTTGTACGCAGAGAAGCAAGTAAGCGGTGTGGTTGTAGATGAGAAGGGTGATCCCGTTATCGGCGCGAGCATCCAGGCGAAAGGAACCACACAGGGTACGATCTCGGATTATGACGGTAAGTTCGAGATGGAGGTGCCGGAATCTGTGAAGACTCTGGTAGTAACATTCGTCGGTATGAAAGCCCGTGAGGTGGAAGCCGGCAAAAATCTGCGGATTGTTCTGTCTGACGACACGCAAGTGCTCCAAGACGTTGTCGTTACCGGTTACGGTACGGTTGCGAAGGGTGCCTATGCCGGTTCAGCCCAGGCAGTAAAAGCCGAGGACATTGAGAAAAAGAACCCGTCGGATATCACGAAGGCCTTGGCCGGTGAGGTTTCCGGTGTACAGGTTGTCACCTCGAGCGGTCAGCCGGGTACTGTGGCTGCTATCCGTATTCGCGGTATCGGTTCACTTTCGGCAAGCAGTGCTCCGCTCTACGTAGTAGATGGTATTCCATTGGATGCAGCTTCGATCAGTTCAATTGACCCGAGTGATATCGCATCGACCACTATTTTGAAAGATGCCACCGCTACGTCGTTGTACGGTAGCCGTGGTGCAAACGGTGTCGTTTTGATTACCACCAAGAAAGGTAGTTCCAACGGCGATGATGCAAAAATTGACGTTGACGTGAAGGCCGGTGCCAACATGCGTCTGCTCCCGCTGTACGACGTGATCGATACGCCGGAAGATTACCTGGTACTCTGCTGGCAGAGTTTGTACAACCAATCGCGTATCAATAACAAGTCCATGGTGACGTCTATCAACGATGCTCACTCGAAATTATTCGGTTCTGACGGACTTCCTGCAACTTATAACCTGTGGGAAAAACCGGCAACCGGTGAGACGCTTATTGAGCCGTACACGAATGGTGTGGTACGTCCGTATTTCAACCCCAACGTAAGTCGTTTGCCGGCTTACCAGAACATGGAGAAATGGGAAGATGCATTGTTCCATAACGGTTTGAAGTTTGAGGCAACGGCTAAGATCAGCGGTGGTAGCGAGAAATTGAACTACTATACCAGTTTTGGTTATTTGAAGGATGAAGGTTATTATCTGAATTCCGACTTCCAGCGTTTCAACACGCGTGCCAATGTGAACTATCAGGCGAAGAAATGGTTGAAGGGTGGTTTGAACATCCAATATGCGTATGCTCAGGCCAATGACCCTGTTCAGGACGATGCAGCCGCTAATAACGGTTTCTTGTTCCTCCAGCAGACTCCGCCTATCTATCCGGTATATGTACACAATGCCGATGGTTCGATTGTCATCGATCCGTTGACGGGCAAGTATATGTATGACTATGGAGACTCCCGTAATCCGGGAGATGCAACGGGTCGTTTGTACTCTTGGGGTATCAACCCTGCCGGTGCATTGCAGTTTGATAAGAAAGTGGCCAAACGTCACCAGACGGTAGCCAGTGCTTTCTTGGAGTTCAAGTTGTACGAAGGTCTGAAATTTACCGTTAACTTGGGTGCACAATACTTGAATGAGCGCTCCAACGAGTTGACGAACAAGTATTATGGTGATGCAGCCGGTCTTGGTCGTATCCACAACACGCAGGTTAACTACCTGGCCGTTACGAGCAACCAGTTGTTAGAGTACACGAAGACGTTCAACGAGCACTCGATCCGCGTTATGGCCGGTCACGAGACCACGTATTTCAACTATAACGTACAATACGGTAGTACAAAGAACATCGTAGAGGACAATATCGTTGAGTTGAGTAACGGTGTTAGTATGAGCGATGTCGGCGGTTATGCCCGTACGAGCACGCTGGAGTCTGCTCTGGCAACAGCTACTTATGAGTACGACAACCGTTATCTGATCACGGCCAACTATCGTGCTGATGGTTCGTCTAAGTTCGCTAAAGGTCACCGTTGGGGTCACTTCGGTTCTGTCGGTGGTGCATGGAACTTCACCAACGAGCACTTCATGGAAGGTACGGAGGCAGCCGATTGGATGAAAAACGGTAAGTTGCGTCTGAGTTGGGGTGTGCTGGGTAACCAGGAAGTGGGAGACATGTTGTTCTCCGACCAATACGGCATTTACAACGTCAACGGTGACAAGGGTTATCCTTGGAGCTATAGAGGTAATCCGGATCTGACTTGGGAGCGTACGAGCCAATTGGATCTCGGTCTGGAGTTGAGTATCAGCAAGTACCTCGATGTAGAGTTGGATTATTTCTACAAGAAGACGGATAACATGCTCTGTCCGCGTTATGTAGCTCCTTCGCTCGGTTATAGCGGTTACTACGTAAACGATGCAGCGATGGAGAACCAAGGTTTCGAGTTTGACCTCAAAGCACACGCCATCGATATGCGTAATATCAAGTTAGATGTTCGTTTGAACGGTGGTTTCTACCGCAACAAGATGCTTTTGATGCCTATTGACGGCTATAACGAGGACGGTACTCCGAAACGTATGGTTATGAACGGCGGTATGGCGTTAGGTCACTCTACGGCAGACTATTATATGCGTCATTATGAAGGTGTGGACGAGAAAGGTCAAGCTGTTTATACCGCATACTACGATGCCAACAAGGGTGGTTTCGGTACTACCAAAGCAGAGTTGATCGCAGACGGCAAGACCGGCGACAACTACATCCTCTCGGTATATGAGTATCAGCAAAAGCACCCGGATGCAAATATCCAGAAACACTCCGTTTCGGGTACGGAATCCGAGTATGCAGGTTATAACTACAACGGCAAGAGCTATATGCCGGATCTCGATGGTGGTTTCGGATTTGACTTCGAGGCGTATGGTGTCACGCTGAGCGTGAGCTGCAGCTATCGTATCGGTGGTTACGGCTATGACAATAACTACATGTTGTTAATGCATAGTGACAAGATCGGTAAGATGAACTGGCACAAGGATATGTTGAACTCCTGGACGGAGAACAACACCAGCACTGATATACCGCGTCTGAGCAACGGTGCTGACCAATATTCGAACATCAGCAGTGACCGTTTCTTGACCAGCAACAGCTACTTGAGTCTGAATAACATTAACTTGGGTTACAAGTTCCCGAAGAAATGGATCGAGAAAATCAAGTTGAACATGCTGCAGGTTTGGGTAGCAGGAGACAACCTGGCTATCGCTACGGCACGTAAGGGTTACAACCCGATGATGTCCATCAGCGGTACCAACTCCTACGCTGACTATAGTCCTCAGTCCACTATTATGGGCGGTATTAAAGTTCAATTCTAAAAAATAGGAGGAAAAAAATATGAAAAAGATACAATATCTGTTTACCACCCTTGTATTGGGATTGGCTTTGACTTCTTGCGGTGACAGCTTCTTAACCCAATATCCGGAAGGAGAAGTGATGTTGGAAGAGCAATACAACAGTTTAACCGACATGGAGCAATTATCGGGAAGTGTTTACGGTATCTATTCCAGATTGTACCAGTATGGCGGTTCCCACAGTTCGTTCGGCGAGCGTTCTATCGACATGTACGGCGATATGCAGTGCGGCGATATGGCCATGGCCATCTCCGGATACGGCTGGTTCGAGGATTTCGAGCGCGGTTGGTTCTACTCCGACGTATTGGCAGGCACCCCGAGTTACCTATGGTCGTACTACTACGACATCATCAACCTCGCTAACCGAGGCCTGCTCGTAGCAGAGAAGTACGAGAAAGATATCCAGAATCTTCGCGCTTCCGGTACGATTACGAAGGACGACGAGGAATTGGCTACGATGGGTTATTACTATGCACAACTGCTGGCTATCCGCGGATGGGCTTATGACAACCTGCTGACCTATTTCTGCAACCCGATGGATCAGTTGGCAAGCACGATGGACGTCGAATTGGCAGTACCTATCTACACGGTGACGGAACTGAAAGCCGGTACGGAAGGTGAGGCGCTGGCTACCATAGAAGAAGTGTATGACCGTATCTACGAGGATCTGTTCGATGCAATCGACTATATGGATTTCTTCGAGCAAAAAATAGAGCGCAGATCCAAATTAGAGATCAATGCCGACGTAGCACGTATTATGCTCGCCTACTCTATGCTGAACCAAGGTACGGAAAGAGGTAAAATCTATAACGGTCAGGATGCGTATGAAGTAGCCTATGACTTGGCTACCGACGTGATTAGCGGCGGCAAGTTCCCCCTCTTGAAACAAGCTGATTTGACAGAGACCGGTTTTGCGGATATTAAAGCTGCTAACTGGATGTGGGGCGAGGAAGTGACGGAAGAGAACTCTACGGGTCTGGCTTCGTTCTTTGGTCAAGTGGATATCCACAGTTACGGCTATGCATCTGCGGGTGCTACTAAAGGTATTGACAGCAAGTTGTATAATGCAATCCCCGATTGGGATGCCCGTATCAACTGGTTCCGTGCGCCTACGATGACCTATAGTTACGCTCCAGACGGCAAGTTCTATTGCCCGAAAACGCGTCACACAGTAAAGAACAGCGAGATCGACCGCAACTGGCTGAATGACAATGTGTTTATGCGTGTTGAGGTAGCGTACCTGATTGCTGCAGAAGCCGCATACCGTCTGAACGACAACACCAACGCGGAGAAATACCTCACGGATCTCTGCTCGGAGCGTCTGCTGACCGGCAAGACCACAGCAGATTTCACTACATGGTTGACTGCAACCGGCATAAAAGACGCGCTTATTTACAACTGGCGTGTCGAGATGTGGGGTGAAGGTTATGGTTTGCAGACGTTGCGTCGTCTGACCAAATCCGTTTCCTTGGGTACGAATCATATCTCTCGTGCTTCGGCAGAGATCAATATCCTCAGCGATTACGCGCAGTACCAGTGCGCTATCCCGTCTTCCGAGACATCGTATAACCCGGAACTGGTGAAATCGTTGAATGAGTTAACCACGAAATAATAGACTATTAGTCTGTTGATAAATAACTATTTAAGTATTAATTTAAAAACAACAATCATTATGAAAAAGTATCTGATTGTATTTGCAGCCTTGGCATGTGTATTTGCAGGTTGTAAGAAAGACGTTGCGGTAAGCGGTATCGCTATCAACCCGGACAAGATCGAGAAGTACTACATCGGTGATACCGTTAAGTTGGGTCTTATCGTTAACCCCGACGGCGCAAAATTTGACGACGGTGTAAAGGTAGTATGGACTTCTTCTGACGAAGACGTGGTTGCTATCGTAAGCCAGAACGGTCTCATCACCGCGGATCTTCCGGGTGATGCTGTTGTGAAAGCAACTGCAGGTCAGTTCAGCGGTGCGTGCCAGATTCACGCGAACTATGAGCCTTTGTTCTGGAACATTGGTCAAATCTTCTATTTCCCGAGCACCAAGTCGGCAGAACCGTTGACCGACTCTATCTTTGTGTACGGTGGTGTTAAGTGCAAACTATTCTCGGCTACCTTCATTTACCCGAACGCAAACGACTTCAACGAGGACTACTCTGCCGGTGAGGGTTACTGCCTCTTTGCTAAGGTAGCCGCTCCGTTCCCCATCGAGGGTTCCGCAGAGGATCAGGCTTACGTCGTAGAAGGTGTTGATCGTGAGTTGAAACTGGTTGCAACCGAAGAAGAGTGGAAAGTCACTCCGTTCTCTGCTTTGGTAGGTGACTTGGATCCGGCGATCGCAGGTCCGATCTATCAGGACTACCTGGAGAAGCTCGATGCCGAAGACCAGAGTGCAAAACCGGATTGGGACACATTCAGCAAAAAAGCCATTAAAGGTGCTTATATAGCAGAGGCTACCTTCTCCGAAGGCGGAAGCGTAAGCTTCTCCTATGTTCCTGCTGCATTGATGAAAGAAGGTTACATCAAAATTGTGAGAACAACCGAAGGTGCTTATCTGGATTACGATATCACGCTCCAATGGATTGTAAGCGGTTTCTGGGGCTTGTTGGCAGATTGGGATGCTGTTGCAGAGACCGAGTCGCTTGCTAACCTCTTGGTTAAACCGTATCAGTTGTGCGAATCCGCTATGGTTCACTATGACATCGAGAACGAGGAAGGCCAATTCATCGACGATGAAGAGGAAGAAGGCGGCGAAGGCGAAGGTGGTGAAGGTGTTGCTCCGAAGAGAGCTACTCGCAAGGCTTCCAAATTGCTGAAGCGTCATTTCCTCAGCGATCCTACTCCGCTCTACGCAAAGAAAGCGAAATAAGGAAATCGATCCTTACATAAAGTCAGGCTACCTTTCGGTGGCCTGATTTTTTTGTGCGCCAAATAGCAAAAAGACAGAAAAATCGTAAATTCCATCCCTAAAATTTGCATATATGCAAAACTTTTCGTACCTTTGCACGCTAAATTTGGAAAATTATACGCTTATGAAAAAGATAGTAAGTATTCTGAGTGCTTGTTTGTTGAGCATGGGCTTATGGGCAGTACCGGCTAGTCCGGAACTCATTGAGGTGACGCAAGCTGACGGTAGTGTGATCAAGCTGAAGATGGTAGGTGATGAGTTTTATCATTATTTTACCCGTCCGGACGGTAGTCCTGTCAGTTTGAACAAGAAAGGCATGTGGGTGGACGATGCATCCGTAAGGGAGATGCCTGCAGCAGCGCGTAATATACGCAAAGCGAACCAAGAGGTACTCAAAGTCGCTTCGTACCCGCTGAGCGGTTCTCCGAAGAGCCTCGTTATTCTTGTGAACTTCCAAAATATGAAGTTCAAGTATAAGTTAGAGGACTTCCAGAAGATGCTCACCGAGTCCGGCTACAGCGAGAACGGCGCTATCGGTTCTGCGCGTGACTACTTCATTGCCAGTTCCGACAGTGTCTTCGCACCGCAATTTGACTGCTACGGTCCCTATACCATCAGCCAAGACTATGAGTACTACGGCGGCCACACCAGCAGCGGCAACGATGCCAATGCGGCTATGATGATTGTGGAGGCATGCCAGAAGGCAGCCGACGCAGGTGTGGATCTGACGCAATACGACACCGATGGTGACGGTCGTCTGGATAACGTGTTCGTTTACTATGCCGGTCATAACGAGGCGGAGCACGGAGGCGAGAACACGATCTGGCCGCACCGTAGCAAGGTCATGGGTGACCAGCGCGTACAGGGTAAGAGGATATACGACTACGCTTGTACCTCAGAGCTCCGTGGCGCTTCCGGTACCAGCATGTGCGGTATCGGTACGTTCTGCCATGAGTTCGGTCACGTACTCGGTTTGCCTGATTACTACGACACCGACTATCAGTACTACACTATCGGCGATTGGTCGATCATGTGTAACGGTAGTTACAACGGCAACGGCAAGACGCCGCCTTCCTACACTGCCGGAGAACGTTTTCAGTTAGGATGGTCGATCCCTGAGCAGTTGGATCGCGAGGGCTCGTATACCGTTGAGCCGGTGGAGACCAGCAATAAGATCTACCTCTTGGCGAAAGACAAGCATAACTTGAATTTTGACCTCCCGAATCAGAACGAGTACTGGTTACTGGAGAACCGCCAGCACGTAGGTTGGGATGCCAATGACAACTGTTTGACGGCTACCGGTCTGCTGATCTGGCATATTAACTACAGCTCGTCCGCCTGGGGCAGCAACCGCCCGAACAACTCCAAGCCTTTCGGTTACTGTCTGGATGCAGCCGGTGGCGACAAGGGTTTCAGTGCTGCCAGCGATCCCTACCCGGGTTCGAGAAACGTTCGGTCATTCACTCCGACTCTGTATAGCGGCGAAGTACTGGAGCAACCGATAACCGGCATTATGGAGGCAAACAAGAATATTGTCTTTACCTTCAAGTCCAGTGATTTTATGTTCCTTCCGACGGAGTTGCCGACGATAGAGAGCAGTTATAATCCGGACACCGAGCAGTCCTATACGCCGGCATCCAAGTTGATTCTGTCGGCTAACCACTTAGACCCGGAGCAAGAGGTTAAGATCAGCATCTCCGGAGGCGGTTTTGCCATCTCATTCGATAGCCTCACGTGGAAAAAAGAACTCTCCACGAGTGTGCTGCCGGACTCGACGATGGAGCAGCTTTTCTACGTGCGTTACTCGCCGAGCAAGATGGTGTGCGACATCAAGTCGGCTACGATCACCGCTTCGCAGGATGCGACGGCAGCTACGTTCGTCGTACACGGAACCTCTCCTCGTCCCGTATCCATCGAGGCACCGCAGTTAAGCGATTTGACCGAAGTGACACCGACCTCGTTTAAGGTTGCTTGGGACGCACAAAAAGACGCAGAGAACTACTACGTCACCCTCTATCATATGGAAGCAGGAAGCGAGTCGCTCATGGAGAGCTTCGAGGGCTTTGACGATGAGGCAGTGGTGTTTGAATCGGGTTGGTACACCTCTTTCTACCGCACCACCACCAAAGCCAAATCCGACGGCGCAGAGTCGATGTGGTTCAAGACGGACGGCGAGCATATGATCACTCCGCTCTACCCGTTGCCGGTTGTGGAATTGAGTATGTGGATCAGTGCACCTGCTACGACGGACACCGAAGTGGGATGGATCATCTTATCCGGTTACAGCGACAACAGTATCGATGTAATCGATACGATCCGCGTAAGCAAGACCACGAAGAAATACACCTATACCCGCACGTTTGAAACCGATCCGGGATACCGCCGTTTTGAGTTGACGTATGCCGCCCTCGGAGGCGAAGGTGTATGCCTTGATGCGTTCACGACGACCTTCAACCAGAAGACCGTCTATACCTACAAAGGTCGCGAGATGACAATTCCGGCTGAGAACGGAACGACCTTCTATGCGTATGACCTGACTCCCAACACAACCTATTACGTACGTCTCCAATGCTCGGAGAATAAAGGTTGCGAGGAGCACTTAAGTGCATTGAGCGAGCCGACGTTCGTCTTTACTAAAGAAGGCGAAGCGGCTGACTCCAAGCACCTCACGTATGATGTAGACTCAATTGTATATAATCCGGCTAAACGCGTGATCTATATCCCGCAGTCGCTCACCGACGGTTGCCTCAACATATACTCACCACAAGGAGAGTTGGTTAAGAGCATTCCTGTCGCTGCCTCGCAAAATGTGGTACCGCTGGACGATGACTATTTCCGCCGCGGAACGATGTATATGATCAAATACATGCCGAACAACAAAATGGGTCGTAAGAACCCGTGGATTAAGATTATTAGCAGGTAATAAACACATTACCCCATTTTACCCCACATTTTCGTCAAATTGTTAACAACCCGCGTAAACACTTGATTTTACGCGGGTTGTTTTATGTCTAAACCTGTTGAAAACCTGTTGATAAAACAATTGAAAAATTTTTTTGTGGGGAAATGTGGGTTAATTCAATTATTTTTTGTATATTTGCACCCGATTTCAAAACAAAGTGGTGAAAATGGGAACATTTGTAGGAAATATAGAAGCTCGTTTGGATGAGAAAGGGCGTATCTTCGTGCCGGCTGCCTATCGTAAGATATTGGCGGAGACGGGTTCGAAATTCATGGTGATGCGCCGTGACACGGACAACGAGTGCCTGATGTTCTATCCTGAGCAGGTATGGAACGAGAAAGTGGAGCAGATGCGTCAGACGCTCGACGAGTGGGATCCGGAAGACCAGTTGATTCTGATGCAGTTCATGGCCGATGCCGAGTATATGGAGCTCGACGCACAAGGTCGTATCTTGCTGCAGAAAAAGAACCTTGAGACCATCGGTGCACAACAAGACGTGCTGTTTGTCGGCATGTTGAATCGTTTTGCGCTCTGGACACCGGATACGTTCGCAAGCAAACGTCTCAGCCAGACCGAATTGGCAGCACGCTTGCGGGCCAAGATGACCAAATCACGCACTAATCACACAATAATCACGCAATAATCACCCAATAAACCTCCAATGCAAGTACGTATTTTAGGGGGATTGCACAAAATTTATGGTTGAAGCATACCACATACCGGCAATGTTGAAAGAGACGATCGAGGGCTTAGCGATTAAGCCTGCAGGGACGTATGTGGACGTCACTTTCGGAGGAGGAGGGCACAGTCGTGCAATTTTAGCTAAATTGCACGAATTTGAAGATTTGAGATTTGAGATTTCAAATTTGGGACATTTGTACTCGTTCGATCAGGACAGCGATGCATTGACCAATGCGATAGATGACGAACGCTGGACGTTCGTGCATAGCAACTTCCGCTATCTGCGCAACTGGATGGACTATTACGGAGTGGAACATATAGATGGTCTGTTGGCAGATTTGGGAGTTAGTTTTCACCATTTTGATTGCCCCGAGCGCGGGTTCAGTTTTCGGTTCAGTGCGCCGCTCGATATGCGCATGAACCAGACGGCAAAGCGCACGGCGGCGGATATCGTCAACAGTTATAGCGAAGAAGAGTTGGCGCGTATCTTCTGGCTCTACGGCGAGTTAAAGAACGGGCGCGGTATTGCAAAGAATATCTGCCGCGCGCGGGCACAGAAGCCTATTGAACGTACCGAAGAGTTAGTTAAAAGCCTATCCCCGACCCTCTCCATAAGCGAGGGAGGAGAGATAGAGGTACCCACCAACGCAAAGAAAGATTTAGCGCGTCTCTTTCAGGCTCTGCGAATAGAAGTGAACGATGAGATGGGGGCTTTGCGAGAGATGTTAGTTGCAGCAAGAGATTTGTTGAAACCCGGTGGAAGAATAGCTGTGCTGACCTACCACTCGCTCGAAGACCGGCTGGTGAAAAATTTCCTGCGTAGCGGTAACCTCGAGGGTACGATAGAGAAAGATTTCTACGGTAATAACCTCAGTCCGTTTGAGTTGATCGAGAAAGGGCGCGAGGCAAGCCCCGAAGAAGTAGCACAGAACCCGAGAGCGAGGAGCGCCAAACTCCGCATAGCGGAAAAGAAAAATGGCTGATACCCACGACATACAATCCTGGTTGAACGGAGACCAACTCCGCAGCAAACGGTTCAGAGATCAGTACCCGCTGATAGCACTTATCACGGCACTGATCTTTGTCTATATTCTCACGGGTTATCAGTCCGCCAAGCAACAACACCGTCTGACGGACACCAAGAAAGAGATGCTGGACGCTAAGTTCCGCTACATGACCATCAGTGCCCAACTGACCAACACCACGCGGCAGTCTCAGATCATTGAGGTGCTCCATACGAACGGAAGTCCATTACAAGAAAACCGCATACCTCCCACGAAGATCAAATGAGTGACGAACAACGAAATACCGTCTGGCGCTTTGCGATGATCTTCATCGTCATCCTGCTCGGTTTTGTGGCCGTGCTGGGGAAGATTTTCTATGTCCAGACCGTAGAACGGGATCAATGGCTCAAGGTAGCGGAGAAACAAGTGCCGACGCACAAACCCATCAAGGCCACGCGCGGTAATATCCTCGATTGTAACGGTTATCTGCTGGCGTCCAGTATGCCGCAGTATTATATGTATATGGATACACGCGTGCCCGCGCTGCACGAGAAAAACGGTATCCTCTTCACGACGCATATCGACTCGCTGGCACACGATCTGGCACTTGTCATCAAGGACAAGACGGCAGCCGAATACAAAGCCCGCATCGTCAATGCCTATCGCCGCGGAGAAAAACGTCTCAAGGTCTGCGACCATCGTATCAATTACCTCCAGCGTCAAGCACTCGAGCAGAACGCGCTCATCCAAAAAGGCAAGTACAGGAGCGGTGTTTTCTTTGAAGACCAACACCGTCGAATCAAGCCTTACGGTATCCTCGCCAGCCGCACGATAGGTGGCATCTACGGTGATGGTGGAGGCGGTAACTCGGGTCTGGAGAAGCGGTTTGACAAAGAACTGCGCGGCATCGATGGCATGAGTTCGATCCAAAAGATAGGCGGGCGGTATGAGTCCGTCACCGAAGAGGAGGCGCAGGACGGTCTCGATGTCAAGACGACTATTGATGCCAACCTCCAGGACATCGTGGAGAACACGCTCATGGAGAAGTTACAACAGAAACAGGCAGCGTGGGGATGCGCCATCCTCATGGAGACCCAGACGGGTTATATACGCGCGATCGCTAACCTCGACCGCGATAAGGAAGACGGCAATTACTACGAGGCGCAGAACCATGCCGTTCAGCGTGTAGAACCGGGTTCGACCTTCAAAACGATCGCCCTCGTTGCTGCACTGGATGATGGTAAGATCGATATCGACGACACGGTCAAAGTGACACGTCAGCCTTGGCAGTATTTCACCGTCAAGCACACGGACGCCCACCCGATGGACACCATCCTCACCGTCCGTTCGGCACTCGCCGTTTCGTCCAATATCGCACTGGCCAAATTGATCACGCGCAGTTACGAAGGATCAGCGAAAAAGTTCGTGCGCCGCATCGAGAAGATGGGTCTGATGGACAGCGTGTATTGTGAGATCCCGGGTGCCGACAAAGTACGTATCGACGTGCCTAAAGACACGGTGACGCTCAGTAAGATGAGTTACGGATACTCGGTAGAGTTGAGCCCCATGCAGATTCTCATGTTCTACAACGCGATCGCCAATAACGGCCGCATGGTGCGTCCTATGCTCGTGACATCTATTCAGCAGAACGGCGAAGACACCAAGCGTTTCAAAACCGAGACGGTCAAGTCATCCATCTGCTCATCACGTACGCTCAAGGACATCCAAGGGGCGCTGCACGATGTCGTGTGGGACAACCACCTCGGAACAGCAGCCGCCAAGCTCTGGAGCCGCAAAGCGCAGTCGAACTTAGTGTCTATCGCCGGTAAGACCGGAACGGCACAGCTCTTCGTACGCGGACACGGATACTCCGCCCGCCGACACCGAATGACCTTCGTGGGTTATTTCCCGGAAGAGAACCCGCAGTACACCTGTATCTGCATGATCGAAGACCCGCAATACCCCTATGACGCCGGCATGGACTGCGGTTCAGCCGTACGCGTTATTGCCGAGAAAACTATGGCCTACACAGGCTGCTATATATACGAAAATGATACTAAAAGACTTATTAAGCGCGATTAAACCGATCGAAGTAGTCGGGGACGTGAACAAAGAGATCAACGGTCTGCATTTCGATAGTCGTAAGATCGGTGCAGGCGACGTGTTTGTAGCCCAGGTAGGCACAGCAGTAGATGGACATACGTTCATTGATGGTTGTGTCGCCAAAGGGGCTGCCGCGGTGGTGTTAAGCGACCGCTCCTATCTTCCCCCCTCCACGGGGGGATCGAGAGGGGCTACCTATATCCTCGTCGAGAATACCGATAAAGCCCTCGGTCTGATGGCCAGCAAGTGGTTCGGTGAACCATCCAAATCGCTGACCCTCGTTGGGGTCACCGGTACGAACGGAAAGACCACTATCGCGACCTTATTATATAAACTCGTGCGCGCGTTGGGTCACAAAGCCGGCCTGCTCTCGACTGTCGTCAATTATATCGAGGACGAAGCGGTGCCTGCTACCCACACCACCCCGGATGCCATCGAACTGAACGGGTTATTGAGAAGGATGGTTGATGCGGGTTGTACCTATGCCTTCATGGAGGTGAGCAGCCATGCGATCGCACAGGAACGTATCGCCGGACTTGATTTTGACGGGGCGTTGTTCACCAACCTTACCCGCGATCATATCGACTATCATAAGACGTTTGATAACTACCGCGACACGAAGAAACGGCTCTTTGACAACCTCAAGAAAACCGCCTTCGCTGTGACCAATAAAGATGACAAGAACGGGCTTGTGATGACGCAGAACTGTAAGGCAGAGGTCAAGACCTACTCCACCCGTTCGCTGGCCGACTACAAGGCACAGATTCTCGAGGAAGGTTTCGACGGCATGATGCTGGCTATCAACGGGAAAGAGGTGTTCGTGCCCCTCGTAGGACGCTTTAACGTAAGCAACCTGCTCTGTATCTACGGTGCGGCGCTCAACCTGGGTTTTGATGAGCTGGATGTGCTGCGTGTACTGAGCACATTGAAGCCGGTGAACGGTCGTTTTGAGACCATTCACAGCCCCAAGGGTTGGACGGCTATCGTGGATTATGCCCATACGCCCGATGCGGTGGATAACGTGATCCAGACCATTCGAGAGATCAAGAAAGAAGGCGCCAAACTGATCACGGTCGTAGGTTGCGGAGGTAATCGGGACAAGGGCAAACGCCCCATGATGGCGAAGATCGCCAAACAGGGCAGTGAGCAACTGATCTTGACGAGTGATAACCCCCGCGACGAAGAGCCCGCTGACATTCTCAATGACATGAAAGCCGGGTTGACGGAAGAGGAGTTACGTAGCACTTTGGTTATCGAGGATCGCGCGGCTGCTATTCAGACGGCTTGTACGCTCGCGCAGAAAGATGACGTCATCCTCGTGGCCGGTAAGGGACACGAAGACTACCAGATCATCAAGGGCGTCAAACATCATTTTGACGACCACGAGATCGTAAAACGATATTGTTGATTTGTGATTTGTAATTTGTGATTTATTATGCTATATTCGTTCTTTACTTATTTCAGTGACATTTTAGGTGCACGTTTGTTCACCTACATCTCTTTCCGCGCCATCACGGCGGGCATCATTGCGCTCGTCACGAGTATCTGGTTCGGCAACTGGTTCATCAATTACATGAAGCGTCACAACATCTCCGAGACGCAGCGTGATGAGAAAACCGACCCCTTTAACGTGGGCAAGAAAGGTGTGCCTACCATGGGCGGCCTCATCGTCATTGCAGCCATTTTGCTGCCGTGTCTGCTGCTCGGTAAGTTGACCAACGTCTATATGATTTTGATGCTCGTCACGACCCTGCTCATGGGCGCGCTGGGCTTCGCGGACGACTATATCAAGACCTTCCGCAAGAACAAAGACGGTCTGAACGGCTGGGTGAAGATAGCCGGTCAAATCACCCTCGGTCTGATTGTGGGTCTGACGCTCCGTTTCTGCCCTGCGGTCAGCATGAACGAGGTAGTATCGAGTCATATCGAGAACAATGTCGTGGTGGTGGAGAAGAGTCCGGAGATCAAATCGACGCAGACCACCATTCCCTTCGTCAAGCATCATAACTTCAACTACGCCGATCTGTTCAGTTGGACAGGCGAGAACAATAAATACCGCTTCGGATGGATCTTCTTCGTGCTGCTGACGGTTTTTGTGGTAGCAGCGGTGAGCAACGGTGCTAACCTCAACGACGGTATGGACGGCATGTGTGCCGGTAACTCCGCCATCATGGCGATCGCCCTACTGATATTGGCATACACCTCCGGTAGCGTCGTGTGGGCGGAGTATTTCGACGTGATGTACATCCCGGGTTCCGAAGAGTTGGTAGTCTTCCTCGCATCCTTCGTGGGTGCGTTGGTCGGTTACCTATGGTTCAACGGTTTCCCCGCACAGGTGTTCTTGGGTGACACCGGTAGCCTTACTGTCGGCGGTATCATCGGTGTCTGCGCCATGATCATCCATAAGGAGCTGCTCGTGCCGGTGCTCTGCGGCGTTTTCCTCATGGAGAGCGTGAGCGTCATTTTGCAGACACAGGTATATAAATACTATAAGAAACGCGGACAGCATGTACGCGTATGGAAACGTACGCCGTTGCATGACCATTTCCGCACGTCGGTAGAGCAGGTGCTCAAGAACGATCCTACCTGTTCGATCTTTTTCAAAGGCAGCAAGAACCTGCATCACGAGTCCAAGATCGTACTCCGTTTCTGCATCGTGACGCTTATCCTTGCCGCCATCACGATCCTAACCCTTAAAATTCGTTAATTATGAGCAAGAGAATTGTTGTATTAGGAGCAGGCGAAAGTGGTTCAGGAGCAGCCATTTTGGCCAAAGAGAAAGGTTTTGATGTCTTCGTATCCGACTGCGGAACGATCACCGAGCCTTACCGCGCGTTACTCAACCAGAACGGTATCGTGTGGGAAAACGGTCAACATACCGAAGACCTCATCCTCAATGCCGACGAGGTCATCAAATCGCCGGGTATTCCTTTGACAGCACCCCTGATTCAAAAACTGCAGGCACAAGGTACACCGATCATTTCCGAGATCGAGTTCGCGGCGCGGTATACGAACGCCAAGATGATCTGCATCACCGGTTCGAACGGTAAGACAACGACCACTTCGCTCATCTATTATATCCTGCGTCAGGCAGGTCTCAACGTAGGTTTGGCGGGAAACATCGGTAACTCGCTCGCCCTTCAGGTAGCGCGCGAGCACCATGACTATTACGTCATCGAGCTGAGTTCTTTCCAACTCGATAACATGTACGATTTCAAGGCTGATATCGCCATCTTGCTGAACATCACGCCCGATCACCTCGACCGCTACGATTACAAATTCCAGAACTACATCGATGCCAAGTTCCGTATCACGCGCAACCAGACCAAAGAGGACTCGTTCATCTATTGGGCGGAAGATCCGGTCATTGATAGGTGTCTCCGGACACTCCGTCTTAATGCGACGCTGTTGCCTTACGGCTTCACCTGCCCCAACCCGCTGCCCGTCAGTGAGGAAGAGTTAGCGCTGAAGGGACGGCATAACGTGCTCAACTCGATGGCGGCAACGATTGCAGCGAATGTGCTCAAGATCAAGAAAGATGTCATCCGCGAGAGCCTGATGACCTTCCAGGGCGTGGAGCACCGGCTCCAGTATGTGGCGACCGTCAAAGGTGTGCAGTATATCAACGACTCGAAGGCCACGAACGTCAACAGCTGCTGGTACGCGCTGGAGAGTATGAAGACGCCCGTCGTGCTCATCCTCGGCGGTAAGGACAAAGGCAATGACTACTCCGAGATCGATGAACTGGTGCGCCAGAAATGTCACACGCTCGTCTTCATGGGTCTTCATAATGAAAAACTGCGTGAGCATTTCGGCGGTTTTGGTTTACAAATCATCGACACCGATAATTTGCACGATGCCGTTCAGGGCGCGTATAAGGCTGCGCACGAAGGCGACACGGTGCTGCTCTCTCCTTGCTGCGCATCCTTCGACCTGTTTAAGAGTTACGAAGATCGCGGCGAACAATTCATGGCTGCTGTCCGTAACCTGTAACCCATAACCTGTAACCCTTTGAAACTAAAATTAGACAATATTGACAAGACCTTCTGGGCGCTGTTCCTGATTCTGATTGCAGTAGCCATCATCGCGCTCTTCTCGGCGTCCTCGACGCTGGTCTATTCGCGCGGTTCGGTACTCGGTCCCATCGGTTCGCAGATGTTCTTTATCGTGCTCGGCATCGCCGCGGCATATCTGATTCAGTTCATCCCGACCTATTGGGTTCGTTTCGGCGGTTACGCGCTGCTGGCAATCAGTGTGCTACTCGTCTATTCGACCATGATACCCGGTAACCCGCTGGTAGTGACGATCAACGGCGCTGCGCGGTGGGTACGGATCGGCGGCATCACGTTCCAGCCCTCGGAGTTAGCCAAGCTGTCGCTTATCATCGTGGTAGCCGACCAACTGGCGCGTATTCGCACCGAAGCGGATAAGAGCAAGTATTTCTACCGCACGCTCATCATCTCCGCGGCGGTCATGCTGCCTATCATGGCGTCTAACCTCTCTACGGCGGTGCTGATCGGGCTGATTATCTTCTGTCTCTGGATCCTCGCCCGTATCCCGTGGAAATACACGCTGTCCGTGGTGGGTATCGCGGTGCTCGTACTCGGACTCGGGTACGCCATCGTGGAGTTCGGATTTGTGCGCCCGGGTAGAGCCATGCACGGACCTTTCAAACGAGCTACCACATGGGTGAGCCGTATAGACCGGCATTTTGCGGATGACGGAACGGATAAATACACCCTCACGGATGACAATATCCAAGAGGTCTATGCCTCTGTGGCGATCGCCCGTGGCGGTGCTTCGCCGCTCGGTGTACTGCCCGGTAACTCCAAAGAACGGGACTACCTGCCCCTTGCTTTTGCCGATTATATCTTCGCCATCATCGTCGAAGAGTCCGGTATCCTCGGCGCAGCATTCCTGATCTTCATCTACCTCGCTATCCTCTTCCGTGCCAGCAATGTCTCGAGCCGGTACAGCGACATGCCCGCTATGCTTATGACCATGGGTCTTGCCCTCATGATCACTTGCCAGGCACTTATCTCCATGCTCGTGGCGGTAGGCCTCGGACCCGTTACCGGTCAGCCCTTACCCCTCATCTCGCGAGGCGGCACATCGGTACTCATCACATCGATCTATTTCGGTATCATGATGGGTGTCAGCCGCGAACAAACAGCCCTCCGCGAGAAAGTGAACGAGACCATCGAAGAGAGTCTCGAAGATGCACCGATTGTAACATTAGAATAAACGCCCCACCCGACCTCCCCATGAAGGGGAGGAGAAAATGAAGTAACGAATGACGCATAATTACATGACATCTGAATTAAGCGAGTATTCTGTATTAAAGGAAAAAGCACGATGTATGCGTAAAGCACCGACAGAGGCAGAATCAGTGTTATGGAAATATATAAGCAATGAACAACTAGGATATAAATTTCGTCGTCAACACATTATTGACTCATATATTGTTGACTTTGTGTGTCTTCAAAAGAAAGTAGTCATTGAAGTAGATGGCAAGTATCATAACACGGCTCAACAGAGGGAATTAGACGAGCAACGCCAACTCAAAATCAGCAGTTTGGGATTTACAGTTATTCGTTTTACGAATGAGCAAGTTATGTGCGATATTGATAATACATTATTAACAATAAAAAATCAACTACTAAATATATGAAAACAACGAATACTTCCTCCCCCATCCATGGGGGGATCAGAGGGGGGCGCTATTTAATTTCCGGCGGTGGAACCGGTGGACACATCTTCCCCGCAATCAGCATTGCTAACGCATTAAAAGAACTTGATCCCGAAGCGGACATCCTCTTCATCGGTGCCCTCGGGCGTATGGAGATGGAGCGCGTACCCCAGGCGGGGTATAAGATCATCGGACTGCCCGTTCGGGGTTTCAACCGTTCCCAGCCATGGAAGAACGTGTCCGTGCTCATTGACCTGTATAAGTCGATTCGTCAGGTGAAAAAGATCATCCGAGACTTCCGTCCGGACGTCGGTGTGGGTGTTGGCGGTTACGCATCCGGTGCAGCCATGTGGGCAGCAGCGAACATGGGCATCCCTATCCTGCTCCAGGAGCAGAACGGTTTTGCAGGGGTCACCAATAAGATCCTCAAGGATAAAGCATCGAAGATCTGCGTGGCGTACGAAGGTATGGAGCGCTTCTTCCCCGCCGACAAGATCATTCTCACCGGTAATCCCGTACGACAGAACCTGCTGAGTGGTCGAAAATCGAAAATCGATAATCGAAAATCGCTCCTCATAATAGGCGGTAGTCTCGGTGCCCGCACGATTAACGAAGCCATCGCAGCAGGTCTGGATCAACTGGCGGCAGCAGGTATCACTGTCGTCTGGCAGACAGGAAAGACCTATTACGAGAAATGCAAAGCCATCTACGATGCATCCCCCCTCCATGGGGGGAACGAGGGGGGCGGCTGTTTCGATTTCCTGAGCGATATGCCGGACAGATACGCGAATGCGGATTTGGTTATCAGCCGTGCCGGAGCCTCTTCGATCAGCGAACTATGCCTGCTGGGTAAACCCGCTATCCTTGTGCCTTCGCCGAATGTAGCCGAAGACCATCAGACGCATAATGCCTTGGCGCTTGTCAATAAAGACGCCGCTGTCCTCGTTCGGGATGCCGATGCCGCCGCACAACTCGTGCCTACGGCGCTCGAGTTGATTAACGATAAGAATCGGCTTGAGCAACTGCATACCAATGTACTGAAATTAGCCCAAACCGACTCAGCCAAACGTATCGCCGAAGAGGTGATTCAATTAGCAAAAAAGGAGCGTTAACGCGCTCCTTTTTTTATGCTATATACTGAATGTTTCCTTCGTATGGAAACGAACAGGTAGATTCCTACCAGCAGGATCAGGATCCACGGTTCGCCGATAGGAGTATCGAGTACACCTACCGGGGTGTCGTCCTCCGGATCGTTTTCCCAATAATTGCCGTCGTCATCCCAATAGCCTTTACGCACACGGGGCGAAGAGCTGGCCGTTGGGTTATTGGTCGCGGTATAGGTTCCGGTATAGGAGGTAGTTCCTACGATAAGCGGATAGGTCGATGTGGAACGGAATTGGTATTCCTGCTTCATGTCCGAACTGAGTACAGGTTTTGTACGCCACGCTGAAGGCAACATAGCCGGTCGGTAAGCGCACAAGGCATACTCACCCGGAATCAATAGTAGCCACAAGGCTAACAGCCATCTATATACTTTGTTTCTTCTCATTTTCATTCCCTTTCTCATTCTTACTTCACTTTTTGTCCAAACATGGTATAAACATGACCGTTACGGATGATCAATACTTGGTCGTTCCGAATGATCTTGACGGCTTGTTCTCCGTCCGTCTCATAATATTCTATCTCCGTTGGTACCGGCGTTTGTTCGTCGTCCTGCGTATAGCCCTCACGGCGGATATAATAGCGCTTCTGATGACTCTGATCCGGTGTCTCGATCGTCAGACAGATACCGTCGATGATTCGGCGCTCGGTATTCGTCCACTCATCGTAAAGCACCAGTTGTCCATCGATATTATTCACGCCCGTGAACCATAATTGCGTCGTAGCGGCATACGGGAGATTCGACATGTAGAACGAGATCGGGATATTGATTACTTCGTTCCTCAGGTCAATACTCAAACCGGCATTACCCTCCGCCGCATAGATATTAAACGGCGTAGCAGGCGCGTTGGTGTTGGAGTAATTATCGATATTGATGGTAGTCAATACCGCATCTTCTCCTTCGCGGATACCGTCATGATAACCTTGACCGAGCAGCAGACGCGAGGTACATCTCGGCGAACAGGGGTTCTTGGCAGTAACTGTCATGATACCCTTGCTAACCGGGTTGATGGTACGCCGCTGCGGTGCCAAAGCTCCTTCTAGGCTTCCACCTCCTCCGCACGCACGTGTGTGCGGTGCCACCTGATTCGTATCCGTCACAACACGGTTGGTGTACAGCTTTACCGGCAGCGAAGTAGCATCCTCGTGAGCCTTCAGCACAATCGCATGCAACGGCGGTAAGTAACGCTCCTTTGTCGTAATCTTATTTTCAGTCACGTTCGCTGCAGCTCTACTTATTGTTTGATAGAGGCTGGCTTTCGCGGGACTCTCATCCAGGTAATCAAATTCCTGCTCCAGGCAGTTATCGTCAATAAAGCCCCAGATGTCGATATAACCCATGGTCGGGTTACCGAAGACAAACGAAGACGATTCTACCGTATTTTGCAAGGTGTCGGTCTGGTAGTCCCCTGCAGGATTGAAAGCCAGTTTACCGGCCAAGCCGGCGCCTGCTAATTCCTCACGCTTACTGCGCAGGTTTCCTACATATTTATCATCGATTCGTTCGCCGTACGTACCGTAATAATAATAGATATCATCGTTTTTAGGCAGACGGATGACGGCATCTTCGTCGGACGCGGTGCGGGAATAGATTGCCAGACCTTGTCCTTCGCGCAACGGCAAAGTGAGTGCATTCGTCACTTTCGACCAATCTGCCGAAGCGGTACGCGTGGAGTCATCGCCGGTCGGGTTGACTTTATGAGTCTCAGTGTTATAGACGGACAGCCAGAATGAAGCATTACCGGTCTGGTAAGCACGTCCGGCTGCATCGAACGCTCCTACTTCCCACAGCGGTGTCTCGTTGTTCAGATCGGCATTGGCCATAAACAGGTCACCGCTGATCATACCCTTTACCGGCGCCGCACGGAATGCCCATTTCTTATTCGGCAGTTCCATGTCAATGACCACATCGGTATTGTTGAGATACTGCTGCTGTCCGATTGCGGCACCCGGCAAGAAGCGGATGGTATTACATTCGTTGTACTGGAAGTTCACCTTCTGGACAGAGTCTTTCCACTCCTCCGGCATCGGTTGTACGACAGGATAAGGTTTGCCTTCTTCTACCTCCGGGATGATCACCATCGTATTCCCCATCGGCACAAAGTGCGCCTCCTCGTGGATAGGTACGTTATGCTCATCGATACCGAGCCAGTTAGCAGCATCATTCCAACTGTTATTCGATGCGGACTGCGGATTCCAGCGTACATAGTCCGGCACAACAGATACCGTGAACGGCACGATTCCCACATCGCATCCGTCTTCGGTCTTCAGCTGCCCGAACAAGGTTTGCATGACGATGTTGAAGGTATAGCGATAACCCGGCCGCATGGTATAGTTATTGGATGAAGCAGGGTGCAAGCGGATGCTGTCTCCGTTATGATAATAGGATTCGGCAGGATAGTGTTTATCCGGCTCCAAACGTAAGATATGCAAGCCTTCACGGAAGTCCGGGTCATCCGTCGAACGCAGTTCAACGGTGTAGATACCTACGGCGGTCATGATCGAATCCAAACGTATTTTGATCTCGCTGTTAGCACTGGCTGCACTGGCGAGCACTTCGATCGGCAACGCCGCCTCGGTCGAGTCTCGATTCAGACCACCGATCATCATCGGTACATCGCCTCCCTTAGAAGGTTTGAGTTTGATCTGGATCGGATTCGGACATACCTCCACGCGTGCATCCTCCATCTCTTTGGAACCTGAACCGACGATCGGGAAGATCACATACTGCAAGGAGTCTCCGGACTTGACGGAAGCAATGAGATTCTGCTGATAGAGCGTTAAGAATCCATTGTTCACCAGATCCTCGAGGACTTTATAGGGGTGCGCAGGGGTCTCTAAGGTCACTTCATAGTGTTCCTGCACCGTACGCATCAGCGCACTATCCACCGATGCGAGGCTGGACACAAACTGGTTCTTATTCTCACAACTCGGTAGGGATTCTTGACGCAGAATATCCGTTACTACTTTCTTTATATCGGAGAAGTAATAGCCATACCGATTCTTACTGGACTCGCGCGCCGTATCGCCGTAGAGCAACCAATCGTTGACACACGAACCGGATACATCGATCGGCGCCACGCTATCCAGATACATCGAGCCTTTGACGCGCAAGCTGATGTCATAAGTCGCATTGGCGCACAGACCTAACTGCTCGGTCTCCGGTTGCTCCTCACCATTGAGTTCCAGCACCATACGGTTACTGATCTTCAGATGACTCGTCATACCGCATATACTGCTCAGCAGCTCCTTAGGCACACCGGACATATGCACTGTGTAGTCATTCTTGGCCATCATCTTCGCGCAATGTACGATATATTTCACCGGACGGATATCGCCTTCCAATATCTCGTATATATAACCCTCTCGAACGATAGGCGTTACACCATCTTTCTTATGCCGTGCAAACGTGGTATCGAAACGATCGAGCAGGTCGTTCATGTTCTTATAAATCGAGTCCTTGGTCTTCGGTTCATAGTCTTTGGCCGGGATATAGATGCGTCCGTACAGCGTATCGGTGGCTGATTTGCCCGTACTATCCTCGCTAAGGTAGTGATCGCTCAGGTGAACGAACGAATACTCACCCGCCGGGGTCTTCTGGCGCACGGTATAGCAAACGGTTGTATCGTTATAGCCCTCACCGGTGATACCCTGGTAATCCACACGCAGCAACACATGCGTCTCTTCATCCGAATGACCATAGTCATTACAGGTCGTCTGCGCCTGATAAGCGATCAACGGCGGCTTGGTAGCGAAGATACACATATCGTCGATGATGAAGTCATTTCCGTCAAAGTCCGCTGCCACATTATAGATACGTACGCGGAAGTGCGTGTAGTCGGCTCCCTCTTCGTTGTGCAGAATCGGGAAGTAAATCTGATACCACTCATTAGCGGGCGGTATATCGCCCGTCATGTAGGAGGTGATATCCTTCCATGCTACACCATCCGTTGATCCCTGTACAGAGAAGATGAAGTTCGGGTTAGACTTACCGGTCTGGCTACTCGGGTTGCCTACATAGCCGGAGAAGAACATCTTCTGTCCGGCGCAAAGCGTGGTATTCAGCGTAAGTGCTGCCACCTGTCCTGCGGATGCCATACCGTCGCAGTAGATCATATAGCCGTTCGCGGCACCGCCGTGTTGCTCCACCTTACGCCAATAAGCGCCATACGGGATGCGGTTGATCAAACCATACTCACCGTGGTTCGGGAAATCCGACTCATTGTGGTAGCGGTTATGCGGCAGATCGGAGGTCTCCGGATAGGTATAACCGTACGATGCATCAGCCCAAGGCAGCGGATGCGGATAGATATGGTAGTCGGGACCCGGTTGGATATAATCGAAGTCCAAACGCTCCAATACATCATACCGCTGTTCGATCTCTTCCTTGGTGATCAACGCTTTGGTCACACCGCCTTTGGTCACCTCTTTCTTCGGTCCGTACTTAGCCGGGTCGTGATAGATGATTGCATACCGGCATATATTGAACCAATAAGCGCCGTCCACCGTTACATCTTCTTTTGTTTCTTCATCTACTGTAGTGGACTGACTCCGTGCCCTGAGGCAGTAATAAACGGTATCGGTTGCACCCGCTCCCTTGGCCGGCACTTTGAGGAAGTCCTCTTCTTCGGATACAGGATGGGAACATTCCGTATAGCGTTCAGCTGCAGCAGCTTTCGGGTTGTAGATATACCACTTACAATCGGCATCCCAACCGCCGCACCAAACCATCGAGTCCTGACGGCTCCAACCTTTGGCATCCCGGGTGGCACTCATCGTAGACCAGTTATCATCGCGCATGTAGTAGCCTAACAAGGACTCCGCATGGTTGAACTTTTTCAGGTGGTCGTAGTTATAGCGCTGCTCGGTTTGCAGCAGCAAAGGAGCACCCGTCGGCGCCATCATCAC
>Ga0310694_10001014_pt1 | contig 33522 bp, 49 predicted proteins | sample 174DNAGHGhighgp2_FD_203884 | JGI IMG/M metagenome (GOLD analysis project Ga0310694, IMG submission 203884) | Sheep rumen microbial communities from Palmerston North, Manawatu-Wanganui, New Zealand - 1742 DNA GHGhigh gp2 (v2) (version 2) | ecosystem: Host-associated > Mammals > Digestive system... | reverse complement strand
ATTAACTCAGTGACCACTGAAATCAAGACAGCCGAAGAAGAGACACAAAGATACTTCCGCAACGTGGGCAATTATCCCGAAACTGCCGAGAGTGTCAAGGGTGCATTGCGCTCCATGCAAGATGAGATTATCAACCTCACAATGGAATATCGCCAAATGAGCGATGAGATGCAGAACAGCGAGGCGGGTCAAGCGATGAAACAACGCATCGAAGAACTGACACAAAAAGCCAGTGAGTACAAAGATGCTATGAGTGATGTCAAACAGTCCATTCGTGAGGGTGCGAGTGATACAAGAGGTCTTGACACCGCCATTCAAGCAGGGCAGACATTGGCAGCGACTTTCGGATTGGCGAATAATGCGGCGGTGGCTCTTGGTATCAGCACCGATGGGTTACAGCAAGCGATGCTCAAGATGCAACAAGCTATGCAAGCGGTGCAAGCATTGCAAGTAATACAAAACGCATTACAAAAGCAGTCAAATCTCATGCGAGGGATTGACCTTATACAAACAAAGGCAGCGAATGCCGCCAAAGCACTCAACGCAAAAATAACAGCGCAAGAAACTGGAGCGACCATAGCGCAAACGGCAGCGCAAAGGGTGTTTAATGCGGTGGCAAAGGCGAACCCATATGTCTTGCTTGCAACTGCTATCTTAGCGGTGATTGGCTTGGTGGTGAGTTACACAAGTGCGTTAAATGACAACGCCGAGGCAGAACAGCGCAGCCAAAGAGCAAGACAACAGTCACAAGAATCATTAAAAGCCGAGACAGAACAACAGAAGATGCTCACTGATGCCACAAAGGTTGCAACCGATGAACTGGAGGCAAGGAAAGTGGTTGAGGGTGAGATGGCAACCACCGTGGCAAATTCCGTTTCCGAGCAACTGGCGAATTATACATACTTGCAAAAGAAATGGGCAGAATGTGGTAATGATATAAAGCTACAACAGCAATTCTTGAACAACTACAAGAATGAACTCAACAACACTGGTTTTGCGGTCAAGACCGTGTATGATGCCCAAAACATTCTTGTTAAGCAAGCTCCTCAAGTCATCAAGATGTATTATGCAATGGCTCAAGCCGCCGCCGCAGCAGCAGTAGCACAACGTGCATTTGAACGCATGATAGAACGTGCAGCGAGCAATGATGTTAAGGAAGGCACGGCAATGTATAAGATTGGTGGCAAGGGTGCGTACAAAATTGGTGACCCAAGAAAAAGCATCTTTAACGTTACCACAGAGGAATTTAAGTATCTCCGTGAACAAGCAAGGCAGGGCAATCTCCCCGATAACCAAATTGAGTTTTTATATGCGGATGCTAACGGCGCAGAGGCCACTGGCTTGGGTATCTATGGCGATACCGCAGAACAAATGCTCCGTGAATATCGCAAGCAGAAAGCAAGAGAGTTGAAAAAAGCCAAAGATGATGCCGACAAGCACGTTGCAGATGTTGCTAATCAGTTCAGGAGCGAGGCAGAGGGGAGTATCAAAGACCTTCGCAAGCAGATTGGCGTGGCATACACTGGCAAAAGCGGTGGCAGAACCGCTGGCGGTGGTTCACGTTCAAGCGGTGGTGGTCGCTCAAGTGGCGGCAGTTCACGTTCTAATGCCGCCAGTGATGCCAAAGATTCGCAATATTTCTTTGATAAAATTGTGGATATGCAAGTTGATGCATACCAAAAAATGGCGAAAGAGGATGACAAATACACGGAGATGTGGAAATTAAAGCAAATCCGTGCCATCCTTGCTAAAGAGCAAGCCGCAAACAAAGCCATTGATGAGGAATACAAGAAAGACCAAGACGAACTCGACAAATCGCGTGCAGCCAATAAAATTACACAAGCGCAATACAACCTTTACATCACCAAACTTGGTGAGCAATATGACAACAAGCGCAAAATCGCACGGCAAGAGCAGATTGCTGGTATCAAGGCTGTATATGACGATATCGCAAAGCACGAAAAAGAGGTCAATGACAAAGCCGCAAAGGATGCCGCCGATGCGCTGAAACGTGAGAAAGAAATTGCCGAGAAACAAGTGCAGACGATGCTCGATTCCATGCCTGAAGGTTCAAGAGGGCAGATGCAGTGGCGATTGACACAACTCGCCATGCAGATGCAAGAAGAGTTGAAGATGTGGGAGAACAACGAGCAGATGAAGGTCGCAATCCAAAAGAAATATGAGCAAGAGAGCGAACAAGTTGCCAATGAATATCTGCAACATCAAATGGAACTGCAACAGCAGAAATATGAGGCATTCGGCAAGATTGCGGGTGGGTTGTCGCAGTTGTTTGGTGAGTTCGCAGACGAATCAAAAGAGGCGGCTATCTTGCAGAAATCTCTCGCTACGGCAGAGGTGATGTTGGCTCAAGCCGTAGCCATCGCCAATGCTATCAAGGCGGCTGCAATGGGGTCAATCAACCCTTGGCAGATGATTGCCCAAATCGCCACCAGTGTAACAGCCGTAACCATCGCAATGGTGCAAGCATTCAAATCGCTTGACAAGGCAAAATTCGCTACTGGTGGATATATTAGTGGTGCGGGTACTGGAACAAGCGACAGCATCCCAGTGCGTGTGTCGAATGGCGAAAGTATCATCAACGCAAACTCAACGGCAATGTTTAGTGGTCTATTGTCATCGCTCAATCAGTTAGGTGGCGGTGTGCCTATCCAAGCCACAAGCACAGCGCAGACGGTGCAAGGTGAGGATATGCTTGCAAGAGCCTTTGCAAGAGGTGTGGCAATGCTGCCTAATCCAGTTGTGAGTGTGCAAGACATCAACGATGGACAACGTCAAGTCCAAGTAATGACCGAGAGGGCAACACTATGAAAATACACGAATTAATAAGCGATAATTTGCCCATACTGCGAAGATTGCACCGCAATGGGATAAGTGATACATACATCCATTATCTGCCCATATATCACGAATATAAGCGATTGGTGGCAGAGGGGAACAAGGTGCGGTGGGTCGCTCAAGTGGTGGCAGAGAAATACGGCTACAAAGAGCGCATGGTGCGGCTCATCGTCAAGATGATGGATGAGGAAGTAAAGTGACTATTTCTTCATAATTACTTGTTTTAGATTGATTATTGTTTTTTTGACCACTTTCGCAGCGATGCGAGGGTGGTTTTCTTGTGTGTGGCAAAACGAGTTACCACAAAAAGTGGTAAAATAACCGCAGAAAGGTGTGCAACTTTTAATAGTTTTGCAAAAAAGATTCATAACACATGGCAAAACTCAAAATATATAGCGACATCGTTGATGAGGAATGCAAGGCTTTCATGGCTTTTGGTGGCTTGTCGGGTATGTCATTTCTTGACATCGACAAGTTCATTGACAGCATCCCCGAAGATGATGGCGAAATCAACCTAACAATCAATTGCCGAGGTGGAATGACCGACCAGGCACTGGCAATGTATGATGCATTGAGAGCGACTGGCAAGACAATCTCTGCCGAGGTCATTGGCGAATGCTCAAGCAGTGCGACATTGTTATTGCTTGCAGCGAAAAAAGAACTGCGAAAAGCGCACCCAAACGCAACAATCCTGATTCACAACCCATATATAAGCGGTTTTGTTGAGGGTGATGCAAAAAGAATCGGCAACATTGCCGACAGCTTGGAAGATGTGCGCAATCAGTTCTTGGATATCTACGTTGAGCGCACTGGAGCAGATAGAGAGGTGCTTTCAGCGATGATGGATGAGGACAAGCCGATGAACGTGAGCAAGGCAATTGAGTTAGGTTTTATTTCTTCAGAAATATTGCCGATTTCGGCACAGAATAAGAACCCTAACATAGTAGACAAAAAAATGAGCATTAAGGAAAAGATTTTCATGGCACTTGCTAAAGTGTTTGGCATGACCCTTGAGACCGCAGACGGCAAAACCCTTGAACTTGAAAAAGAGAGTGGCGAGCCAGTAGTTGGTGACAAGGTGACAAGCGAAGATGGCGAATACCTCATGCCCGATGGTAGCACTATCGTTGTCGAGGAATCAGTCATCACCGAGATTCGCCCAGCCGAGGAGGTGGTCGAAGAGACCGAGGTTGAGCGAGGAGAGGAGGTCGAGGAGAACGAGACCGAGTTGAAAGAAGATGAGCAACTCAGCGAAAAGGATGCCGAGATTGACCGCCTCAAGGCTGAAATCGCAGAGAAGGATGCCGAGATTGACCGCTTGCGCCAAGAGTTGGAAGATGCAAAAGCCAACGCAAAGAGCGACAGCGACAAGAACATCCTCAACATGGTTGCAGTGGCTGGTGGCATCGAATGGCTCAAGAATGTGAAATCAACTGGAAAAGTTGAGAAACGTGACACCACCACAAGCATTGATGCAAAATCAAAAAGGAACGAAAAGCTGAGTTTCGCTGAATACCGCCAACTCAAGGCAGAGCGCAAAGCGCAGATGGCTAAAAAGTGAATTATTAATTAACTAAAAAGGAATATTAAAAATGGCTTCAACTGGTTTAGATTTTACCCAAATCACCCCCGATAATGGGGCGGTTCGTGACATTAACCGACTGGTTTTTAAGGATGTTTTGAGCGCAGAGCGCATTGGCACACTCCTTAACATCTTCCCCCGTGTGTTCAACGGTGACAAACTTGGTCTCGTTGGTGAGTTTGGTCTTGTAGGTCTTGAGAGTACTGGTTGCAATCCCGAATGGGGTAATGATGCAATCGCTACTGAGGAAAAGACTTGGGATATTGCTACTTGGCAGATTGCCGAGAAACTTTGCTGGGCAGATGTTGAGAACACCCTTGTAAAGTACACACTCAACACTGGCACTGACATCACCGATATGACCGCAAACGACTATCTTGATGAAATCGTTGTGCCTCGTCTTGAGCTTGCTATTATGAAGATGTACATCCGCATCGCATTCTTTGGCGATACCGCAGCCGAGACTGTAACCGATGGTGGTGTGATTAAAGACACCGTTAACCCCGCTTACTTCACCCTCACCGATGGTATCTTCAAGCAGCTCTTTACTTCGGTAACTGCTGGCACTACCCCACATATCACTATCGCTGCCAACAGCGAGGCAACAATAGCTGCACAGCTTGCTGCTATCAACAGCGAGGCTCGCACCGCTCTCGACAACATGATTGCAGCCGCTAACCCCGCACTTCGTCAAGCAAGCGACCAAGTTATCTATGTAACTCAAGCATTCGCCACTGGTCTTGAGGCACAGTTGCTCTCTAACTGCTGCGGCAGTGACCTTGCATGGACTGCATTGTTTGGTGGCATCCGTGAAACCACTTATCGTGGCATCCGTCTGCGTGTAGTTCCTCAGTGGGATGAGATTATCCAATCTTATGAGGGCAATGGTACTGCCTACAATCTGCCATTCCGTGCAATCTACACTACTGAGCGCAACCTTGCACTTGGTGTCAATGGCACAGACGAGTTCGCTGGTCTCCGCATCACCTTCGACCCAGTGACCTTGTACAACTACATCTATGCAACCGACAAGATGGGCGCACTTGTACTTGACAACAAGATGGCTGTTATCGGTTACTAATCGGGACACAAGCATTTAACCCTTCGGTGTGTGGGTGGTTACACACCTATGCACCGAATTTTTTAATTAACACATAAAAAAGAAAGGACTAAAATATATGGCACTTTGTGATTATTTAATTAGTGAGGATATTGCTGGTTACGATTGCGACAACCCGATGGTGAAAGGCGCAAAAGCCAATGGTCTCATCATCAACAAAGCCGACATCAACATGAGTGGTGTCACCTATGACCAAAACAACCCATTTAAGATTACTGCCTTGCCTCTCAATACTGATAAGACAGCCTATGACATCGTGCAAGGAGGCAAGACCCCCTACACTGGCACACAACAAGAGCTGCAAGAAGGCACATATCAGAACACTATCACCAACACCGTTCAGTTCGTCATCCTCAATCACGGCAATTCCACAGCACAGCAGATATTTGCATTAATGAATGGCGAGTTCGTGGTTGTACTGCAGAACAACAACAACACCTATCAAGTGTTTGGTCTTGAGGCTGGACTTCGTGCAAGCGCAATGGTTCGTGAGCTTTATAACGATGACACCCTTGCTGGCTGGTTGGTGACCATGACCGAAGAGAATGCAGCCAAAGGTAACCTCTTCATCGATGCGGCATTGTACGAAACCCTTAAAGGCGAATAATTATGGCACTCTGCGATTATCTCATTAATGACAACATTGTAGGCTATGACTGCGAGAATCCACCAGTCAAAGGTGTCGATGCGACTGGTCTGCTGATAAATCGCAACGATATATCAAGTTGGGCGATTGGCGCAATTTACCTGAAATGTGGCAGAAAAAGAGCCTATAAGATTGTGCAGAGCGGAAAAACACCATTTAACGGCACTCAGCAAGAGCTGCAAGAAGGCATATATATCAACACAATGACCAATACGGTTCAGTTTGTTGTGCTTAGACACGATGAGGATTGGGCGCAACAATTATATGCGCTGATGAATGGTGAGTTCGTTGCGGTGTTAGCCAACAAGAACGGCACATATCAAGCATATGGTCTTGAGGCTGGCTTACATTGCACTGGCGCAGTGCGTGAGTTGTATAATGATGACACCCTCGCTGGGTGGCAGATAACATTTACCGAGGAAGGTGCGACAAGTCCTCATATCGGCATCACTAAGAGCAACTTCAACTTCTTACAACAACTAACAGCACCATGCACATAATGAGTGAATATGACTGAGCAAGAGGCGCAAGCCGAGTTGATGATACTGCGAGGTCTTGCATCAAGTGGCAATGACCTCGCACTTGTTAAAGAGCGCATTGACCGCCTTTATTGGGAGGTATGCCGAAAGCATCTGCGAACTTGCAAATGCAAAGACAAATATAAGGATGCGCTGATGGAAATATATGCAAAGCTAATGTACCACAAAAAAACGAATACAACAATGGCACAAGCAAGATTAGTCAACGGAGTAGTGCTGCAATGGAAGGGCGCACACTACACCAATAGCAACCTCACGGATGAGGTAGCGAGAGAGTTCTTGGTAGCATTCCCCATGCGCAAAGACTGGTTTGCCGAATTACCCAGCGCAACCACCGAAAAGGCAGTTGTTGCAGAAGTCACAGAAGAGCCTTCTGCGGAGGTTTCTGCCGAGAATGAACCAAAGACACCAAAGAAGAAAAAGAGTGCGAGAAAACGCAAATAACGAGGATTAGCGATGAACATCCAAAAAATCAAGAAAGCACCACAGCGCATAGATGTGAGTTATTTGGCCACTTTAGGCATCAAAGCCTATGGGCAGAATAACTTGTATCCCCAGCAGGCGAAGGCGATACTTGACAGCTCATCAACTGGCGCACAGTGTGCTGACCGTTACGCACGTTTCATCGAGGGCGAGGGCATCGCCAATGCCATAATCTACAACCTTGAGGTCAACCACTATGGTGAGACAACCGATGACATTCTTACGGCTGTTGCTCAAGACTTGGCGAACTATGGCGGCTTTGCGTTGCACGTTAATTATGACCTCAACTGCCAAATCTGCGAGGTGCAGCACGTTCCCTTTGAATCGTGCCGACTGCAAGAGGATGACGATTCGGGCTACATTGCCCACATTGTCACCCATCCCGACTGGCAAGGTCGCACAACCCGTAATGGCAAGATTCTGCGAGTAAGCAAGGGCACCATCACCACGTTTGACCGATTCAATGCCGACCCCAATATCGTGAGGGCGCAGATAAATGCGGCTGGTGGCATTGACCACTACAAAGGTCAGATAATGTGGGTGTCAACGGCTGGGCGAGATAGATACCCATTGCCCAAGTATGACCGTGTTTTGACCGACCTTTCAACCGATGAGGGGTTGAGCAATGTCAAGTTTCGAAATGTTCGCTGCAACTTCTTGCCGAGTGCTTTCGTAATCAGCAAGACAAGTCAGGCACTCAACGAGGAAGATGAGGCAAAACAAGCCATCCAAGCGAGAGGTTTTGCCGAGGATTTAGCGCAATTTCAAGGCGATGAGACGAGCAACGTGCTAATTTCGTTGACCATAGCCAATGACGAAGAAAAGCCCGAGATAGTGCCTTTTCCAGTGCAGAATTTTGACAAGGATTTTGAGGTTACTGACAAGTCAGTAGTTGAGCGCATCTATTCCGCTTTCGAACAAGAACCATTCTTGTGCATCCGTAGCGGCAAGTTGGGTTTTAGCGGTACAACCATTCACGATTGTTACAGCTACTATTCAAGCCTTGTATCGAAAGAGCAGCGCATGATAGAGCGAGCATTCAGCAAGATTTTTGACAACTGGTTTGAACCACTTGCTAACTACGATTGCGACATTGAACCACTAACCTATAACGTAGAGGGATAACTATGGTAGAAACATTGAAATACGACAATATGCTCCTCATAAGCCGTGAGGACATAGACAAAGAGTGCCGACCTTGCAACTCACAAGATGAGCTTGTAGACCGTTGCATTGAAGAGGCGCAAAATCTTGACATTATCCCATCCGTTGGTGCAGACTGGTGGTTGCGTGTCCTGAATCGTGATACCGATGCCGTTGCTCTGCTTTTGTGGGAAGGTGGCATTTACAAGGATACTTGTGGCGATGCTCACATCTTCGCTGGGTTGCGCAAGGCTCTGCTTTACTATGCCTATGGTCGCATCATCCGCAATAGTGTTGGTATTGCCACTCGTTTCGGTTTCCAAATTAAAACCGACCAATACAGCGATGAGGCAGAGCAAGCGCAAAAAACGCAAACATACAACGAGGCTTTTGCGATAGCTGACAACTACAAGGCGCAATGCCTCGCATATCTCAACACCAGTGAAACGTGTTGTAAGAGAAAATTAGTTAATAACCGATTATCAATCAAGAAAATAGGACAATAAAATGCCAAGTTCAACAAGCATTCCAATTATAGTGCAAGGCAACACTTTCTCGCTTGCCATACCTTTGCAGATATACCAAGTATCGGGTGGTTCAATGGTGCTGCAAGATTATACACCTGACCCTACCGATGTGGTCACTATCCAACTCAAGGGTGATAGAAGGCAATACACCTACACACCAAGCATCACCGACAACATTGCCTACATTGACCTTGACGGCAACGAGTTGGCAGACAACTATGGTGTTGTGGTTACAATCGTAAAGCAAGATAACACACGTTTGCGCTCCTTTCGTACCGACCAGTTTTTCATCGTTGAATCAAGTGATGACCTGACCACCGATGACATCCTTGAGGGGCTTGAAAACAACGTTATTTACCTTAATTCTCAAGCCTTTGTAGCTGGCGAGTCTGGGGTTGGTGTGCAGTCAATCGTGCAAACAAGCACAAGCACCCAAAGCGGTGGCACTAACGAGGTGACCGTTACTTTGACCGATGGCACTACTTCCAAGTTCTACATCCACAATGGTGGCGATATGGCGGTGGTTTCGGTCGCTGGTGCAGTAGTAACGCAACAACTGCAACGCAACACCTTCTACAAGTTCACGGGAGCTGTAACGAGCCTAACCTTAACGTTAGGTAGCGAGGTGTCGAGCATCACTAACATTTTTGCATTTTCGTTTACGGCTGGGCAAGATGCGCCAACAATCACACTACCCCAAAGTGTGACAATAGCAGATGCTCCCGACATTCATTCGGGCGATTATGTGGAGTTTAACATTCTTGATGGCAAAGCCATCGCAAAAGTTTGGTCAGTATGATTAACGAGTTAATTTTACGCAGAGGACTTATGGGAACAAGAAATGGTATTGATTGGGCAACGATAGGACACGGAATGTTGGATTTTACCACTCCTTTTAGTGTGCCTGCCGAAGCTCTTCCATACTTTACGGCTGTTACCGTGGGAGTATATTTGTTTATTGGAAGGGCAAACTTGCAAAATATTGATTTCACGGGGCAGATATATATTCCCGAACGTATATGCCAAGGTGTTGGAATTTCAACACTCACTCTACCTGATACAATAACACGCATCGGCAATTATGCTTTCTATGGGAGTGTAAGTTTGACTGAAGTAATATCGGAGAAAAGCACTCCCCCTACACTTGGAACTGGCGCACTACAAGGTTGTACATCCTTGACATCTATTTATGTTCCCGATGCAAGTGTAAGCACATACCAAGGTACAAGCGGTTGGTCAACCTATGCAAGTATCATCAAGCCAATTAGTCAAAGACCCACATAATAATATATAACTATGTACACAAAAGACGGAAAAACAATAACTGGCAAGCAGATAGAGATTAATGGTTGTGTGGTGCTTAACCCCACAGCCGAAATGCTTGCAGAACAAGGATGGGTTGAGGTTCAACCTTATCAACCCACCGAGGAAGAAATCGCACAGCAACAACGTGAGGCTCGCATTTGGGAGTTGAAAGACCAACTGGCACAAGGTGACTACAAAATCATCAAGTGTGCCGAGGCTCAACTCACTAACGAACCAATGCCTTACGATGTTGCAGAACTGGTCGCAGAGCGCAATGCGATGCGTGATGAGATTAACGAACTTGAAGAACAAAACACACTGGAGGCATGATAAATGACAAAAGAAACAAGGGGCAATATCGCAGTAATATCTGCTATCGCTATGCTGTCTTTCGGCATGATTTTCACTGGCATTGGCTTTTTTGTGCAGCCATTGGGTGAGGTCAGTGATAGCGTGCTGTGGATTTTGGGTCAAGCATTGATTTATGCTGGTTCAATCTTCGGCATCGCCACTTATACAAAGGGTGTTATCATCAAGCAAGTTGGCGAACTTGAAGAACGTTACAAACGAGAAAAGAAGGAGACAAGAGATGCAGATATTGAAGAAGGGGAGCAAGGGTGATGATGTGATTGCGCTGCAACACTTGCTCAACGTAGAGGGTTACAAGGTCACGATTGATGGCGATTTCGGTGCAAAGACCGAGACTGCTGTCAAGATGCTGCAAAAGGCGCACAACCTTGAGCAAGACGGCATCGTGGGCGCAAAGACTTGGGCGGTGCTTGGTGTCAAGCCGCAGAACGTACAGCTCAATCTCAAGAAAAGCACACGCACCATCACCGAGATAATCGTGCATTGCACAGCCACAAAAGAGGGAGTGAACACCACCACCGAGCAAATAAAGCACTACCACATAACACACGGCTGGACTGATATAGCCTATAACTATGTCATTGAGCTTGATGGTAGCATCCACAACGGCAGGGATGTCAACAAAGTTGGCGGTCACACAACCAACCACAATGCGCACTCTATCGGGGTGGTGTATGTGGGTGGACTTGACAAGCAAGGCAAAGCAAAGGACACACGCACCGAGGAGCAAAAGGCATCGTTGCTCAAGTTGCTCAAACAACTAAAGGCGATGTACCCAAAGGCGGTGATTTATGGACATCGCAATTTTGCGAACAAGTCTTGCCCATGTTTTGACGCAAAAAACGAATATAAGGCGATATGAGCAACGAAAACAATTTTATATATAATGTGCCAAGCGGTTGCTTTTCTTCGCTTATAGGGGTGTTTCTCGCATTCCTCGTGTGTTTGTTGCTTTCTCTCTTATTCGCTGGATGCAAAAAAGGCTACATCACCGAGCGAGTTGAGGTGCCAGTTGTTGTCACCCAAGAACACACCATCGAAAGTGTGAAGATAGACCATGTGCGTGACACCCTCATTCAACGTGATAGCATCTACCACTATGTGCAAGGTGACACCACCATCATTGAGCGGTGGCACTATCTGCAAGGTCGCAGCAGTGCGCTGCGTGTTGACACATTACATATATATGACAGTGTGCCATATCCAGTGACAACCACAAAAGAGGTGACGAGGGTCGAGGAAGTCAACCGCCTACACTGGTGGCAGAAGGCATTAATCGCCATTGGTGGCATTGCGCTGATATGTGGCGGACTTTGGATAAGTTGGAAGGTTAGAAAAAGGATATGAGTATTTTTTCATGATTATTAATTTGTAGATGGATGACCGCTCCCATCGTGATGATGAGGGCGGTTGTTTTTTTTAAAAAAGTCTTTAATTGTCGTGTAAAATGTGGGGAAAATGTTAAATATTTGTTAATTTAATCATTTTTTTGTGGTAAAATTTGCACACAACGAAAAAAGCTATTATCTTTGCAGTGTAAAAATTAATCAACCACATAAAACTTACGATTATGACACACACAACCAACACATTCAAGACTTATAAAATGATGTACCAATTTGGCGCATGGGTAAGCAAAGAAACTTTTGCAAGTGAGAGCGATGCAGAGGCGATTTTTGATGCTGATGAAATCTTTAACAGCGATGAGGCACTCCAAAACTGGAAGTATAAAGTTGCCCTTTGGTGTGGCAATCGCATGGTTAAGCAATACCGATAATTAATAAGGGGGTGGCAACACCCCCCCCACAACTAACAACAATTTACTAACTATTAATAATTAAAATTATGATACGAAATGAAAGAGCAAAAATCAACACACGCAGGGTTGATGTTGAAGATTATGTTTATAGGGTAAGCATTGAAACGTGGGAAGGCATTGATGGCGATATAGAGTGCCTTGGCAATGCGTTTTTCTACACACTTGAAGATGCAGCCAAATTCGCCAATAATCATTGCAATGATGATAGAGTGATGGCTTGCGATATCTACCGAGCAGATGGGCAAGAGGTTGTAGATTACTGCAAAACTTGGGATGATATTACAATGCAGAATCTATGGGATATGTTAAATAGCATTTATAGCGATGCCTATTTTGAGAGCGAAGAATAATAATTAACTGGGGCAGGGCTAGCCTCTGCCCCACAAAAAACAAAATAATTACTAATCATTAAAACTTACAACTATGACTATCGTAATAACTAGAAATGAGACAAAGACATTTGAAAGTATGAAATCAGCCCTTAATTGGGTGCGTGGAACTATCCGCAATGAGCGCAGATATTATCGCACAGCCCACGACCTAACTGATAACGTTAATGAACTGCCACCTGCCGAGAAGACTGGAATTGAATTAGTGGACATGGCATCGTATAAGTTGAGCAACATGGGAGCGGAGCAACTGGAGGAATTACTTGTGCAATATGGCTACCCAATTAGAATCCGCAAAGTCGCTTATCAAGTTGCATGGAGCGAGAATAGTGGGCTACTTCATACGGATGGCATCTATAACTCATTCCAAGAGGCTCAATCAATAGCCGACAAAATTAACGAAAGAAACATAGAGGATAAAAAATTTGACGAGCCTCTGCGTACCGTCGCAAAAATATATATTAAGCCATGACCCGAGAAGAATTAGGCAAAGCCCTCGCCCAGTCAAGAAAGGAGCATGGCATCACGATTAGAGAAATGGCTGAAAGGTGTGCCACCAGTACAAGAGCAGTGCAGGCAGTAGAAAAAGGATGGTACAATGTAGGAATTGACACCTACTTAGCCCTCGCAAGGGAATTAGGAGCAGAAATGCAAATAAAAGCCATACAGCGCATCAAAGGCGAAAAGCAATAAACAACACCACAAAACAATTAAAGCCCCTTAGAATAGCCTCTAGGGGGCTTTTTGTGACATATAAGCATTTTGGCACAACCTTATTTGGCAAAATCCTGCCGAATAGGGGAAATTTACCTTTAATTTCCCCTTATTTTCCAAGTAGAGCCAACACCTTTTTATTCGCCTCATCAACCTTGCGCCTATCGGGCATAATGTAACCCAAAGTCACCGCTTGCCCATAGCTATGACCAAGTGCCTGACTAATCACCTCAATGGGTGTGTCAATGCTCAAGGCGAGTGTTGCCCAAGTGTAGCGAGCCGTGTAGGTTGTTATCGGTGGCAAACCCAACTCACTGGCAATATCTTTGAGATTCTTGTTTATTTGCGCCGTAGCAACGTGAACACTCTTGTAACGTTCTGCTATGTCCACAAGATAATTCTTGCCCTTATGCGCCTTTATGAGCGATTTGGCGGCATCTTCCACCTTGATGCTATACAAGCGACCAGTCTTTTGCCGTGTGTAATTGATGCGACCTTGAGATATTGAGCGCAATTGCCAAAGGTCAGCCATATTGATGCCGATTAATGCGAATATCAGCCGCCAAATGTCGAGCGCATATCGTTGCGCCTCAAACGATGGGCGATGATACCAAAGCATCCGCAATTGTTCAAGGGTGAGCGGTGTGGGGTTGGCTGGCACACTCTTTATCTTGAACTGACGAAACGGATAAAAGGCAGATGTTAGGTGATGGTTAAGGGCATGGTTGAAGATGGTGCGAATGTTACGAAGGTGGATGCCCCGAGAGTTGATGCTTGGGCAATAGCTGACCATGTATCGGTCAAAGGCTTGCAACCAGTCGGGTGTGATGTCAGCAAACTGCAATGCCCTTGCGCCCTTTGCCCCAAGCCACCGCTTAATGTGCAGGGCGGTTTGTGCAAATTTATCCCTTGTATTCGGTTTTTGACATTGGCTCATGTATGACTGCATCACCGCCATAAAGCCTGTGTCGATGTCATCGCTTGGGTAGATGTAATCGGCTACCTTGTCACGCACTTTGGCGGTGGATAATCCTCGCACATTGCCAAGCTGCATCACCGCCTCTTGAGCCTTGCCAAGAGTGGTGAGAGCAACCGAGTTGATGGTATCGGCTTGCGGATGGTTGATGACCCGCTTTTTTGCTTTATCCCACTGGTTGCGTTTAAGCCGCACACCTTGCATGGGAATATAACAAGTTGAAGATGCATGATTGACTGCAACCATGAGCGAGGCAGTGCCATTCTTGTCGAATGACCGCCCAAAGTATAATGATACTCTCACCTTCCTCATCTTCTGCGCTCTTTTTGCGGTTTTTTTGCACCTAAAAAGGCTTTTTTGCCACTTTTCGCCACTATCACGAATGCGTGGTAACACATTCTGCGCTTGGCGATTATCTGCGGAGTGAGGGGGATTCGAACTCCCGTTGCGCTTTTGGCGCAAACACGCTTTCCAGTTATTGATTGGGTGTGCCATAAGTGTGGTGATTGTCAAGTGGTTATAAATTGGTGTTGAAAATTCTGCGCTCATTCTGCGGTTTTTTGGTGATTTTTGCCTAATTTTGCGCAGTCATAATAAGATAAGTTTATATAGTGGATTTAATAAGTTACTGGTTAGTACTTTTATTAATGTTTTTGTTAATGCAAGCGCAAATCAATGCGTACTTAAAAAAGGTTTTCATAAAATTGTTAGAACGTGCCTCATCTGTGAAGATGGGGCATTATTGTTACCAGTCAAGCATTGCACCATCCACATAGAAATTAAATGTTAGCTCACCGCTCTTGTAAATCGGCACGGTTACCGAAAATTTTCTTGCCGTCTTGAGCCTTGCGACAAACGCATCGCTGTCCTCGACAAAGAACCAACTATCTTCAAGCTCTCCTTGCTTGAGTGATATTTGCCATTTTCTGTATGTCTTGCCATTGAATGATACCATTATATAATTATGTGCAGCCGTTAGTTCGTGATATGCCGCATCGCCATTCACACGGAATGCCACAAAGGAGTCAAAGACAAAGACTGTGAGTGATGCATAATCCTTGTATAAAGATAGATATTTCTCTTTGCTTACCGTTGAGGCATATTCAAGTGAATAATCATTGTTATAGTTCCATTCTTCGGCAAATGCAGTAAGCGATGCCACACACATTATTAATAATATAATAACCTTTCTCATAGTTCCTCACGATTTACACTGGCTACAACGAGCCACATATTATTTATGAATGACTTTGCAATCTCGTTGCTTTCATAATCGACATTGTAGCTGTCAAGTGTGTAGTGCGTGGCATCACTGCCTTTGCGCACGATTTTCACGAGCCTTCGCCAGTCGGCAAGCTCAAGAACGTAAGAGCGACCAAGTTCGATGTATTCTCTCCAAGCCTCAATGGGGCGGATGAGAATGTAAGACCCAGCGGGATATTTCGGTGTCATGCTGTCACCATACACTGGTATTACCACATCGCCATGATGTGCGATTTGGCGATTGAAAGGCATCATCCCGATGGTGTACTGTTCCATGTCTGCCTGGTCATTGGGTCGGAATCCTCCAGCCGCATCAGGCGAGAGGATGGGAATGTTGATGATGTCATCGTTGGTGGTGATTGGTGTGATTTGCCCATTTGGTGCTGTGCCTTGTTTACCTTGAGTTAAAAGCCAAACCTCATCAATCCCAAAAGTATTTGCCCAATGCATCGCAGCTTTGCGACCAAATGTTTTGTTCCCATTAAGGTAATTGGTCGCAACGGTGCGAGATATTTGTAGTCTTTCGGCTACATCACTCTGCGTAAGACCTTGTCCAGCAAAGTAATTTTTGAGTGTTTTATTAAAGTTTTCCATAATTCTTGTTTTTAATTGATTTACAATACATTACAAATTTGGAAACATTTTGTTATATTGTTGGAATATTAAAAAGTGTTAATAAATCGCACAAAGTTTCCAAAAAACTTGCACATTGTTTCCAAGTGTATTATTTTTGCATTGTCAAAATGATACAACGACAAAATAACACAAAATTATTCACACACACAAATTTTTTTCACTATGACACAGACAACAAATAAAATCAATTCAGTTAAGGTTAGTTCAAACCTTCCAACTTTCAACACTTATAGGTTGATGTATAAATATGGTGCTTGGAATACAAAAGCCACTTTTATCTGCGAGAGCGATGCCGAGGCAACTCACGATGCCGATGAGTTCTTCAATAGCTCAAACATCAAAAACTGGTCTTATGGTGTTGCACTCTTTCAAGGCAACCGACTTGTGAAACAATATAGATAACTAACACGGTGGGGAGCAATCCCCACCACTAAAACCATACAACTATGACAGTAACATTGAACTACAACGAGGACAAAAACGTATATCAAGCCACTGGCGAAGATGCGATGAAGGTGTGGGATGCTCTTGGTTTTAACGAGACATTCAAGATTGATGACAGCTCACCGGTCATCGTGAAACCCGAGAACATCAACTTATTCACTACCAAAATGAAAAAGGTCTACAACATTGATGTTATAACTACTAAACAATAAAGCGCAGAGGCGCAAAATAGCGGTGTTCCGCACAGAATTTCAAAACGGATGCCAGTAAAGCCGAAATATGAAGAACAAATCGGCAAAGGGTTAAGACCTCGCATGAGGGTGGGTGCAACTCCCACGCTGGCAACAAATCACTAACACAAAACACTAACGATTATGACTACAACGATTGACACATTCAGGTTTGCAGCCCCAGCACAGCAACACTGCGTGAGGATGCTGACCAACCAAGAGGCATTCGATGCCGTGATTGATGAGATTATCAAGGAGATGAGCCAACCCACTGGCGAGGAAAATTCAGCCTATCTCTACATCGTGAAGAACTGCTACACGATTGAGTTAGCCATCGAGTTCTCAGCCTACTATGAGCATGACTGGGACACATTCGAGTTCGGCAAATTCGACTTCGGCGATTGGCACACCGATAGGCTCACGAACATTGAGGTGTTGGACTGCCACAAGACCTACATGGTCAACGGTGAAGAATACGATGTCGACATCACACTCGACACAGACAAAATAGAAAAGATTATCAACAAAATAAAATTTGAATAACATGGCAAAACTAACAGAACAACAGCAAAATGAGCTTAACGAGCGCAACGCAAATATCTATAAGATGTACTGCAACCTCAGTGAACAGCAACCACTGGCATACCGCCAAACCATCATCACTTATCTATCGAAAGAGTTCAACCTATCACCGCAGATGATTTCCGTAATCATCAAAACCAAAGAACAACAGCAATGAAAACAATTAAAATCATCTTAACAATCATCTTCGCACTTGGCGGCATGATGGTGTTCAGCGAAAGTGAGAGTTTCACACCCAACTTCATTGGCTTGGCTTGCTGGGCGGTTGTAATTGCACTCAACGCAGATAAAGCCACCATCAACAAGATACAACGATGATACCAGTTCGCCCGAATATTGACTACACTGGCAGCTACACCGTCACCCAAGCCTCGCAGTTGTTGTGCATCTCAAGGCGCACACTTCGCAGATATGAGGCGGCTGGCTACATCGTGGCGCACCTTAACAAGCTGGGCAAGCGCAAGTATTCAGGGCGAGAATTAATAAAGTTATGGAACATAAATTATTAATAACAAAAACATTTTGAATTATGGGATATCCAGGCACACGTTACACACAAGACTTCAAGGACAATGCAGTCCTAATGTACAATGAAATAAGAAATGCGAAAAAGGTAGCAGAAAGGTTAGGAGTTTCGCACTATGCCGTTCAATCATGGATAAAAAAGGCGAACCAGCAAAACAAACCAACTGGCGAAATCAATCCACTGCTTGTGAACATGGCACAAGGTAATGACCTAACACCATTCATCGGCAAGGACATCACCAAGATGCAACCGAGAGAAATTTACGCATTTTTGCGACTTTTGAACATACACGGAACACTAACAACTACTAACACTATTGAATTATGACAAAAAGAATCTTCAACACAAGAACTGGTCGCACCAAAGAGCAGACCGTGAAGGCTTACAGCCTATTTTTAACCATCGTGAGGCAAAATCACGACTTAGGGCAAGAAACCAGCCTCAAGCAATTATCCATGAGGCTGCACATCGGCTCTAACATCACAAACAAAGACCTACCGAGCGACATATTCACCGCTCCCTATGAGGTTGTGACATCGCTGGACTATGCCGAGAAATGGCTTAACGAGTATCTTCGCCCATTGCGCCAACAACGCAAAGCGAATACTAAAGCAAAAGAGAGCGCAAAGGATGAACCACTTGGCGGCATCTTTGAATCGATGCCAGTGCCACCCGAAATGGATGAGATGCGAAAAGACTTCAACAGCCTCATGGTATACTTTCTCGAGTTCAAAAACAAATACAATCTATAATCAATAACATCTACAATTATGAGCGACTTATCAAGATTTAACCGCATGATTATGCACCCAAACACCGACAATTATCTCACATCGGTATTGGCAGAGAGAAAAGGTGAGTTCATCAACAACCTCACCGCAGTAGTGGCTAACGATGCAAAGCTGCAAGCCTGTGAACCACTGACCTTGATGTATGCAGCACTCAAGGCAACCGCACTTCGATTGCCACTTGACCCCAATCTTGGGCAAGCCTACATCATACCCTACAAGAACAACAAAGAGCGCAAGACCGAGGCGCAATTCCAAATCGGCTGGAAAGGCTTTATCCAGTTGGCTATCCGCAGCGGTCAATTCCAGACAATCAACGCAACCGAGATTAGAGAAGGCGAACTAAAGGGCTATGACCTCATGACTGGTGAGGTGAATGTTCAAGCCGTACCCGACAGAGAGAGCAAGCCAGTTGTCGGCTACCTTGCATATTTCAAACTGACCAACGGATTCGCCAAATCACTCTACATGAATGCCGAGGAGATTGAGCAACACGCATCCCGCTATTCGCAATCGTATCGAGGCAAATACAAGGATAGCAGCCTTTGGGCAACAGACAAGGATGCGATGGCGAAAAAGACAGTCCTCAAGCTATTGCTCAACCGATTCGCCCCACTTAGCATTGATATGCAGAATGCGGTGCAAGCTGACCAGGCAGTATTGCATGGCGATGGCAAGCTCGACTATGTGGACAACACCAAGAACCAACTCACCGAAGTAGCACAAGCGGCTATGGCAGAGGATGTGGAAAGCGAGGACATTGACACTACCGAAGAAACACCCGAAAATGACACACAATCGCCCGCTAACGGCATTTTGTTTGAGGATGATATAACTACACCAAACGAGGATTAAAAGCGATGAGGCACGATATAAACGAAATATTAGCGGCACAACCCACACAACACAGCCTTGACTGGTATCGTGTGCGACTTGGCAAGTTCACTGGCTCACAAGTGGGGCGGTTGATGAAATCAGGCAGAGGCAAGGATGAGGTGTTCAGCAAGGATGCACTCGCTTACATCAACGAGATAGTAGCAGAAAGGATGCTCAACCCAAGTGTGGTGATGATGGATGAGCTTTTTGAGGAATACCTAATGCAAGTGACAGCCTCATCGAAAGTGTTAGCATGGGGCAATGACCAAGAGATGAATGCGAGGGGTATGTATAAGAATATCACCAAGCGCAATGTCACCAGTTGCGGTGCTATCCAGTTTTGCGACTTCTTCGCAGATTCTCCCGATGGCTTGGTGCTTGATGAAAACGGCACAATAGAGATAAAATGCCCGATGCCAACAACGCACACGTTCTATCTCGCACAAGTTCACGATGCCGAGAGCCTCAAGGCACTCAAGCCCGAATATTACTGGCAATGCATGAGCCACATGGCGGCAGCCTCTGCCGAGTGGTGCGACTGGATGAGTTATTGCCCTTTCAGCAAAAAGCCTCTCCATATCGTAAGGATTGAACACGATGGCGATGCTATCGGGCAGATGCTCACAAGGGTGGCGATGGCTGAAGAACTGGCGAAAGGCATAATTAAAAAGATAAGCGGTATATCATAGTCATAGTTGAAATTTTTGTGGTTATCGAGGGCGGTGTTGACCGCTTGCACCGCCCTTTTTAAAACCAAGCGAAATGAGCGATTATAAGAGCATAAAAGAACTGATTGATACTTACTATCCTGAGATAGCAGAAAGGCTGAAAGATGGCGAAAGAAACGGCAAATAATGGTTGGATATGCTTGCACCGAGCAATGCGAGAATGGCAACACTATGACAACGTGTTTGTCAAAGCCGTGTTTATTGACTTGCTACTATCGGCAACGGCAAAGCCTTGCTGGTCTTGTGGGATAAGACTAACAAGGGGGCAGACATTGCGCTCTTCTCGCAAGATTGAGGAAGATAATAAGATATCCCGACCAACCGTCTTGAGGGCATTGCGCACACTTGAGGATAGTGGCGAGATAGTTAGAGAAAAAATTTCACAAAAACTTGTAAAAACCACCATTGTGAATTATTCTAAATATCAAGACATTAACTTTGTTAGCGGTAAAAATGAAACACCGCAACGTTTACCTCAACGTTTACCGCAAAGTTTACCACTGACAACAAGTAAACAAAATAACAATATAGTTGTAGAAGAAAATAATAACACGCACACGCATGAAGAACTGATAAAAGACCTTTTCAGCCGAGACAACACGATACAAGCCTTCTGCATGAACGAGCGCATAACCCTTGACCAGTGCCGTAAGTATGCCGAGGCGGTAGTGATTGAGTGGCAGCTTACCGATGAGACCCACAACAACCGCAGCCAAGCCATTAAGCACCTACTGGCACAAATACGCAAAAAGGCTGAATGTGACCGAGAACGTGGCATAACATTCAAGGCCAAGAATGAGAGGCTACAGCCGATGATTGACTTCTGCAAGCAGTTGCTCAACGAGGGGCAAAGCCGTGAAGATGTAAGCGCATGGTTCTCTTACTGGACTGAGGACTGCAACGACAACTCAGGGCGCATGAGGTTTGAGGCCGAAATGGCATGGGATAATAGAACACGATTTATTAATTTTTTGAAACGCAAGAGGAGATGACAACCGAAATAAAACTAAAAGACTTCTTAAACATCAACGATGATGATGTGCCGCAATGCGAAACCAACCAGTATGGGGTCACAAGGCCGCAGTATGAGGTCACCATTTGGCGAGATGGTTACAAATACCTCAATGTTTATGCACTCTACAAAAACGGCAATTGGTATTTTAATCCAAATTGGAGTACATTTACGGCTGGTGGTGGCGGTTATCCAAGCGAGAAATATTGGGAGCCTACAACCACAACAAAACAAGACATCATAAAGTATGTTTTAGATTTGAGAGAGTTGGAATATTTTAACAGAAACGAAGTGCTTAGTGCAATAGCCGAGGCACGGCAAATGAGCCTTTTCTAATTATGGCAAAGAAAAGAAAATACAACGATGATGACCGCACAACCACACTCGCAGACCCACAGCTTGAGCGAGCATTGCTGGTGTCGATATTGAGCCATGTGGCAGCTACTGGCTACACGATGACCTTGCGCACATTCCTCACCGATGATGACTTCACCGATGAGCAAAACTGCAACGTTTGGCGGTGGTGCAAGGCTTGTATCGAGAAGGGGCAAGACGTGAACAATCTCAACGTGTATGCCCAATCCCAAGAGGCTGGGATGGTGTTTGAGGTTGAGAGATACATTCAGACCAGGGGCGCAGAAGGTGACATCCTAACACTGGCATCCGCACTGCACACGATGGGCATAAAGCGCAGAATCAGCGAAGGGGCGCAAGACATTCTCATGTCTATTGAGCATGACCCCGAATATATGCCCAGCGATGCGGTGGCAGAACTGGAGCAGATAGTCAATGACACCACCAAGACCATAAAGCCAAAGACGATGCGATGGGGTGAGGTGTTCAAGAGCATTCTCAAACGCACCGAGAAGATGGCGAAAGGTGAGATGCCACAAGGTACACCTTGCGGATTCAGCCTCATTGACAACAAGGGCGGCATGGAACGTGGAGAGTTGATGATTATCGCTGGGCGAAACAGCAACGGCAAGACATCATTCGCATTGTGTTGTGCTGTTGGTGTGGCACAGCGAGGCGATGCGGTGGGTATCTTCAGCCTTGAGATGACCAACGCACAGTTGGGCGCACGAATCTTGAGCCTCACTACTGGAGTGAATGGTGAGCATATCAAGACCGCACGGCTCAACACCGAGGAATGGGATGCAATGATTGCCGCAGATGATTCATTGCCCATCTACTTTGATGAGGTGAGGTCGGCAGACATTGACATGGTGATAGCGAACATCAAGGCGATGGTGGCACAACACGCAGTCAAGGTGATAGTGATTGACTACTTGCAGCTATTGCGCAGCCGAGAAAGAGAGAGACACCAGCAGATGGCATCAATCGCCCATAGGCTTGAAACATTAAGCAAGCAGTTAGAAATAACAATCGTGTTGCTTTCACAGCTCAGGCGAAACGTTGACAAAGACCCGACACCAAGGCTTGAAGAGCTGAAAGAATCGGGCGATATAGCAGATGCGGCAGATAGTGTTTATTTGGTCTATCGCCCCGAAAGGCACGGCAAAGAATTCCGCTACCCCGACATGAGCCAAAACTGGTCGCAGATAACCACCGAAGGCACTGCCTTGCTTATGTGTTGCAAGAACCGCCAAGGCTCATTGAATGGGGAACAGATGCTTGCCTTCGATGCCGAGACAACACGGTTCTATGAACGTGAGACTTTCAAGCCAGCCGAGGCACTGGCAACAACTGACTATAATACACCATTTTAACTAACAATAAAAACAAAAGACAATGCGAATTACGGAACAGATGATTAAAGAGAGAGATGAATGGCTCGATGTTGTGAGCGAGTTGACGGGTATCAACCAGCAAGACATCATGGGCAAGTCAAGGGTTGAGGATGTGGTGATGGCTCGTCACCTACTGACATGGGTGATGCACTCACTTCGTGGTTATTCCTACCCCATGTGTGGCAGACTGCTCAAGTGTAACCCATCCACAGCGACACACCGCAATGGCATCATCGCCAACTGGCATCACACGAAAGAGATGCAGACGATAATCGACAAACTAAAGGCACGAAACAATGAGGCGCAAAGAAATTGATGCGGACACCGTGCTTGCATGGGCGGTGATGATTGAGTTGATTGTTGGACTATTAACGATTTTGACATGAGCGACAAGTTAGACAAACGAAAAGGTGAGATGTGCTACAACTGCAAGCACTTCACAATTAGAGAGACAAAAAATCGCACAATGTTCATCTGCAAGGATGACCGATTCCGCCTCGTTGGGGCTGGATGGTGCAAAAGTTATGAACCGATAAAAGAACGTGAGATATGACAAGAGAAGACAAAGTAGTAGAGCGCATCACTTACTTGACGAAGATTGCGCTTGGCGAGGAACCGAACAAGGACTTCAGCGAGGCGATATTGCAGGCGGCCATCAAGGTGGCGAAGGTGGGATACAGCTTTGCTGTTGACGAGGCCGCTGAGTGGCTTGATGAAAACATGAATGATGTTGGCATTCGGTTTATGAGAGGTGACGAGATAAAGGATATTGTTGATTTATTTCGCAAGGCAATGAAAGGAGAATAAATATGAAACCAGAACAGATTTCACAGACAAAGGTGTGGAGAATTAATGATTGTAGGCTTGTTATTGCTGGTACTATTCCACTTGCGATAGAGATATACAATGCCAAATATCCACTCGATAATGTTGAAAAAGTAGAGCTTATCAAATCGAGTTGGGATTATTCTTACGCTTTAATTAATGATGATTTATTTAAAGAAGAGTTATAATGAAACGAGAATTATTCATTTGTAGTTGCGAGAACACAGAGCATCAGATTGTGTTCTCATGGTTTGAGGACGATGATGTGGCGAATGTTTATGCTACAATTCATCTGCGGAAGAAGTCCTTTTGGACAAGGCTGAAATATGGTATTAAGTACATCTTTGGTTATCAGTGCCGATATGGTGCTTTTGACGAGTTTATCTTCAACCCTAGCGATGCGAGGAGGCTACAGAAAGTCGTGAATTTCTTAAAAGAGGAAAGCAATGACACAGGAACAAAAAACAAAGATTAGTGAGCATTTTGACAAGTTACATGCTATTGTAAGCGATTATGGTCTCAATGTCCCCAATGACATAAGAGACGCCCTGAGAGCAACCTATCTTGCTGGTGCGGACTATGCGCTAGACATCTACTGCCCGCAGTGGATAAGTGTGGAGGATGAGCTGCCACCAATGCACTGCCATTTGCAAGACTTGGGCGAAAGCACTTATGGAAGAGGTAAGATATTTTGCGATTCATTGCCAGTTGTTACGCATCGTGTTGATGGTTGCATAGATATGCACTGCCTCATGTTTAACGGAGAAAAGAATGAGTTTGTTTGGGGAGGGTGGAATGGTAGCCTTAGAGAACCATTTGACGGCAGCATGATAACCCACTGGATGAAACCGACACCACCCACTTGTTCGGAATTTCCGAACAAGTGCGAGAAAGGAGGTGAGGAATGAAACGAACCACAACTGGCTACACTGGCATCGCAGCTTGTCACAATGAGCAATGCCCGAGCCACAAGAATTGTTTGCGGTGGCAGATAGGACAACGTGACCCACAAATCATCGCAGGGAACTTTGCACCCAAAAGCAAATATTCTCAACGATGCGGAGACTTCAAGAAAGCAAGGTATTAATCACAAGGCGGCTGCACCGAGTTCAGCAAATAATCTAATTAGTGTGTGCAAGCGAATTGACGAACACCGCAGCCGCCTTTAATTCAACATAAAAATGGACAAAGAACAATGCAAGATATGTAGACAATATCCACCATGCAGTAAAAATAAATGCTGCAAACAATGCGGGGTTATGCAATGCAACAGCCGACAATGTGAGAACTTGACAGTGAGCCGAAAGAACAAACAAAATGCCATGCCCTGGTATTTGAGAGGATGATGACATATGAGACAAGAGGAACACAAAATACAGTGTGCAATCGTGAAATGGTTCTATTATGCCTATCCACAATATAGGGGCGGATTGTTCTTCGCCATACCCAATGGCGGACACCGCAATATCCAAACAGCCCGCTCTCTCAAGGCAGAGGGTGTCACGGCTGGAGTGAGTGACTTGATGTTGTTGGTGGCGAATCGTGGCTACCATGCCCTATGTGTCGAGGTCAAGACCATCAAAGGTCGGCAATCGGAATTTCAAAAGGCATGGGAGCAGAGAGTGAAGGCGCAAGGCTTTTGTTATGCCATCGTGCGCTCACTTGATGACTTTGCAGAGCTGGCAAGGTGGTATCTCAACGAGCCACCGAAAGCGAGGCTGCAAGGCAGACTGAAATTGTAATTATTTCTTTTTCATACTGATACATTAAATTGTTATAAGTTCAACATCATTTATTAACCCGTGGAGGGCGCAAAGATGTTGTGAAAGTTTTTGGGATTGTGTGGGTGTGCTTGAGATGAGTGCACCCACACGTTTTATTGTAGAATGCGAAATTTACACGCTCTTTTGCGCCCTAAGCGCATTTAATGTCTTTTTGGTATAGTTTATCATCCAAAGAAAAATAATCGCTGAGAATGGCTTAAAATGAAAATCCCGCCATCTTCACAGACAACGGGCAAAAACTAAACCTGTATATTATGAATGAAAAAATTTATTACCGCCACAAAGATAAAAAATATTTTTCAAAAAACCGCAAAAAGTTGTGTAAATTGAAAATCTTTTTACTACCTTTGCGAAAAAGTTAAAGGAGGGTACTACAATGACTTACAATCAAGCACTTAATCAATACAAAAAGAAAAGGGGCAGACCCCCAAAATTTAAGACCGCAAAGGAACTTGCAAAGGCTTTTGAGGACTACAAGGATTTTGTGGATGCCAACCCCTATGAGATTGTGACCATCTTCAAAGGTGAGGAGTGTGTCCGCAGGGTGCAACACCCCTACACTCTTTGCGGTTTCATGGTTTTCATTGATTCCATGAGTGAATGGTGCGACTGGAAGAGATACACCATCCAAAGAGGCGATGATTTTTTAGGGGTCATTTCACGCATAGAGACCGAGGTAAGAGAGCATCAAGTGGGCGGTGGCATGACTGGACAATACAATGCCAACCTCACTGCAAGGCTCAATGGTCTCACCGACAAGAAAGATGTCACCTCCAAGGGTGAGCGAATTGACCTCAAGTTTGAGATTGTGGATGGCAAAAGCGAGTAGGATATTGAGGCGCAATGCCGATGCCCTAAAGAGTGGCAAGTACCGAATCATTGCCAACAAGGGTGGCACACGTTCAACGAAAACGTGGTCATTGCTCCAACTCATGCTCATCATCGCCACAACCCAAAAGGTTCTCATCTCCATTGTCAGCGAATCAATGCCCCACCTTCGTAAGGGTGCGATGCGTGACATGGAGAGAATCCTTGACAATGCCCACCTCATTGAGGACAAGCACTTCCAACGCAATAGAACCGAGAACACCATCACCTTCCCCAATGGTGGCATGATAGAGTTCTTTTCGGTTGATAGCTACACGAAGGTGCATGGAGCGCAAAGAGACTACCTCTTCATCAATGAGTGCAACAACATTGAGTGGGAGATATACCGCCAACTTGCCATTCGTACAAGCAAGGTTGTGTTCCTTGACTGGAATCCAAGGTCTGCCTTTTGGTGGGATGAGAGACTTGAGGGGAGAGAGGATTCAATCCTCATCAAGTCCACTTACCTTGACAACCCCTTCCTCTCTGCCTCGCAGATTGCAGAGATAGAGAGCAACAAGGGCGATGAGAATTGGTGGAGGGTCTATGGACTTGGAGAGAATGGCAGTGTTGAAGGTTTGGTCTACACACGATTCAAGATTGTGCAGAACTATCCCACTACTGGCAAGATGCGGTTCTTCTGCCTTGACTTTGGATTCACGAATGACCCGACTGCCATCCTCAAGGTCACACTCCAAGGAGGGGAGTTGTGGATTGAGGAGGTGGCTTATCAAGTGGGGATGCTCAACAAGGACATCGCAGATGCTCTCATCAATGCAGGGGCAACACGCACCGACAACATTGTAGCTGATAGTGCAGAGCCAAAGAGTATTGCCGAGCTTAATGCTTTTGGTGGTCTCAACATTAAGGCAACCGCAAAGGGGGCAGGGTCAATTGTTGCAGGAATCAATGCGGTGCAAGCATACCAACTCAATGTGATGAGTGATGCACTTGGTACGATTGAGGAACTGCGCAACTACTCTTGGAAGAAGGACATCAATGGCAATTACCTCAATGTGCCAGTGGATAAATACAACCACGCACTTGATGCCCTGCGCTATGGTGTGACCACATTCTTAATGGCGCAAAGGTCATACTCAACACCAAGACCGCACATAGGGCATATTTGTTAATTTAAGGCGCATACAACAACGAAACAAGATGAACACTAACAAGATATTAAGACGAGAGAGAAAGCGGCTGAATGACACGCTTGGCGCAACCGAATGGCAGAGGCGGCAAACACTATACAAGCCATTCAAGGTCTTTGTCATGTTGATGCCGTACATGACCACCGAGAGTGTGGGGCGATTGGCTATCATACCACCGCCTCGCAAGATTGGCAAACATGAAATCCCACAAGACTTGCAGATGGTGACATTCGGCACGTTGACCAAGTTGCAGAACACCGCCAAGAGCAATGACTTCCTGAAGGTGTGTTGTGAGTTGGTGGCGGTGCTTACTGGTGAGAGCGCAGAACGTGTGGCAAGCAGACCAGCGATAGAGGTCATCGGCACTGTGAACATGGTGCAGACCGAAATGGAGCGCATCGGCAAGCTGTTCCAGTCATTGGGTGTCGAACATTCAAGCGATGAGGTGGCGGCTGGCATTGACAAGCTGGAGTTCGGCACTTTCGGCATCGTGGACTGGTATGCAAAGCGCATGGGCATCATTGACCATGAGGAAGTGTTCAACACACCGTGGGCAAGAATCTTCCAGTGCATGAAGATTGACCATGAGAACAACGAATTTGAGAAACGATATAGGCAAATATTAGAACGGAGGATTAAAAGGAAATGAGCAGGGTTATTGAGAGCATAGCAGCCGAGATGGGTTGTGCCTACATCTATGACGATTGGGGGCGCATCAACCTCAAGGCTGACAGATACGGCAACCGCAAGCAGACACGGCTAATCATTGAGACATTGCCGACCAATGGGCAGATAGACACACGTTTTGCGCCAGTGGTACGAACCTCACGCACTTGCATCGTGGCATTCTTGAAACCTTGTGCGCTTGACTTTGAGGGCGCAGAGGTGGGCAACATCGTTGATGAGATGATAGACTTAGCGAAACAATTCATCAAACGTGTGGATGCAAGCGGATATTATGAACCAATCACAACGATGCTGGACTACAATGTAGTGCTTGACTTCTTGGATGCGAACATGGCGGGCGTGCGTGTCACACTTGAGTTGAAAGAGCTGGAGGGTGAGTGCGTATGACACCAAAAGAGTTGTCATCGGCATTGACTGGCACAGCCTACAACCGCATCGTGCAACTGCGTGACGAAATCAGGGATGCGATAGGGCGCATGGGGCTGAAGGCAAGCGGTAGGACACAAGATTCTCTCAAGGTGCGTGTGGATGGTAACACGGTGATTCTTGAGGGTAGGGCATTCTTTCCGACTTTGCAGTATGGCTCAAAGCCGTGGAGTGGCTCAACTGGTGTGCGTTGCACATTCAATGAGTTCAAGGCTATCATCCGTGATTGGGCAACAGCAAAGGGGCTGTCTTTCGGTGATGCCACAACGCATGAGCGCACGATTGGGGCAATCGCCATGACCATCATACGCAGAGGCTCAAAGGTCTACCGCAGTGGGCAGAGGCTTGATGTGTATGACACATTGATAGACGAGGCACTGCTTGACTTGGGCGAACAACTCAACCTCATCAACGTTAAAGCGGTGGATGTGGTAATCGATAAATGGGCAAAGAACAACTAACGAGATAGGAGATACAAGATAATGGCTGAAACACTATTAAATCGAGCGAGGCTTAACAACGCACCGCAGAATCAACCATACAGCAAGGCAAACACGCAATCGCAGATATTGGCAGATGGAGTGGTGGCAAATGCGCCACTTGTGGCATTGGCTTATTCTTTCGCATTGCTGACCTTTGAGGGGAATAGCACCCATGCTGGCAATAACATCACGATAGCTTGTGGCAGTTACAGCATCACGGTGAGACTTGATGCCGATGGCTATGGCGAGCTGTCGCTGCTACCTTTCATCCGCAATGCGGTGTTGGCATCACAAGTTTTAGACAACCCACTCTATACGGAGGAAGGTGCAGAGAATGTGGACAACGGATTCAGAGGATATATAGACATCACGATGACGGAAACGAACCAGTCACCGATGGCAATGCGTGTGTATTACATCTTCGGCAATTATGCGCCAAAGGGTGAGATGGTCACCGACCTTTATTTCGATTATGATGCCAACGGTGAGACATGGTGCAACGTGGATGATGCCGCCAACTACACGGCAAGCGGTGTGCCAACCGCCTTTGAGACAAACTGGTTCAACATCAACGAGATTGTGGAGAGCGAGCCGACTGGTGACTTCGTGATGCCGTTGATGGTGGCCTGGTATTATGGGGGTGATGACATCCAGTTCGACACGATAAATTATCACTTCCGTTATGACTGCCGAGCCGACAACGTGATAAAGGTGCGATGGCTCGACACCGATGGAAACATCAACACCCGCAAATTCGGCATTTCCGCTCAATCTCATGGCGCATCTACCTCAAGCACATGGCAGAGACCACACGCAATAAAAGAGATTGTAGATGGCTACGATAGAGGCAAGGATGAGTGGGCAACACTAACACCGAAAGAGAGCATCACGATTGGCGATGACTGCATCCCGATGACACACTACAACTGGCTCAAGGGTCTTGCATCGTCTGCAATCATTGAGGCTTATATGGGTGGTGTGTGGGTGCGCTGCAATCGTGGTGACATCACCTTTGAATGTGACCCACGAAAGGCGCAGTTCTCTGCATCGCTGACTTTGACACTCCCCACCGATGATGTGCAACAATTCTAATGAGGATGAACCATGAGCAAGCAACAGCTTTACATCAACGGCAAGGCGGTGGATATGCCGAGCAGCGAGATAAAAATTAAGGTAGAAAGCAACATCTTCAATGATGCTGGCAGCATTATGACCGCTCACTCTTACAGCCTCACATTGCCTCGTACGATGACCAATGACAGCATCATGCACAACGCATATGTGCCAATTTCCGACACCGCAAACAAAAGCACACACCGATATTTGAGGGCATCGCTCTTCGTAGATGGTGTGCCGATGTTTGAAAAAGGGCAAGCGGTTGTCAACAAAGTAGATGACAAAGGTTATAGCATCAACTTATATTGGGGTCTGTTAGGAATCTTTGAAACCATCAAGGATGAGGGGCTAAATGTGTGTGACATCCCAGCATCGGCTTACTGGAGTGAGAGCCGTGCGAGGTGGCGGTATCTTGAGCAATACGATGCCCAATTGCCGCAGTATATCAGTGGCATGACACAAGATATTTACAACACCCTTGACACTGAGAGCAAAGAGTTGGCAGATATTTCGCCGTGGTTGTTGCCTTCCGTTCAAGTCCGCACCGTCTTGAATGACATAATGAACACTTATGGATTAACACTGCAACTCTCCACTGAGGCAAACATCCGCATTAATAGGTTGTGGCATCCGCTAACCTCACGCAAAGCGGTGGCAGATGGCGAGAAAGTGACAATCAACGGAGTGGTGCAGATGCATCAGATGGCAACAAACAAATGGGTGCCTACCTTTTTGCCTACACAAATAGACCCGCAACATTTCCCCAATATCCAATGGGCAGTGTTGGCACTACCTGACCACCCACCAACATTGAATCATTCGGCAACCAACGGTAACATCGCCAATGATTGCACGGCAATTGGCAGAGGCAATCAATATGAACGAGTTGGTTATATGGATGCCAACTGCGACATCAAGGTTACAAGAGTGCGCATTTTTGGGGCATTGCCATATCCATCTATCATCTACATCCCAGCTCTTAACGATAGGAGGATTGCGCCCACCTATGATAGTGGCAGCAACCCACCACAAACATATGACATAGACATTAAAGAATCTTTTAGTGTGTCGAGCGGTGAGGAAATCCTGAGACTTGCAGACGAATGGCAAGACCCCGACCCATCATTTAGTGCTGGAGTGCTTAACATTCAAATCACCATTGATGAGGCAGACGGTGTACGGAATCAGCGACCATATGACCTTGTGCGCAATTATCCCAATGTGGGGATAGTTGACTATCTATCCGAAATATTAGCGCATATAGGCGGTTGCATTGTGGGCAGTGTTTCGACACCTAACACTTTAAGGATTTACACTATTGACGAGATAGCACAAAAAGAGCCGATTGCGTTGGACACATACGGTGTCAAGTCAATCACGATGGGCATAGACAACACAGCTCAAAAAAATGTGTATATGCACACCGAGAATGACGATGCCTACACACACGATAAGGCAGAAGGTGTCATCTACACCAATGACACAACATTGCCAAAAGAACGCACCGCATTTGATTCAAAGTTCAAAGTGCCGGTGCTTGGTATCGTGAAACTTTGGGATGTTGACAAAGAAGAACACAAAGCATCGTGGAACAATGCTGGGGATTATATTGCGAGTGAATTCAACGGCTCAATCATAAATGATGGTCAAGATTTCGCCAATACGATAGCCGATTATTACACGAACTATGCGAAGTGGATAGAACACCCAAAAATAGTGGAGGCTATCGTTAAAATGTCGGTGCTTGAGCTGACGAAATTCGACTTTACAAGACCAATATACATCAAGCAACTTAGTCGCTCATATGTTGTGAAATCTCTTGACAGCGAGGGCGGCGATAATTACAAGTTAACAATGTTACAGATATAGGAGGACAAGCACACATGGCAGACATGACCACCAAGATATTGACTGTTGAGATCGATGCTGACAAAGCGATTAACGGCATTGTCAACCTCAACAACGCAATAGACAAGAACACTCAACAAATCAAGGCAAACAATGCTATGATTGCCGAGAACAACAAGGCAATGCAACAAGAGGGCGCAGATGCTATGGCGCTCGTTGCCCAAAACCAAAAGCTGGCGCAGTCGAATGTCGAACTTGAGGCAAAGACCAGGGCATTGAAAGACGAAAAGCGAGCCTTGATGAAAGAGACGCAAAACGAGATTAAGATGCAGACCCAAGCCGAGGGTTCGCTGAAATCTCTCAGGGCGCAATTGTCTAACCTCACCAAACAATATGATTCACTCAGCAAGGCAGAGCGGCAAAACGAGCAAGTCGGGGGCGCATTGCTCAAGCAGATTAACTCAGTGACCACTGAAATCAAGACAGCCGAAGAAGAGACACAAAGATACTTCCGCAACGTGGGCAATTATCCTGAGACTGCTGAGAGTGTGAAAGGCGCATTGCGTTCCATGCAAGATGAGATTATCAACTTGACAATGGAGTATCGCCAAATGAGCGATGAGATGCAGAACAGCGAGGCGGGACAAGCGATGAAACAACGCATCGAAGAACTGACTCAAAAAGCCAGCGAATACAAAGATGCGATGAGTGATGTCAAGCAGTCCATTCGTGAGGGTGCGAGTGATACAAGAGGGCTTGACACCGCCATTCAAGCAGGGCAGACATTGGCAGCGACATTCGGATTGGCTAATAATGCGGCAGTGGCTCTTGGAATCAGCACCGATGGGTTACAGCAAGCGATGCTCAAGATGCAACAAGCTATGCAAGCCGTACAAGCCTTACAGGTAATACAAAACGCATTACAAAAGCAGTCAAATCTCATGCGAGGGATTGACCTTATACAAACAAAGGCAGCGAATGCCGCCAAAGCACTCAACGCAAAAATAACAGCGCAAGAAACTGGAGCGACCA
>Ga0310694_10001012_pt1 | contig 33644 bp, 29 predicted proteins | sample 174DNAGHGhighgp2_FD_203884 | JGI IMG/M metagenome (GOLD analysis project Ga0310694, IMG submission 203884) | Sheep rumen microbial communities from Palmerston North, Manawatu-Wanganui, New Zealand - 1742 DNA GHGhigh gp2 (v2) (version 2) | ecosystem: Host-associated > Mammals > Digestive system... | reverse complement strand
GGAGCATGGTACACGATCAATCCCTCGTGATCTGGAAAAAACGACTTTTCCCGTACCCGACAGACGGCAGGTTTCCTGGCTCGCGGCGTTTCGCCCATCGCCTTCCCGGTCTCCCAGTGGCCGCGCCTCTTGACGCTCGATGGACTCTTCCGCATACAGTGACGAGATCGCACAGGCCTTGCACCTGTTTCCCTTTTACCCTTTGCCCCCAAGGGCGGCAAAGGCACCGACTGCTGTATTCAATTTTCTACAGTATACCTCCTTCCCCTCCCCCCTGTCAATACGAAGGCGCATCCTGCGCCCGCCCGCATGGCCATGGAAGCGGACACATCCTGTATCTCGTTGCCGTCCTGCGGGGGGCGAAGCATTGGTGGATCGCCCTGATCGCGGGCGTCCTGCTGACGGCCCTGCCGATGTGGTGGATCTTCCAGCGGATCACCGCCAAGAAGGCGTTCAAGATCTTCGGCGTGGTGTACATCGGCGCCATCGTGCTGCTGAACTGCGTGGCCGTGGGGAATCTGATCGCGTCCCCCTCCGCCTTTACCGGGATCTTCGCCGCCGGTTCCCTGCTCTTCCTCGTCAGCGACATCGTGCTCATCCTGAACACCTTCGGCAAGGAGACGAAGCAGGGCCTGCGGGTGACCAACGTCAGCCTCTACTACGCCGGGCAGATCCTGATCGCTTTGAGCCTGCTGTTTTTGAACTGAACGACGCCATACGAAAACGATCCCCCGGACAACGCCGGGGGATCGGGTGTTTTTGGGGGACGGATCAATACTTCTTCGCGTCCTTCACATGTTCGAGATGGTCCTCGTAGGCCTTCAGGTTCCGGGGGTTCTCGGAGACCTCCGTGTCGCCCACCCGCCACCAGGCGCCGTAGCCCTCGGTCATGGACTTGGGCAGGACCCGGATGTCGAACACCACGGGCACGCCCTCTATGGTCTTGGCCTCCTTGAGGGCCGCGTACAGCTCCGGGAGGGAACGGATGGTGTAGGCCTTGCAGCCGTAGCCCTCGGCGATCTTCGCAAAGTCCACCGGCATGAAGGGGCCGGAGTGCTCCCCGTCCTCGCCCCTAAAGCGGAGCTCGGTGCAGAGGGTGTCGTTGCCGTGGCCCACCTGCAGGTTGTTGATGCAGCCGAAGGAGGCGTTGTTGAACACGCAGACGTTGATCTTCCTGTGCTCCTGGACGGCGGTCAAAAGCTCCGAGTGGAGCATGACGAAGCTGCCGTCGCCCACCATGGCGTACACGTCTCGATCGCCGATGGCGTACTTGACGCCCAGGGCCCCGGAGATCTCATAGCCCATGCAGGAGTAGCCGTATTCCATGTTGTAGGTGTCCACGGCCCGGGCGCACCACATGCGCTGCATGTCCCCGGGCAGGGAGCCGGCGGAGCCGATGGCCACGTCCTCGGGGTCGATGGCGAAGTTGATGGCGCCCAGCACGGCGGTCTGGGTCAGGCAGGCGTCCAGGTCTTTCGCGAACCGGTCCGCAGAGGCGGCGTTGGCGTCGTTGACCTCGGGCACGTAGCCCTCCTTGTACTCGATGTGCTGGAGCCGACAGAGCTCCTTGGCCCAGCGGTCCCGGGCGGCCTCGATCTCACCGGCATAGGGGGCCTTGTAGCCGTCCAGCTCGGAAAGCAGGGCCGGCAGAGCCCGCTTGGCGTCGGCGACGACGGGCACGGCGTCCAGCTTCAGGGCCTGGAACTCGGACACGTTGACGTTGACGAATTTGGCGTCCTCCCGGAACAGCCACTTGGAGGAGGTGGTGAAGTCGGTGTAGCGGGTGCCCACGCCGATGATCACGTCCGCTTCCTTGGCGATCTCGTTGGCGGCGGAACAGCCCGTGACGCCGATGCCGCCCAGGTTCAGGGGATGATCGTAGACGACGGCGCTCTTGCCCGCCTGGGTCTCCGCGAAGGGGATGCCCGTGGTCTCGGCGAAGGTCTTGAACTCCTCGTGGGCCTCGCTGTAGCGGACGCCGCCGCCGCAGATCAGCAGGGGCTTCTTCGCGGCGCGGATGACCGCGGCCGCCTCGGAAAGGGCCTCCGCCTCCGGTAGCCGCCGGGCCAGGCGATGGACCCGCTTCTGGAAGAAGGACTCGGGGTAGTCGTATGCCTCGCCCTCCACGTCCTGGGGGATAGCCAGGCACACCGCGCCGGTGTTGGCCGGGTCCGTCAGCACCCGGAAGGCGGAAAGTAGCGCGCTCATGAGCTGCTCGGGGCGGACGATGCGGTCCCAATACCGGCAGACGGCCCGGAAGGCGTCGTTGGTGGAGATGGACAGATCGTGGATCTGCTCGATCTGCTGGAGCACCGGGTCCGGCTGACGGCAGGCGTACACGTCGCCGGGCAGGATCAGCACCGGGATGTTGTTGGCCGTGGCGGTGGCGGCGGCGGTGACCATGTTGGCTGCGCCGGGGCCCACGGAGGAGGTCACGGCGATGATCTTCTTCCGCTTCATCTGCTTAGCGAAGGCCACGGCGGTATGGGCCATGCCCTGCTCGTTCTTGCCCTGCCAGACCTTCAGGCGGCGGGTCTCCTGCCTAAGGGCCTGCCCCAGGCCCACCACGTTGCCGTGGCCCGGGAGCATGATGACGCCCTCCACGAAGGGATGCTCCACGCCGTCATAGGCGATGAATTGGTTCTCCAGAAAACGTACCAGGGCCTGGGCCATGGTCAAGCGAACGGTCTTCATGTGTACCTCCTGATGAAATGGGGATCAGCCCTTGAAAATGTGGTCGTTGGCGTCCGGCTTCCACAGCCAGGCGTGCTCGGGATCGTCGATGCGGGTCTTCTGCCAGGGGTCGCCGGGAAGATGCCGGATGCCCCAGGCGTAGCACATGGCGTAGCCCGGCGCGGCCACCTGGGAATGGAACCCATGGTTGATGACGGCGAGGCCGTTGTGATGGGTCTCGTAGATCTGGCCGTTAGCAAAGCCGGCGCCGAAGCCCTGGGGATAATCGAACCGGTAGAAATACACCTCCGGCTGGGGGTGATGATGAGGCGGATAGGAGGACCACTTGCCGGGGAAGTTGAGGACCTCGCCCAGGACCATGTTGGAGAAGGGCGCGTTCTCATAGTCGAAGAAGGTCTTGATCTCCCGGCGCATGGCGCCCATAAGCTCCCCATTGGCCCCGGCGTGCTGGACCTGGACCGTCTCGGGGGTGTAGAGGACGGGCTCGTAGTCCCGATCGTTGGGGGTCTGCTGGATGTACAGCTCCGCGTGAGATCTGGCGATCAGGCCGATTTGGGTCCCCCGGGGCGCCAGCAGGCAGTAGGCCTCATAGCGGAAGCAGTCGGGCCGCTCCATGGGCACGACCTTCTCCCCGTAGCTCAGCTCCACCGCGCCCTCGAACAGCAGCACGGCGGTCTCCTTCTCAGGATCGTGGATGGCGTAGGCGTCTCCCGGCTCCAGCACCAGCAGGCCCACGTCCATCATGGTGCCGAGATCGTCCCGGGCGGCGTCGATATAGGCGTTGTAGCCCCGATGGAGCTTCTTGTCGAAGTACATAGCTTTCTCCTTTTACAGCCCCGTGTGCGCGGCGATATATTTGCGGCCCTTGATGGCGTATTCGAGGGGGTTCGCCTTGGCGGGGTCCTGCTCGGCCTCCACCAGGAGCCAACCCTCATATTTGGCGTCGGACAGGACCTTGAACACCGGGTCGAAATCCACGTCCCCGTCCCCGGGCACGGTGAAGGCCCCGTTGCGCACGGCGGTCAAAAAGCTCCAATCCTTGTCCCGGGCTTCCTTCACCACGGAAAGGCGCATGTCCTTCAGGTGGACGTGGCCCACCCGATCCACGTACTTCTTCAGCATGGCCAGAGGGTCCTCCCCGGCGAAGGTGAAGTGGCCCGTGTCGTAGCAGAGGAACACGTAGCGGGGGTCGGTGTTGGCCATCATCCGATCGGTCTCCGCGGCGGTCTGGACCACGGTGCCCATGTGGTGATGGAAGCAGAGCTTGAAGCCCCGCTCCACGGCCGCCTTGCCGAGAGCGTCCAGGCCGTTACAGAGGCGATCCCACTCCGCGTCGTCCATGACGTGCTTGTGGTTGCCGGTCAAAATGGGGGTGTCCACCTGGCCCTGGATGGAATAGCTCTGCTCGGACACGTTGATCCGGTCAGCGCCCACGGCTTTGAGGAAGTCCAGCTCCCGGTTGAAATCCGCCAGATTCTCCTCGAGAGGCTTGGTCAGCAGGAAGGAGGAGAACCAGCGGCTGGCGATCCGCATGCCGCGCAAATCCAGCTCCCACTTCAGTTCCTGGGGGTCCTTGGGATACTTGTTGCCGATCTCGCAGCCGGTGAACCCGGCGAGGGCCATCTCGCTGACGGTCTGGCGGAAGGTGTTCTCCGCGCCCAGCTCGGGCATGTCGTCGTTGCACCAGCCGATGGGGGCGATGCCCAATTTTACTTTCGTTGCGTCAAACAGTGCCATGGTTTGCTCCTTTCAGATCCTGGCTACGCCGCTTCGGCGCGCCGCCTCCGCGACGGCCGCCGCCACGGTGGGACCCACCCGCTTGTCGAAGGCTTTGGGCAGGATATAGTCTTTGTTCAGCTCCTCCGCCGTGACCAGCTCCGCCAGAGCGTGGGAGGCGGCCAGCTTCATCTCCTCGTTGATCTCCCGGGCGCGCACGTCCAGAGCGCCGCGGAAGAGGCCCGGGAACACCAGCACATTGTTGATCTGGTTGGGATGGTCGCTGCGGCCGGTGCCCACGATGGCGGCTCCGGCGGCCTTGGCCTCCTCCGGCTCGATCTCGGGGACCGGGTTCGCCATGGGGAAGACCACGGCGTTCTCCGCCATGGACTTGATCATCTCCTGGGACACGATGTGGGGGGCGCTGACGCCCACGAACACGTCCGCCCCCTTAAGAGCATCGGCCAAGGTGCCGCTGAACCGCTCCGGGTTGGTGATGGCGGCCATCTGGGCCTGGGCGGGGTTCATGTCGGCGCCTTCGCACAGGATGCCGCAGCGATCCACCATCTTCAGGTGCTTCACGCCCAGATTCATGAGATGTTTGCCGATGGCGATGCCGGCGGACCCGGCGCCGTTGATGACCATTTTGATCTCGTCGATCCGCTTATGGACCACCTTCAGGGCGTTGAGGATGGCGGCGCCCACCACGATGGCGGTGCCGTGCTGATCGTCGTGGAACACAGGGATGTCGCAGATCTCCTTCAGCCGCCGTTCGATCTCGAAGCAGCGGGGGGCCGCGATATCCTCCAGGTTGATGCCGCCGAAGCTGCCGGAGATCAGGTAGATGGTGCGGACGATCTCGTCCACGTCCTTGCTGCGGATGCAGATGGGAAAGGCGTCCACGTCGGCGAAGGCCTTGAACAGGGCGCACTTGCCTTCCATCACCGGCATGCCCGCCTCGGGGCCGATGTCGCCGAGGCCCAGGACCGCGGTGCCGTCGGTGATCACCGCCACCAGGTTGTGCCGGCGGGTCAGCTCGTAGGACTTGTTCACGTCCTTCTGGATCTCCAAACAGGGCTGGGCCACGCCCGGGGTGTACGCAAGGCTCAGATCGTCCTTGTTGTTCACGGGCACCTTGGAGATGACCTCGATCTTGCCCTTCCATTCCCCGTGGAGGCGCAGGGATTCCTTTGCGTAATCCATGAAATCTTTCTCCTTTATCGCTTGATGACTTTCGGGAGCGTGGAGCCGCCGTAGGGCATGCTGAGCACCCGGGCGTCGGGGCCCAGCTTTTGGAAGGCGTGGTCCAAGGCCGCCTGAGCCGAGGGCTGGGGCACCAGGAAGAGGGAGCGGACGAACTCGTCGTCCAGCTCGCTCACCAGATCCACCTCCGCCTTCTCCAGCACCATAGCGATGGCCGCCGCCTTGTGGCCGCCCAGCTTGAACTCCCGCTGGATGCGCTCGATGAGGGAATGGGCCGTGGGGGCGGTGGTCATCCATTCCTCGAAGGTCTTCTCCCCCAGGCCCTCCCGGCAGGAGCCGATGAGGATGATGACGCCCCCGTCCTTCACGGCGTGCTTGGCGTTGTCCAGGGCCTTCTGGGTCTGATAGAGATTGAGATCCTTGGGCGCGCCGCCCTGGGAGACCAGGACGATGTCCGCCGCCTCGGTGAGCTCCTTCCGGTACAGGGTGTCGAGAAAGGCGCAGCCCGCCCGATGGGCTTTCGTCACGTCTCCGGCGACGGCCTTCAGAATCTCTTTATGCTCGGAAAGGACCACGTTCAAAATGAAGTCGACGCCTACCATGGCCCCGGCTTCCTCAATGTCCATCCTGAGGGGATTCCCTTCCAGGTTTCCGGCACAGCATTCCGGCAGGATCATGCGGCTGTGATTCGATTGGATGGCGGCCCGGGTGGACACGCCGGGCATGATGGCCTTGGCGCCGCCGGAATAGCCGGCGAAATAGTGATATTCGATGTTGCCCAAGCAGATGCGCCGATCCGCTTCCGCCACCGCCCGGGTAATGTCCACGGGGGTGCCCCGGGAGGTGACGCCGTAGGAGACGCAGTCGTTGGGGTCGCTGTCCACGCACCGGATCTCGGCATAGGCCCGCTCTCCGGCCAGCTTCCGGTGCTCCTCGTCCGTCTGGGGCCGATGGCTGCCCAGGGCGAAGACCAGCGTGATGTCCTCCGGCCGGACGCCGCCTGCGTAGAGCTCGTCCAGCAGGGCTGGCATGACCTGCCAGGTGGGCATGGGCCGGGTGATGTCGCTGGTGACGACGGCGATTTTCTCCCCGGGGCGGACGATCTCCCGGAGCCGGGGCGAGCCGATGGGCTCCCGCAGGGCCCGGATCACCTCCGCCTCGCCGGTGAGGCCCAGGGGCACGTCGTTGGCGTGGAGCTCCCCGATCAGGTTCCTCTCGGGGACCTCCACCTCCTGGACGCCGGTACCAAACCCAAAGGTCAGTTTCATTCCGCTTTCTTTCTGGCCACGACGGCCTTGACCTGCTCCTCGATGTGGGCTGCCGTCAGGCCGAACCGCTTCTGCAGGTAGCCCTGGGTGCCCACTTCACCGAACTCGTCCTCCACGGCCACGCACGCGGCGGGCACGGGGCAGCCCTCGGCCAGGGCTTCCAGCACCATGGCATAGAGGCCGCCGTGCCGGTTGGCGTTTTCCGCCACCACCACGGCGCCGGTCTTCCTGGCCCAGGCCAGCACGGCTTCAGTATCGAGGGGCTTGATGGTGAAGCAGTCCACCACAGCCACAGAAAGCCCCTGCTTCTCCAGGGACAGGGCGGCCTGCATGGCCTCGTGGAGCATGATGCCGGCGGCGAAGATCACCGCGTCATCGCCTTCCCGCAGGGTGACGGCCTTGCCGATGGGAAGCTCGCTTCCCTCCTCGTACACTCGGGCCAGCTGCTTGCGGCCCACCCGGATGTACTTGATCCCCGGACGATAGACGCACTGCTTGAGCACGCTTTCGAGGCAGGTGGGATCGGACACGTCGATGACGGTGCTGCCGGGCAAAACGTTATAGAGAGCCACATCCTCAAAGGGCATGTGGGTGCCGCCGTTCATGGCCGCCGTGACGCCGGGATCGGTGCCGATCACGGTGATGTCGTTCTTGCCGTAGCCGCCGGAAAGGAATATCTGGTCGTAGCAGCGACGGGACGCGAAGGGACCGAAGGAGTGGATGATGGGCCGATACCCTGCCACGGCCAGGCCCGCGGCCACGCCGGCCATGTTGCTCTCGGCGATGCCGCAGTCGATGGCCCGCTCGGGGTTCTGCTTGGCCCACTTCAGGGTGCCGCAGCAGCTCATCAAATCCGCGTCCAGATACACCACATTTTCGTCCTCGGTCACGAGCTTTTCGATCGTGGCGCCAATGACCTCCTTGCAGAGGCGCTTGTCCATTTCACCGGTATATACGATCTTCATAGTCATCCCTCCAATGCGGTCAAATCCGCCTGCAGCTCCGCCATCCAGCGGCCGTACCGCTCGTCGTTGATGGGCATGCTGTGGTTCATCTCCGTGTTCTCCGCTTCCGCGATGCCGTGGCCCTTCACCGCATCCAGCACGATGGCAAAGGGCTTGTCGCCCCCCTGACGGGTCCGTTCCAGGGCCCCGGCGATGGCCTCCACGTCCCCGCCGTCCACCTGTACGGTGTCGAAGCCGAAGGCCTCCATCTTGGCGGCAATGTCGCCGAGAGGCAGTACCTCGTTCAAGCGGCCGTCCAGCTGCTTCTTGTTCCAGTCGATGAGGACCACCAGATTGCCCAGCTTCTTGGCCGCCGCAAAGGAGAACGCCTCCCAGCACTGGCCCTCGTCCAGCTCGCCGTCGCCCACGATGAGGAACACCCGGTTCTTCCGGCCCTTGAGCCGGTTGCCGAGGGCCAAACCCGCGGCCTGGGAGGTGCCCTGGCCCAGGGAGCCCGTGGTCACGTCGACGCCGGGGGTCTTGTTCCGGTCGCAGTGGCTGGGCAGCCGGGTGCCGCCCTGGTTCAGGGTCTTCAGCTCCTCATAGGGGAAGTAGCCCTTCAGGGCCAACGTCCCGTAGACCGCGGGACCAGCATGGCCCTTGGAGACCACCAGGTAGTCCCGATCCGGCCACTGGGGGTCCTCCGGCCGCACGTTCATCTCCCGTCCGTAAAGGACGGCCAGCACGTCCGCGATGCTCAGTGCCCCGCCCACATGACCGGAGCCGATGGAGTGGATCGCCTCCACCAGCGCCATGCGGATGCGGATCGCAAAGGCCTGCAGCGCTTTCTTTTCCGTCAGTTCCATATGTTTTCCTTTCTCCTTTCACAGCGGCAGGCCGGAGCCGTGCCGCAAAGCCTTGATCACAGGCAGCTCCTCCCCGCTCAAAAAGCGGATGAGGGCGCCGCCGCCGGTGCAGATATAGCCCATCTTGTCCGTGAGCCCGTACTTTTCCGTGGCAGTGATGCTGTCGCCCCCGCCGAGGACCGTGAAGCCCGCCGTGTCCGCCAGAGCCTGCCAGACCGCTTTGGTGCCGAGCTCGCTCTCCGCCTTCTCGAACACGCCCATGGGGCCGTTGACGAACACCGTTTTGGCCTTCAGGATATGCTCCCGATAGAGGGCCGCCGTGTCCGCGCCGATGTCCACCGCGGCCGCGTCCGCCGGGATGGCGCCCAGCTTCCCTTCCTGCCGCCGACCGTCCTGGACCCAGCTCAGGTCCACGGGCAGGACGATCCTGTTCCCGTAGGCTTCGTAGAGGGCCTTTGCCTTCTCGAAGAACTCCGTGTAGTTGGAGGCGGCGATGAAGTCATAGCTGCCCTGCCCGATCTGATCGCCCAGGGCGATCAGGAAGATGTTGGCCACCAGGCCGCCGGTCAATATCCTGTCCGCGACGCCCCGGGAGAGTACTGTCTCCATCATCTGGAAGGCGTCGGAGATCTTCGCCCCGCCCAGAATGAACACGCAGGGCCGCTCCGGCGCTTCCATGAGGCCGGAGACGGTGCAATATTCCTTCTCGAAAAGCCGCCCCATGGCGGAGGGGAGCACTTGCTCGAAGCCGCAGAGGCTGGGCTGGTCCCGATGGGCGGCCGCGAAGGCGTCGCACACGTAGAGGTCCCCAAGGGGGGCCAGCTTCTCCACCAGCAGGGTCTTGGCCTGCTGCTCGTGGGTCAGGCGCAGCTTCATCTCGAAGAGGGTCTGCTCCTCCGCCACGAACCGCACGTTATCGAGGAGCAGCACTTCGCCCTCCCGCAAGGCGGCGATGGCCTCCCGGGCCGCGGGGCCGCACACGTCGTCGATCCACTTCACCTCCCGGCCCAGGAGCTCGGAGAGGACCTGGGCGTGGGGGCGGGTAGTGTAGAAGTTCTTATACTCGATGTCGCTGCCCTGGTGGGCCATGAGCACCACCTTGGCGCCCTTGTCGGAAAGCTCCCGCACGGTGGGCACGCAGGCCCGGATGCGGTTGACGCTCTTGAGGGTGCCCTTCGTCCGGTCCACCGGCTGGTTGATGTCCACCCGGCAGAGGACGGTCTTCCCTCTCACGTCCAGCTCGTCCAGCGTTCTGATTCCAAATCGCATGTGGACCCTCTCCCGATCTTATTTGAAGCGGCCGATCTTCAGATACTCGTTGGTCTTGGCGGTGCCTTCCTCCCGGGTCAGCTGCATCTTCATGGCCGCCCGGATGCCGTCCATGGTCTCGGGGATGGTGACGCTCTCCTGGGGGATGTTGATGGCGAACATGATGTCGTTGCCGCTCTCCACCACGCTGTCCTCCCAGAGGCCGATCTCATACATGTCGCCCCGGCGGTTGCCCAGATCCCGGGCGTACTTGAAGAGGCTGGCGTTGCCCTTGAAGCCCTCGTCGATGGTGACGGTGCGGATGCGGGGGTGCTTGCGGAAGGCCTCGATGGCCTGCTCCCGGGTGATCTTCTTGCCGTCCCTGGGGGTGACCACCACGGTGATGATGTGGCCGTGGGTCACGGGAGTATGGACCAGGATGCCCGTGGCCTGCACGTGTGGCATGATGGTCATGAGATCCACCGCCTGATGGGAGGGCGCCTTGTCGATCTGCAGGGCGTTGGTGAGGCCCCGGTGATAATCGCCGGGATCAGCCACCCGGCGGATGATGGTGATGGCCACCTTCTCCACGCCGTAGAGACGGTCCAGGCAGTCCACCGCCCGGATGAGGCCCGTGGTGTTGCAGCTGGTGAGCTTCAGATAGTTCTGGCCCAGGCCCTTCTCGTAGTTGGCGTAGCCGTGGAAGAACACGTCCGCCACGGAATTCTTCTCGCCGCCCTGGAAGATGGCCTTCACGCCCACCTTCTCATAGAGCTCCTTGTTCTTGGCGCCTACGCCGCCGGGGGAGGAATCCAGCATGATGTCCACCTTCCGGCACAGCTCCTCGAAGGTGCCCGCCACGGGGATGTCGTATTTCTCGAAGGCGGCCGGGTCAGCCCCGTCCACCAGATACAGGTCGTACTTCACGCCATTCGCGCCGATCATGTCGTTCTCCCGCAGCGCCCGGATGGACAGAGTGGGGGCGAGATCCGCGATGCCCACCAGCTCCATGTCGCCCTGCATGGCGACACCGTCCGCCAGCCGCTGCCCGATGGTGCCGTAACCGGCCACGCCCACTTTGATCTTAGCCATGGTTTCTTCTCCTTTTACAAACTATTATATCACATTTCGTCCACGCGCACGGGACGGTCCTCCCTGAGGGACTTGCTGCAGGCCAGCGCCAGCTTGATGGACACCAGGCCGTCCTCGATGCCCACCCGGGGCTCGGTGCCGTTGGCGATGCACTCGATGAACTCCCGGACCTCCGCCTGATAGGAGCCCATGTACCGCTCCAGGAAGAACCACAGGGGCTTCTCGGCGGTGACGCCGTCTACGGTGGAGATGACGATGTTGGAGTCGGAATCGTTCGAATTGACGACGCAGCCCTTGGAGCCGAAGACCTCGCCCCGCTGATCGTAGCCGTAGACCGCCTTGCGGGAGCCGTCGATGGTGGCGAGGGCCCCGTTGGAGAGCTTCAGGGTGACGGTGGCCGTGTCCACGTCCCCCGCTTCCCCGATGGCCGGGTCGATGAGGCAGGCGCCCTGGGCGTATAGCTCCACCACCTCCTGGCCGGACAGGTACCGGACCATATCGAGGTCATGGATCATCATGTCCATGAAGATGCCGCCGGACACCGCCGCGTACTCCGCCGGAGGGGGCTCCGGATCCCGGGAGCTGACGCGCACGTACTGGACCTCGCCGATCTTGCCCGCGGCCACGGCTTCCCGCATGGCCCGGTAGTTGTGGTCGTACCGGCGGTTGAAACCCACCTGATAGATGAGCTTCTTGGGGGAGGCGGCAAGGGCGGCCTTCACTTCCTCGATCTTCGCGATGCTCTGGTCGATAGGCTTCTCGCAGAAGATGTGCTTTCCGGCGGCGATGGCCTCCAGAGAAAGCTGGGCGTGGAGATTGGTGGAGGCGCAGATGAGCACCGCGTCGATCCGCTCATCCTCCAGGATCTTCCGGTAGTCCGTGTAGACGTTCTCGATGCCCGCCGCCTTGGCCCACTCGGCCACGGCCGGCTTCATGTAGGGGTCCGCGATGGCCAGGATATGGGCCTGGGGCACGCCGGTCAGGATGCTCTTGGCGTGGACCTGGCCGATGCGGCCGGCGCCGATGATACCAACGTTGATCATATGTTTCCTCCGTTTATATCGAATTTGTTTTGCTTCTTATTCGGTGTACGCTTCGCCGATGCCGCTGACCAAAGAATCATAGGCCCGCTTCACCTTGGCCCAGTTCTGATCCCGATCGAGAGCCACGCCCCGGCCCACGCCGGAGACGATGAGGCCCACGCCCTTCTGCTCCATGGTCCCGCCGAACTCCCTCAACAGGCTGGGCGCGCTGCCCGGCTCCGTGGACCGGCCGTCGAAGATCACGTGGACGTACACGTCCTTCACCCCCGCCTCCCGGGCCATGTCGATGAGAGCGAGAGGATAGTCGATGGAGCCGTGGGAGGACTTCTTGGTGAGCAGGGCGAACAGGTGCAGGGCCGTCCCCCGGGCCTTCACGCCCTCAAGGGTCTCGAGGAACACGGGGTTCTTGGCGAAGGACCCGTCCTTCATGGCGTTGTCCAGCCGCACGTCGTCCTGAAGCACCACCCGGCCGGAGCCCAGGTTGATGTGCCCGGCCTCGGAGTTGCCGGTCTTCCCCGCCGCCAGGCCCACCGCGGGGCCGGAGGCCTCCAGCTCGGCATAGGGATAGTCCCGGAGCAGGGCGTCCCAGGCCGGGGTGTCGGCGGTGAAGATGGGGTTGTTGTCCGTGGGGGCGTCCAGGCCCCAGCCGTCGCAGATGAGCAGCAGCACCTTCCCCGTCTTCTCGAAGGAGAACAGGGGCTCGCCGGTCATCTCCTGAGGCTGCTCGATGCCCATGGCGGAGAGGATCGTGGGGGCCACGTCGCAGAGCTTGCCGTGGTCCTTCAGCTTCTTCGTGCCCTCCCCCAGAGCCACGCAGGCCACCAGATTGGTGGTGTGGGACACGTGGGGTTTGCCCTCGGGGGTGTGCAGAATCTCGATGTTGCCGTGATCCGCGGTAACTAATACAGTATACCCTTTTTCCCGGGCGTGCGCAACTGATTTTCCCACATACCGGCTGACAGCTTCACAGGCCTTGGGCTTGGCTTCGTCGCTGGAGGTGTGGCCGATCACGTCGCCGTTGGCGAAGTTGGTGACGATGAAATCATAGCCCTTGTCCAGGCCCTCCCGGAGCTTGTCCGCCACCTCGGGGAGCTTCAGTTCGGGCACCGTCTCAAAGGGGACGCCCTTGGGCGAGGGGACGCGGATATCGTCCTCCCCGGGGAAGGGATGCTGGTTGCCGCCGTTGAAGAAGAAGGTCACGTGGGCGTACTTCTCGCTCTCCGCCAGATGGAGCTGGGTCTTGCCCTGCTCGCTCAGCACCTGGGCCAGGGTCTTGCGGACCTTGGCGGGGGCGAAGGCGATGGGGAGATAGGTGTACTTCTCGGAGTACATGGTGAGGATCACGAAATCCAGGGGGTCGATCCTCTCCCGGGGGAACCCCTTGAAATCGGGATCGGTGAAGGCGTCGGTGAGCTCCGTCTCCCGCTCGCCCCGGCGGCAGCAGAAGATCACGCCGTCCCCGGGCTTGACGGTGCCCACGGGATCGCCGGCATCGTCATGGAGGTTCAGGGGCTCGAAATGATACTCCGAGGCCACCGTTTCATACCGCTTTTCCACCGCGCGGGCCAGGGCCTCGCCGCCGGACAGCTTGTATTCTTTCATGGGTGTTTCTCCTTCCCGTTCGCTTATGCTTGGATCCGGAGCGCGGGGTCTTCGCCGTACTCCGGGCAGAACTTGCCCTCACCCGGGAACAGCATCAGCAGGTCCTCGAAGCGATGGATGATGCAGTCGGGCCGGTTCTCCTCGGTCAGCTTGAATTCGAGGCCGCCCGGATACTCCGCGCCCACGGTGCCGGCGAAGCAGGACTGCTTGGCGCCGACGATGTCCCGCTTCAAATTGTCGCCCACGAAGCAGCTCTCCTCGGGCCGGACCCCCGCCTCCTGGAGGGCCAGGAAGTAGATGGCCGGATGGGGCTTCCTGAGCATGGTGACGGAGGACTGCTGGACCGTGCAGAACAGGTCCCGGATGCCGTCCTTATCCAGCCACTCGTCGATCTCCACGGTGCCGATGAGGTCGCTGATGATGCCCACCTTGTAGCCCCGGGCGATGAGCTCCTTCACGGTCTCCACGCCCTTGGGCACCACCAATCGCTCGCCCTTGGCCCGGCGGAAGCAGTACGTGAGCTCCACGGCGGCCTTCTCGATCCTCTCCCGGTCCCATTCCGGCACCAGCCAGCGGGTCCAGAGCATGGTCTCCGGGGCCTCGCACATGTACTTCAGGGCCCAGTTGCGATACCCGTCATATCTGGCGTTCAGAAAAGCATAGAACTCGTCGGGCCCCATGTCCGTGCCGCAGAGCTCGCAGATGCGCTCCCGGGCCTGGCGGATGAAGGGCTTGTTGGTCTCGTCCACCTCGCGGAACGTGCCGCCCAGGTCGAGGAAGATGGCTTTGATGTTCTCCTTCATATTGATCCTCATTCCTTTTTAAGCAGTTTTGCCGGTTTTGCCTGCAAAATTGCCGCGCCGGTCCGCGGCAAAGGCAAACACTGCATAGGTGAAAAGCCCCTTTTCACACTATACCCTCCTGACCTTGTCCCAGGCCACGTGAGGCGCTTTGGGGAAGATCTCCTTGAGCTCGTTGAAATCGAATATCACGGCGTCGGGCCGGTTCTCGTCGGTGATCTTTTCCTTGGCCAGCTTCTCCGGCGTGGTGTAGAGGATGAACATGCCGTAGCCCGCGAGGCGGGTGCCCTCCACGTCCCGGTTCAGGTTGTCGCCGATGTAGACGCAGCGCTCCGGCTTTACGCCCAGGATGTCACAGGCCTTGTTGGAGATGGCGGGATCGGGCTTGCGGATGCCCTCCACGCAGGAGAGGAGCACCGCCCCGAAGTATTGCTTGAGGCCGTCCGCCTCCAGCCAGCGGGGGATCTCCTGGGAGGTGACCAGGTTGGAGATGATGCCCAGCTTGTAGCCGTTGGCGTACAGATCCTTGATGGACTGGGCGCCGTTGGGGGCCACCACCCGGCGGCCGTCCTTGTTCCGATACTCGATGGTGAGCTCGATGGCGTTCCTGCGGATCAGGTCCCGATCGTACTCCGGCGTGAGCCACTTGGTCCACAGCTCCTCCTCGGGGGCCTCCCGCATGGTCTCGAAGCACCACTTGCGGTAGCCGGCGTAGCGATAATCCAGAAACTTGCAGAACTCGTCGGGGTCGCCCTTCTCGCCGCACATCTCGGCGATCTTGCGCCGGGCCTCCGCCTCGAAGGCCGCGTCCCGCTCCACCAGGCGGAGGGTACCGCCCAGATCGTAGAAGATGGCGTCAAATTCTCTTTCCGTTCCCATATATGACCTCCTGATTTACGCTTCTTTGCTGAGCGGCGGGAAGATATCCAGCAGCTCGGAGATGCGGGTGATGGTGTAATCCGGGTGCAGGACGATCTCCTGGGGCTCGTTTTTGATGGTGTCCGGCTCGTCGATGCGGATCATGGTGGCGAAGCCCGCCTTGCGGGTGCCCTCCACGTCCCGGATGGGGTTGTCCCCCACGTAGGCGCACTGACCGGGCTCCTTGCCGATGGCCCGGCAGGCCAGGAAGTAGATGGCCGGGTCGGGCTTGCGGATGCGGACCTTGGAGGAGAGGATGACGGCCTTGAAGTAATGGGCCACGCCGTCCGCGATCATCCAGTCGGGGATCTCCGTCTCGGTGATGGTGTTGGCGATGATGCCCAGGGTGTACCCCCGGCGGTCCAGCTCGATGATGGTGGACTTCACATCGTCCCGGGGGACCCGGCGGCCGTCATGGTCCCGCCAGAGCCGGGTGAGCCGCCCCGCGTGGGCGCAGACTCGCTCGGGGTCGTAGTCGGGCAGCAGATGCTGGCTCCACAGCTCCATCTCCCCCGCGTCGATCAGGGTCTTCTTGACCTCGCTACGGTACTTTTTCCAGCGCTTCTCCAGCTTCTCAAAGAATACGTCGTGGGGCTCCGTGGCGCCGACCAGCTCCATCAGCTCCTTCTCCGCGGCGTCGGAAAACGCCTTGTCGGGGATCACGATGCGCAGGGTGTTGCCCACATCGAAGAAGATCGTATCCGTCATTTGTTCCGCCTCCTCATGATTATTTGTATTTGTCAGGCCTTCGGCCCGTTTATCCCGGACAGGATGGGGACGAGCTCGGGGAGCTCGTGGATCACGTAGTCCGCCTTCGGGGCGTCCGGCCCCTGGAAGGCCGCGTCCCGGTGGGCGATGGAAGGGTTGTCGATGCGCACGCACAGGCCCAGCCCCGCGTTCCGGGAGCCCAGCACGTCCCGGGAGATAGTGTCCCCCACGTAGCCCGTCTCCGCCGGGACGGCGTGCATCTCGTCCATGGCGATCTCGAAGATCCGGGGATCGGGCTTGCGGATGCCCGTCACGCTGGACATGACCACGCATTCCATATACCGGTCGATGCCGTATTCCTTCAGCGCATAGGGGACCAGGGTGGTGGAGATGATGTTGGAGATGACGCCCAGGCGGATGCCCATGCCGTGAAGGGCCTCCATGGTCTCCCTGAGCTGGGGCCGGGGGATGTTCTCCATGCGCTCCTGGTCGTAGAGGAAGCTCATCTCCTCCGCGAAGGGAGCGAGGCGCGCCTCGTCGATATGCAGTTCTTTCAAGAAGTATTTGCTCCAGATGACGCTTTGTGGAAGCTCGACGAGATGACGTTCGCCGAAATGCTTGTACTCCTCCCCGTTCACCGCCAGCATGGCGTCCAGCTCCTGGGGGCTGAGGGTCACGGGGATGCCGTGTCGGCCCAGGATATCGATGAGATGGGCGCAGAAACGAAGGCGGGACGCCGGGGTGCGCTTCACCGTGTGGAGCGTTCCGCCCAGATCGAACATCAGCGTCTTGATCATACCTGGTTCCATCCTGTTCCTGAATTACGCAAACGTTTACGCCATTTGTATTGTAATACACCGGCAAGCCTTTGTCAATACAAAAACCGACGGCTGAAACAGAACTTTTTTCGGCTTCAGACGGTGATTATCCAATTCGCCCGTTGACAATCCTCCTGCGGTGTCGTAGAATAGTGTAAACGTTTACAGTACCGTATTTTCTGACAAAAACAGTATTCGGAGGTTTTCGGCATGCCCTCTGTCACGTTAAAAGACGTCGCAAAAGTGGCCGGCGTTTCCTACGCCACGGTCTCCCGCGCCCTTTCGGGGAGTCCCGAGATCAGCGAGGAGACCCGCCGGCGCATCCTGAAGCTCTGCAAGGAGATGGGCTACACCCCCAACTCCGTGGCCAGGTCCATGGTCAAGCGGTACACCAACGTGCTGGGGCTCATCGTGCCCAGCCTGAACAACCCCTTCATGAGCGAGCTCACGGGGCATTTGGAGATCTATGCCCGGAACCGGGGCTACACCCTCATGGTCTGCAACTCCTCCTACGACTACGACCTGGAGAAGGAGGTCTTCTCCCTCCTGGTCAGCCGCCAGGTGGACGGGATCATCATGATCCCCGTGGGACACGAATCCTACGAGCCCTTGAACGTGCTGACCCGTCAGGTGCCCACGGTGTTCATCAGCGAGAACATGAAGGATTACCCCGAGAACTACGTGTCCGTGGACAACCATCGGGGCATGCAGATCGCCACGGAATACCTCTACTCCCTGGGCCATCGGGACATCCTGTACTTCGGCGCCCGGTCCGACAGCAAGACCCACCAGCTGCGGCTGGACGGGTATCTTTCCTCCTGTGAGAAGCTGAGCATCGAACCCCACGTGCTGCGCAGCAGCTACACCCGCAGCTCCCGGGAGGTGGGCTACGCCATGGGCGGCGAGTATTTCTCCCGGCCCCATCCGGAGACCGCCATCCTCTGCGCCGCGGACATGCTGGCCATCGGCGTCATGCAGGCCGCCTTCGAGGCGGGTATCCGCATCCCCAAGGACATCTCGCTGATGGGCTTCGACAACATCTCCTTCTCCGCCCTGCCCCAGATCGACCTCACCACCGTGAACCAGCCCTTCCAGCAGATGGCCATCGCCGCGGTGGACATGCTGTTGGAGCGGATCAAAAACCCGGCAGCTGAGCGCGCCAAGCTCATCCTGCCCCCCTCCCTCATCGAGCGCAAATCCTGCCGCGCGCTGGGCAAGTAAGGAGGCTGCCATGTATAAATACGAGCTGCATCTGCACACCATGGAGACCAGCCGCTGCGGCCACGTGCGCGCTGTGGACCAGGTGCGGACCTATCACGATCTCGGGTACCAGGGCCTTTGCGTCACGGACCATCTGCACAACACCTATATCGATCTTATGGACTGCCACGACGACTGGCAGGAGTGCGTGCGCCGCTATCTCTACGGGTATCATCTGGCCCAAGCGGAGGGCCGACGGCTGGGCATGGACATCATCTTCGGCGTAGAGCTCCGTTTCCCCGAGAACGACAGCGACTACCTGATCTACGGCATCGACGAACGGTGGCTGTACGACCATCCCTACGTGTGCCGGATGGACCACCAGTCCTTCTTCGACCGGTTCAAAGACGAAGTGCTGATCATCCACGCCCACCCCTACCGGAACTGCGACGAGGTGTTCTACACCTGCGTCCACGGGCTGGAGGTGGTCAACTGCAACCCCCGTCACAAGAATCGGAACGAGCTCGCCCTGGCCCTGGCGAAGGCGAACCCCCACCTGATCCGCACCGTGGGCTCCGACGCCCACCGGCTGGGGGACGAGGGCCGCGCGGCCCTGCTGAGCGAGGCGCGCATCCCCGATTCCTACGCCATGAAGGAGGTCATCACCTCCGGGCGATTCCAGCTCTGGTGCCCGGAGTATGAGGATATATTGAAAGAATGCGAGGCGATCCCCCATGTTTGACATCATGATCATCGGCCAGATCACCCTGGACCACAACATCGACTTCGACGGTCGGGAGGAATACCGGACCGGCGGCGCCGTCACCTTCTCCGGCTACGCCGCGGCGGCCATCGGCCACCGGGTGGCGGTGGTGCCCAAGGGCGATCCCCAGCGGGTGGACCCCTTCGCCACCTTCCAAGGCAGCAAGGTGGAAAAGGTGTTTCCCGTGTTCTCCCCCACCTGCACCGAGATGGAGAACCGATACTTCACGGCGGATCGGGAGCGGCGGCGGAGCTTGAACACCCAGGGCATCGTCCCCTATGTCCCGGAGGATCTGCCGGCGGAGCCGGCCCGCATCTACCACCTGGGCGGTCTCGTGCAGGGGGACATGGGCGGGGATCTCATCGAAGAATGCGCCAGGCGCGGCGACACGGCCCTGGACGTGCAGGCGGTGCTCCGGTGCCGGAACGAGGACGGCACCCTGGAGCTGCGGGATTGGCCCGAGAAGAAAAAGTATCTGCCTTTGATCCGCTACCTCAAGACCGACGCCGCCGAGGCGGAGGTGCTCACCGGCACGGACGACCGGGAGAAGGCCGCCCGGATGCTCTGTGAATGGGGCGCAAAGGAAGTGCTCATCACCCACAACACCGAGGCCCTGGTTTGCGACGGGCAGCGGATCTATCGGGCGCCCCTGAAGCCCCGGAACCTTTCCGGGCGCACCGGCCGGGGCGACACCACCTTCGCCGGGTATCTGACGGAGCGGCTCGATCACGACATCCCCGCGGCGCTGGAATTCGCGGCGGCCCTGGTCTCCCTGAAGATGGAGACGCCGGGCCCCTTCACGGGCACCCGGCAGGACGTGCTGGACTATATGGAAAAGTTCTATCGCTGACAAACAAAACGCATGGAAAAGCGGCCCGCCGACGCGAGCCGCTTTTTTTATCGTATCGCTTAGATGCCCAGCTCGAAGCTGACCCCCCGCACGTCGCCCACGGATTCCAAGAACTCCGACAGATCGTTGACCGTCACGTCGTGGCGCATCCGCAGCGTCAGGTTGTAAGCGGCGCTGCCGTCCTCCAGAAGGTCGATCTTCACCTCCAGAATCTGCATGCCGTGCTCCTCGATGTACTCGTTCAACGCCTTGCGGAAATCGGCGGAATGGCTCACCACGCAGTGCATCCGGCCCACCACCATGGAATCCACGCCGATGGTGAACTTGTGCATGAGGATCTGGATGACGGCGACCACCAGCGTGGAGAAGACGCCCATGATGTACATCCCCGCCCCGATGGCCAGGCCGATGCCGGACGTGGCCCAGATGCCCGCCGCCGTGGTCAGGCCCTTGATGGAGTTGCCGTTGCGGAAGATGATCCCGGCGCCCAGGAAGGACACGCCGCCGATGACCTGGGCCGCCAGCCGGGCCGGGTCCGTGCCCTTAGTCCCGTAGAGCGGCGCGCCGTCCGCGCCGACCAGGTCCGCGAAGCCGTACTTCGACACGATCATGGTCAGCGCCGCCGCGCAGCACACGATGATGTGAGTACGGATGCCCGCTTCCTTCAGCCGCTTGCTGCGCTCGTATCCGATGGCCGCGCCGCAGACGCAGGCCGCCAGCACCCGGATGAAGAATTCAAAATACTGCCAAAGGGAAAACTGTCTTGCCAAATTCTCAGCAAAAGTCACAGGTATCGCCTCCTAAAGCACTCTTTGTCCATGGGTCTGGATCAAAGCAGATGGAATACGGCCACCAGGCCGGAGAACACGATGGAAACAGTGGCGCAAAGCTTGATAAGGATGTTCAGGGAGGGGCCGGAGGTGTCCTTGAAGGGATCGCCGATGGTGTCGCCCACCACGGAGGCCTTGTGGGGCTTGCTGCCCTTGCCGCCGAAGTGGCCCTCCTCGATGTACTTCTTGGCGTTGTCCCAGGCGCCGCCGGCGTTGGACATGAACACCGACACCGCGAAGCCCGCCACGGATACGCCCGCCAGCAGGCCTACCACCCCCGTGGGGCCCAGGATCATGCCCGTGGCGATGGGCACGATCACCGCCATCACCGCCGGGACCACCATCTCCTTCAGGGCGCCGTGGGTGCAGATGGACACGCACTTGGCGTACTCCGGGGTGGCCGTCCCCTCCAGGATGCCCGGTATCTCGGCGAACTGCCGCCGTACCTCCACCACCACGCGCTGGGCGGCCCGCTCCACGCCGTTCATGGTGACGGCGGCGAAGACGAACACCAGCATGGCGCCGATGAACATGCCGATGAGCACGGTGGGGTTGATGATGGAGAAGTTCAAGACCGCGTCCGTCTTCTGCTGGATGATATTAACATATGATACCAGCAACGCCAGAGAAGTCAAGGAGGCAGAGCCGATGGCGAAGCCTTTTCCGGTGGCCGCCGTGGTGTTGCCCAGGGAGTCCAGGGCGTCCGTGCGGTTGCGGACCTCAGGGTCCATGCCCGCCATCTGAGCGATGCCGCCGGCGTTGTCGGCCACAGGCCCGTAGGCGTCGGTGGCCAGGGTGATGCCCAGGGTGGAGAGCATGCCCACGCCCGCGATGCCGATGCCGTAGAGGCCCCGGTTGAAGGACTGGAGGAAGTGGCCGTTGGCGTCCACGATCTCATTGGTGCCGCCGGAGCAGTAGTAGCTCAGCAGGACGGCGGCGCACACGATCAAAATGGAGGTCAACGCGGATTCCATGCCCAATGAGATGCCGCCGATGACGATGGTGGCGTAGCCCGTCTGGGAGGTAGCGGCCAGATCCCGGGTGGGCCGATAGGATTCGGAAGTGAAATACTCCGTAAAGAAACCGATGAGACAGCCGGAGACCATGCCGCAGAGGATGGCGATGTAAATGCCGCTCCACCGGACGCCCTCCACGTCCTTGAAGATGAAATACGTGAGGGGCAGGGCCAGCACCGCGGACAGGACGGCCGCCGTGTAGGTGCCCGTGCGCAAGGTCCGCAGAAGGGTCATCTGATTGGCGTCCTCCCTGACCCGCACCAGCTGGGAGCCGATGACGGAGCAGAGGATGCCGGACACGGCGAGAAGCAGCGGCAGCAGCATGCCGGAGAAACCGTAGCCGCCGATGGCGGACAGGGCGAAGGTGGCCAAAATGCTGCCCACGTAGGATTCGTAGAGGTCGGCGCCCATGCCGGCCACATCGCCCACGTTGTCCCCCACGTTGTCGGCGATGGTGGCGGGGTTTCGGGGATCGTCCTCGGGGATCTTCTTCTCCACCTTCCCCACCAAATCCGCGCCCACGTCGGCCGCCTTGGTGTAGATGCCGCCGCCCACCCGGGCGAACAGCGCCATGAAGGAGGCGCCCATGCCGTTCATGACCATGATGTTGCCGATCTGGACCGGGTCCTGGATGCTGAAGCCGTACCGAAGAAGGAAGAACCACAGCGTCACGTCCAGGATGCCCAGGGCCACCACGGTGAAGCCCATGACCGAACCGGCGGAGAAAGCCACGCGGAGCCCCCGGTTGAGGCCCTCGGAAGCGGCCTGGGCGGTACGGGAATTAGCATGGGTGGCGATCTTCATGCCGATGAACCCGGCCAGAAGGGACCAGACGCCGCCGGTCAGAAAGGCGAAGGGGGTGAACTTGGAGAGCATGTCGCCGCCGGACGCGAAGGCGATGACCATCAATATCACGAACACCGCCGCGAAGACCGGCAGGACGGTCTTGTACTGCCGCTGCAGATAGGCGTTGGCGCCCTCGCGGATAGCGCCGGCGATCTGCTTCATGCGCTCCGTGCCCTCGGAGAAGGTCATGACCTTCCGCGCCTGGAGCAAGGCATAGATCCCGGCCAGGGCCGCCCCTACGAATCCGATCCAAAACAAGTCTGTCATAGATACCTCTTTCTATATCATCAATGGAGTCGCGTTTTTTGGAAAACACGATACCAGGAAAGGACCTTTTTCGATCCTTCCGCCAGGTTTGTCGTTTGAAAAAGGAGGGCGGAGGCGACCAACAGGAGGAGGCCGCGCTCCGCATCAAATGAGGAAAGAGTCCCCAGGTCGCTTACGCAGCGGGATACCAGCCGTCCGCCGTGACGCCAGCCTTCACGACCTCGTCCATAAGGGCGATGTCCGCGGGATCGTCGTTGGGCTCATGCTTGACCTTGTCCGCCTGCATGGAGATCTTGTCGTACATAGCAAGAGCGCCCAGATCCACCGTCAGGTCCGTGCCGTCCTCGAAGACCACGTAGAGCTCGAACTCCTTGTCCGCCTCACGGATGATGTAGATGTTCTTCTCGTAGTTCTCCTTGTCGGCGTCCTTATCCTTCCAGCCGGCCTCCACCACGCTGCCGCCCCTCTCGGCGCCCTTCTCGCAGATGTAGACCGCGTTGATGGTCTTGCCGGTCTTGTTCTTGATGTTCAGGGCCAGGCCCACATAGCCTTCCGGCAGAGCCCCGGCCTCAGCCGCGGGGGCGGGTTCCTCCGCCTTGGGCGCGTACTCCACGCCGTCGGTGGACACGCCCAGGGCCGCAAGGGCGTCCATGGCTGCCTTGTCCTCGGCGTCGTCGCTGACCTTCTGCTTGAACTCGTCCGCCTTGATGGTGAACACGGTGTAGTCCTCCACGGGCTTCTCCAGCACGTAGTCCACCTCCGCGTCGTCAGTGTAGCGGACCCGCAGGGTCATGGCGCCCAGCTTCTCGGTCTCCCGGAGCACGTAGACGTAGATCTCGTGGGGCTTGCCTTCCTTGCTCTCATCCTCGGTGGGCAGCACGTCGGCCAGGGTCTTGAAGATGTTCTTGCCCTTGTCCTCGCCGTTGGGGAACAAGTAGATCTTGGCGATGTCCTTGCCGGTCTTGTTCTTGACCATCAGCTTGAGGCCGGTGTAGCCCTCGGGCACCGCGGCAGCTTCGGCAGCGGGCGCGGGCTCCTCGGCGGGGGCGGGCTCCTCAGCGGGCTCTTCGGTGGCGGGCACGGGGACCTTGGCCAGCTCGGCGCGGGCGGCCTCTACGGCAGCGGCGTCACCGGCGTGCGCGCCTTCGTACACGGGGTACCACTGGTCCACCACGTAGCCCTTCTCCAGGGACTCGGCCAGATACTGCAGGGGTTCGGGATCGCCGTCGTCGTACTGGACCTTGATGTCGTACTTATCCTCGGCGTTCTTCAGGGAGATCTCGTTGGGCAGGTGGCCGTCGCCGTCGGGCTTGAACCAGTCCTCGATGGGATAGGTGATGTCCGTGCCGTCGTCGAACTTCACGTACAGGTTATAGTTGTCGGTGTGGGGACGGAGGAAGCACTTGAAGAGGTACATGCCGCCTTCCTTGGCCTTGCCGGGCATGAGGGACGCCATCTTTTCACCGGCAGCGGTGTAGAGATAGTCGATCATGTTGTTGTAGGCTGCGGGATCGCCGCCCTCCTCGTAGAAGCGGGCTTCCACGATGTTCTTGCCGGTCTTGTTCTTGAACTCCACGGGGATCAGCTCATAGCCGGGATAGAAGTTGTCGGCGGTCTTGCCCAGGGCCACGGCGGCGTCCATGTTCGCCTGATCCTCGGCCTTGTCCTCCAGCTCCACTTCCCAGGCGGCCGGATCGACGCCGTCCTTCATGGAGATCTTGGTGTACATCTTCAGCTCTCCAAGGTCCTTCTTGGCCTCGGTGCCGTCCGCGAAGACCACCAGCAGCTCCTGGGCCGCGCCGGCTTCCCGGACGATGTAGATGTTCTTCTCGTAGTTGGCCTTGTCGGCGTCCTTGTCCTGCCAGCCGGGGGCCACCACGCTGTTGCCCTTTTCGCCGCCGACGGGATAGATGTACACCTCGTCGATGGTGGCGCCGGTCTTGTTCTTGATGTTCAGGCCCAGGGCCACATAGGTCGTCTTCGGCGCTTCCGGCTCTTTGGGCGCCTCGGCGGGCTGTTCCACAGGCTTCTCGGCGGGAGCCTCTGTGGCGGCGGGAGCCGGCGTCTCAGCGGGCTTGGTCGTTCCGCAGGCGACGATCCCCAGGACCATCAGCAGGACGAGAACGAGTGAAAGTAGCTTCTTCATGGTGTGCCTCCTATTGTTTTTGTGTTATCTCACTTTGCCGAAAAGGACAAAGAGTGGATCCGTCATTCCCTTCGACAGGCCACGGCGCCGTCCGGCTGGATGTCGAAACGGATGCCGTTGGCGGTGCTTTCCGCCAGGGCGGCCATGGCCCGGTTCTCGGTGCAGAGCACCAGGGGCAGCCGCTCCAGGAGCATGGTCATGATCTCCTCGCTGGGCCGTTCCTTCCTGGCGTTGGGGTCGTTCTCGCAGGAGATCACGGCGCACCAGGGGGACAGCTTGTCCAGCAGCCCCGCCGTCATGGACTTTTTGTCTCCGTGATGGGGGAGCTTGAGGATGTCGCAGGGGGGGATGGCCTCCCCTTCCCAGTCCGCCGCGTACCGATCGCCGGTGATCAGCACGCTCCGATGGCCGTAGGCGAACCGCAGCATCAGGCTGGAGAGGTTTCGTTCCTTGGCCACCTGGACGCACAGGCCCTCCTCCACTTCATCGCCCCGGTAGAGGGCGTCGAACACCTGTTTCTGCCGGTCGACGACCTCCGGGCGGGGGTAGTAGACCGTCATGGTCAATCCGTCGGTCAGGGCCTGTTCCCCGGCCGGGATGGTCTCCACCGCCGTGCCCCGCTCCCGGGCCGCCTCACAGAGCTCCCTGAGGATGTTCAGCATCTGCCGAAGGCCGTTGGGCGGCTTTCTGGTGGAGGTGAAGGACCGCGGGACGAAGCGAGCGTCCTTGGGAGGGACCGTCAGCATGTGGATCCGGTCCACCCGGATGGTCCGCACGATCCTGGCGGCCCCGCCCACATGGTCGATATGGGGATGGGTCAGGATCATCCGATCCAGGTGCTTCACCTGCCGATCCAGCAGGTACTCCAGGGCGTCCTTGCGCAGGGACCCTTCCCGGGCTTCCACATAGGGCCGTCCGGCGTCCACCAGCACGGTGTAGTCCCGCCCGTCCTCCCGGCGTTCCCGGAGCAGCACCGCGTCCCCATCCCCTACGTTGCAAAAGAATACTTCCAGCATGGCTCAGCTCTGATACCAGGAGGGGCGCTCCTTGGGCTCCGCCTGGGCCGCTTTCCTCTTTTGGGCCCGCCGGTACAGCAGCAGGGCCGGGACGCCGCCGGTCAGCACCGAGGCGATGGCCGGCAGGTTCACGATGGCCATGAACAGGCCGTACTCCGTCCGGGCGTCGGACCAGTCGATGAGCAGGAGCTCAAAGAGCATCATGGCGACCAGCAGCGCGCCCATCCACAAATAGGCGCCTGCGACGAGCCCCTTCTTCTCCCCCGGAAGGAGGGTGAAGAGAAGGCAGAGGGCGCTGCCGACCAGGGCCGGGACGAGATACTCCATCAGGTTCCTGAAGCCCACGCCGGCCCCCGAGAAGGCTCGCTCCAGCGGGTCCAGCAACAGCAGATAGCTGGCGCCGTAGATCAGGACGAACAGGATCGCCAGCAAAAAAGAGTACAGCAGGTTCGCGCTCTTCGGTTTCCCGTTCTCCTCGAAGAACAGGCCCCGAAAAAAGCCGTCCAGTTTTCGTTCGAAATTCGATCTCTTCGCTGCCATGCTCCAATATGGGTCAGCGTCCCGCGAAAGGGAAAACTCTCTCGCAGGACGCGCAGGTCGCCAACAGGCCGCCCGTCACCGGGTGCTGTTCCACAAGGTCCAGTACGCCTTCACGTTGGGGTAGTTCTGATAGATATGCTCGTAGTCCGGAGAGGTGAGGTTGACCTCCTCGTAGGTGATGCCGGACTTCTTGTACGCCACGTCGTCCCGCACGGACCAGTGGCCCAGCTTGTCGAACACGTTGTAGCAGCCGCTTTGGCCGTCGTCCCCGCCCATCATGAACTTGATGAACAGGCGGGCGCCCGCCGGGTTGTCGCAGCCGGAGACCACGTAGGAGTAGGCCGCCGCGTCCTGGGCCGTGTAGGGCTGCAGGCCCGTGACCCAGGCGATATCCATGCCCGAATCGCCCATGGACTGCTTGGAGTTGTCCAGCTTGGAGGCGGAGCAAAGGCCTAGGGTGGGTCCGTTGACGGAATCGTGGACCGCTTCCACCACCGCGTCGCCGTCGGCAAGAGGCGTGATGGTCATCTGGGAGAAGCGCCAGAACAGCTCCACGCTGGCGTTGTTTTCGGGGAGCTCCATGAGGCCCGGAGTGTTCTTCAGGTGCTCATGATAGGTGAACACCAGGTCCTTGCCGTACTGCTTCTTGTACTGGTCCAGGAGCTTGTCGCTGTCCGCGATGAGCTGGGCCCACAGGGCGGCGTAGGAAGGCGCGGTGATGTCCTTGGAGAAGATGGTCCAATACTGGGTGTTGTTCCCGTTGGCGTCCTTGAAGGACTGGGTCTCCTCGTCGTATCCCGCCACGATGTCCCACCAGCTCTCGATGGGCACCTTGTCGAACATGCGGGTGTTGTAGAACCAGGGATTGAAGGTGGAATAGAGGGGCAGGCCGAACCGCAGCATGTCGTCCTTGATGTGGGCGCACACGTCGGCGGGATAATAGATCTTGATCAGATCCCACAGCACGTACTCGTTGAACACCTCGCCGGAAGCGTCCTTCACCATGAGCACGTCGGCCATGGGGGTGCCGCTCTGGGCCTCCATGCCGATCTTCTGCATGACCGTATTGGTGTCGCAGGAGATGTATTCGAACTTGATATCGGGGTACTTGTCCCGGATGTACTTTCGGGCGGTGTCCGCATCGGCGGTGGTGGCGTAGATGGTGACGGTGCCGCCTTCCTTCTTGGCCATCTCATAGAGCTCATCCATGGACATATGGTTCCAGTCGATACCGTCCTCGCCCACGGTGTCGATGGCCTCCACGCCGGTGACTACGCTGCCGGTTTCCGTCCCGGCGCTGTCCGACGATTTGTCGGAACCGCCGCAGGCCGCCAGCGCGGCCAGCATGCACAGCGCCATCAAAACAGCGATGATCTTCTTCATGGGGTGCGATCTCCTTTCCCTGTGTTCATCCGTTCCTTGGAGCATCAGTCGTCGATGCCCGCCTTGTGCTTGGTCTTGGCGTACTTGATGAGCCGCCCGGTCTCCTTATTATACACGTTCATGCGGCCGGGGTGAAGTACCACGAACACATTTTGATTCATGTCATATTCTACCAGGCCCGTCTGGATGGCCAGGAACTCCGTGTCGCCTACGGTCAGCGTCACCAGCGTCTCGCTGCCTGCGGGCTGGTTGGCGTAGACCTGGGCGGCCACGGTGTTCTTGTGGTGGGGATCCCCGGTGTAGATGTCCACCATCTCGGGCCGGAGGCCCAGGACGCAGTCGAACTCCCTGCCCTGGGGGATCTCCTCGTCCAGTTTCAGGGTCTCGTGGGGGAAGACGTACTCGCCGAAGGCGCTCTTCACCCGCAGGGCATCCCCGTTGAAGGCGCCCTTGGCCTCGATGAAGTTGATGCGGGGATTGCCGATGAAGTCCGCCGCCTGCAGGTCGATGGGGTTGGTGTACAGGCCCAGGGGCGTGTCGATCTGGGAGATCTCCCCCGCCTTGAACAGGGCGATCTTGGTGGACATGGTCAGAGCCTCCACCTGATCGTGGGTCACGTAGATGATGGTGGTGCCCGTCTCCTTGTGGAGGCGCTTGAGCTCCGCCCGCATGTCGATGCGCAGCCGGGCGTCCAGGTTGGAAAGGGGCTCGTCCAGCAGCAGGAGCTTGGGGCTGGAGGCGATGGCACGGGCGATGGCCACCCGCTGCTGCTGACCGCCGGAGAGCTCGTTGGGATAGCGGCCCCGATACTCCTCGATCCGCATGGTCTTGAGGGCCCGCATGACCGTCTCCTCGATCTCCTCCTTCTTCATCTTCTTGATCTTGAGACCGAAGGCCACGTTCTCGAACACCGTCATGTGGGGCCAGAGGGCGTAGCTTTGGAACACCAGGTTCAATCCCCGCTTGCTGGGCGCTTCGAAGAAAGCCTTGTCCGCGTCGATGACCACCTTGTCGTCGATGGTCATGGTGCCGTGCTGGGCCTTTTCCAAACCGGAGATGACCCGGAGGGTGGTGGTCTTGCCGCAGCCGGAGGGCCCCAGCAGCGTCATGAAGTCCCCGTCCTCGATGGTCAGGTTCACGTCCCGGAGCACGTGGTTCTCTCCGTAAAACTTATCGATGTGGCTCAACTGGATCTTGCTCATGGGTGAACTTCCTTTCTGTACTCAAGACTGGTCACATGCTCTTAGATACGTTGCCGCCGAATTTGTCCGCGATCCGGTTGGTAACGAGGATGAATACGATGATGACGATGCAGATGGCGTCCGCCACCTGGGGCATGGCCTCCTTGGAATAGTCAAAGGCCAGGAAGGACAGGGTGTAGTTTTTCGGCGTCATCAAAATGGCGATCAGATCCAGCTCCTTGGCGATGCTGATGAAGGAGAGCAGGAAGCCGGACAAAAAGCCGTTCTTGGCCAGGGGGATCACGATGCTGCGGATGCGCCGCCAGAACCCCGCCCCGTTGATGGTGGCCGCCTCCTCCAGCTCCACGGAGATCTGCATCATGTTGGAGGAACCGGAGCGGCTGGCGAAGGGGAAATGCTTCACGATGGACACCAGCAATATCAGGGTGAACGTGCCGTACAGAGAGGGGATGAGGCCGCCCAGCCGGGGCTGGCTGAACATGGAGAAGTAGATGGCGGAGAAGGCCACGCCGGGCATAAGGTAGGGGATGAAGATCAGCTGCTCCACCGCGTTGCCGTACCACTTGCCCCGGCCCCGGGTGGTGATGTACCCGAAGAACTGGCCGAAAACGGCGGTGATGAGGGACGCGATCAGGGACAGCTTCACGGTGTTCCCCAGGGCCCTGCCGAACTCGGAGTTGCGGAACAGGCCGTTCTGGTTGAAGGAGGGATGGGGCGCGTTCTGCAGCTCGCCCACCCAGGCGTAGAGCGTGAGGTTGTCCGCGCCGTACCCGGCGCCGGGCATGACCTGGAAGGATTCCATGACCAGGAAGAACACGGGCATGACCATGGCCACCACCAGGAACACGGCGATGACGATCAGCATGGGCCACTTGGCTCCCCGCAGGGGGATGAGGTTGCTGCGGGTGCCCTTGCCGCCGATGGTGGCGTAGGATTTACGGGTGCCGATGAGCTTTTGGTTCACCACGATGGTGCCCGCCGCCAGCAGGATCATCAATATGGACATGGCGTAGCCCACCGCGTTGGGACCGTCGTTGATGAAGGCCTTCATCCTGGTGGCCAGCACGTAGAAGGGGGTGCCGTCCGGGTTGTTGCCGCCCAGGCGCGCCGCCACGCCGTAGGTGCCGATGGACTTCGATATGGTCATGATGGTGGCCGACAGGATGGAGGGCAGGATCAGGGGCAGGGTGATGCTCTTCAGGATCTGGGCCTTGGAAGCGCCCTGGATCTCCCCCATCTCCTCCAGCTCCGAATTGATGGATCGGAGGGCGCCGGAGGCCATGATGTAGGAGAAGGCGTAGTAGTGCATGGTCATCACGATGATGATGGGCACGAAACCGGAGGCCAGGGCGTTGGGCACCGGGATGCCCAGGCTGTACAGCACCCCGTAGCCGCCCATGCTGGGGTTGCGGAAGATGGTCATCCAGGACAGGGCCTTGCACCAGGAGGGGATCATGTAGGGGATCAGGATCAGGGCGGACAAAAGGCCCTTGCCGGGAATGTCCGTGCGGACCATGAGCCAGGCCATCAGCGCCCCCAGGGGCACGGAGATGACTGTGACGAAGGCGCCGATGATCAGCGAGTTCCTGAGGGGCACCCACAGGATCGTCTTGGTGAGGGGGCTGGCCAGCAGGTACTTCCAGTACCACAGGGTGTAGTCGCCGATCTTGGCGCCGGGAATGGTCCTGCGCATGACCTCGGCCTTGGCCACCACGAAGGTGTTCTGCACCATGGCGAGCAGCGGGATCACGATGAGCGTGAACAGCAACAGCAGCGTGATCAACACGATGACGTTGAACGGGTTGCCGATCAGGCTCCTGAACTGGTTCCTGAACCGCTCCCGGCTCATCGGGGGGCGGGTCCATCCTTTCTTTGCCATCTTACAACCTCCATGCAGGGTCCGTTACAGCGGTAGTTGTTATGCGTTATCTCGTTCCTGTTTCAGGATGGTGTATACGTCGTAGATGTCGGTGATCTGATAGTCCGGCGCCACGTCGAACTTGCCCAGGTCCTTTTGCGGCGTCAGGAAGGAATTGATCTTGAACACGCGGCCGAAGCCCATGCGGCGGGGCCCCACCACGTCCCGGGAAAGGGTGTCGCCCACGAAGGCGCACTCCGCGGGGTCCAGATCGGCCTGGGCGCAGGCGATGCGGAAGATGTTGGGATGGGGCTTGCGGTAGCCCACGATGGAGGACAGGGTGATCTCGTCGAAATACTGGCGCACGCCGTACTTCTCCAGGGTGGAGAACACCTGGAAGAGGCTCCCGGTGTTGCTGACCACCGCCACGTGAAGGCCCAGGTCCTCCTTGAGGCCCCTGAGCATTTCGGCGGCGTGTTCCCGAAGGGAACGATCGTAGAAGGTGGTCTCCCACATATGGGCGATCTCCTCGCTGATCTCTGCTAGCTTTTCCCTGTCCACGGGAACGTCCTTGAATCCCCAATCACACCAGATCTGCTCCGGTTTGAGCTCCATGAGGGTGCGCTCGGAATCCTTCTTGTAGGCCTGGATGCCCGCGCCTACGATGGCCCACAAGGCCTCGGCCTCGTAGGGCACCTGGATGTGATGCTTCTGCAGGATGTCGTACAGGGCATACGCCGTCGCCCTATCGTTCTTTTCGTCGGAATACAGGTCTTCCAGCGTGCCACCCATATCGAACATGACTGCTTTGATCATTGGCGCCCTCCTGATATCATTCTGTTTTCGTAAACGTTTGCGTTCCTTGGGTTGATTATACCTCTCCCATTCCATGATTGTCAACATTTTTAATCGGTTTTTTGTATTCTTCTGAAAAAAACATGGGTCCTTCCGGTCGGAACACGATGATAACCGCTGTTTTTATCGTCGGGCCGCTTTGACCGCGATCGGTTCCGTAAACCTTTACGCCGATCCCTTCGGTCCTCCGGACAATGCTGAAAACAGGCTGAAACACTTTTTTGCCGTCTTTATGGTTTCCTTAAGGTTCGCCCTGTATGATGGGGCCATCCCAAGAAAGGCGGACGTAACGATGCGTAAATATCTTGTTCCTTTGCTGGCGGCGGTGCTCTCCGTTTGCATGATCTTTTTCCTCGGCGCGACCTATGCTGCGGCGGAGACCAGCGCCTATATCTTTTCCTATGACGACATGTTCACCACCCGGGACCTGAAGCAGACCGCGGATCTGGTGGGCTCTGTGGACTGCGTCGTGACCGACGGCCAGGATATCCATATCACCAGCGCGGGGGTCTATGTGCTGACCGGCTCGGCGAAGGACGTGACCGTGTTCGTGGAGGCGGGCAAGGACGACAAGGTCCAGCTGGTGCTGGACGGGCTCGCCATCACCAACGGCGACGCCCCCGCCATATACGTGAAGTCGGCGGACAAGGTGTTCGTCACCATCAGCGGCGACAGCGCCCTCGCCGTGACGGGCTCCTTCGACAAAAGCGACAAAGCGGACGGCGTGATCTTCTCCAAGGCCGACCTGGTGCTGAACGGATCGGCCGTCCTGACCCTTTCCTCCACGGAGAACGGCGTGGTGGGCAAGGACGATCTCAAGATCACGGGCGGGACCTATCGCATCACGGCGAAAGCCAAAGCCGTGGAGGCCAACGACTCCATTCGCATCGCCGACGGCACGCTGTACCTGGTCGCCGGGACGGACGGGCTCCACGCGGAGAACGAGGACGACGATTCCCTGGGCTACATCTATATCGCGGGCGGCTCCATCACCATCCAGGCCGGGGACGACGCCATCCACGCCGTTTCCGCCATCCAGATCAACGACGGCGCCCTCTCCCTCACCGCCGCCGAGGGCATCGAAGCCACCTGCGTCCAGATCAACGGCGGCACCGTCTCCATCAGCGCCAGGGACGACGGCATCAACGGCGCCCGGAAGTCCAGCGCCTATACGACCAAGGTGGAGATCAACGGCGGCGACATCACCGTGGTCATGGCCTCCGGGGACACGGACGGCATCGACTCCAACGGAGACATCGTCGTCAACGGCGGCACCATCAACGTCACCGGCAGCAGCTCCTTCGACTGCGACGGCTCGGCCCAGTACAACGGCGGCACCATCATCGTCAACGGTCAGCAACTCAGCTACATCCCCAATCAGATGATGGGCGGCGGACGCGGCGGCATGGGCGGCATGGGCGGCTGGGGCGGCAGGGGTCGTCGCGGCGGCTGAGAAGATCCGCCCCGTGTGAACAGCAAGAAACCGTCCCTTTGGACGGTTTCTTTATCTTTGGCTCGAACCTACAACCCTGACGGGGGCAAAACATAGTCGAAAACCGCTCACTGGGCGGTTTTCTCCTTGTTTTGCCCGTGCTTCGTGTCGCTGCATCCCGCACTGCGGGCGCTCCACTACGCACCAGATAACAGCCGTCGGCTGTTAACCTTCGGGTTGTAGGACTGAGCCTATGAAAAGAGAATCAAAAAAGCCGTCCGGATGGACGGCTTTTTTGATTGGCTCCCCAGGTAGGGCTCGAACCTACAACCCTAAACGGGGGCAAAACATAGTCGAAAACCGCTCACTTGGCGGTTTTCTCCTTGTTTTGCCCGTGCTCCGCCTCGCTGCTTCTGCCACCGGCAGCGCTCGGCTCCGCACCAGATAACAGCCGTCGGCTGTTAACCTTCGGGTTGTAGGACTGAGCCTATGAAAAGAGAATCAAAAAAACCGTCCGGAT
>Ga0310694_10001010_pt1 | contig 33675 bp, 21 predicted proteins | sample 174DNAGHGhighgp2_FD_203884 | JGI IMG/M metagenome (GOLD analysis project Ga0310694, IMG submission 203884) | Sheep rumen microbial communities from Palmerston North, Manawatu-Wanganui, New Zealand - 1742 DNA GHGhigh gp2 (v2) (version 2) | ecosystem: Host-associated > Mammals > Digestive system... | reverse complement strand
ATTTCGAGTTGCTGGCGTTGAGCTGACCAATGAAGGGGCTTGGGTTGGTAGAAATAACGGTGCCGACTGACAGGCAGTTCTTGATGGTTACCTTTGTCTTGTTGGCATAGCCCAAGATGCCGCCAGCGTTGGAACCTGTGCCGTCCAGAATCGTTCCGTCGAACAAGCAGTCTGTGATATTGACATACGCACTTGTACTGTTCTGGGTGAGTCCCATAATACCGCCCAGGTTACCGGTCGTGTTGCCTGCATCAAGAGTGCCGGAATAGATGCAGCGGTCAATGTTTATGGTACCGGTGCTGCTTTGGAATCCCAGGACGCCGGCGTGCCTTGACTTGGCGCAGGTAATGTTCAAGTAGCTGTGTATGTCGCTGATGTTAATGGTGCCGCCACCTGCGGAGCCTATGACGCCGACATATTGGTTGAGGCTGTTTAATGTGCCGTAGATGGTAAAGTTCTTGACAACCGCACCGCTGCCCAGCTTGCCAAACAAACCATAATGGTCGCCGTTGGTTGTTACGTTGAAGTTCGAGATGGCGAATCCTTTGCCGTCGAAGGTTCCCTTGTATGAGTCGGTGCCAACGGGAGTCCAAGTCCTGCTTTCATTGATGGCTTTGCCGAAGTCAATGTCGGCAGTCAGGATTGCATTGGCATCAGCGTGGCCGCTGTTGACATATTTGGCGAACCAGAAGAACTGGGGCGCGTTGCCAATCTCATAGAAGCCCTCATCATTGAGTATCATACTGTTGGCAATGATTTCCTCGTCGAAGAAGCCGCAGTAGTCGCAAACGCCATTGACTATGTTGTGGTCGTCCTGACTGATTTCGGAGGGTTCGTTAGAGAAGGAATAGCCTTCATATAGTGTGCCGTCGCAATGCTTGTGTCCTGCCATATAGACTTGTGCATGAGTGGCGTCGAGTGTGGGCTGTTCGTCGGTGCCCAGTGTCTGATACCAGCTGATAGTTGTCTGGTCGCCGTTCAGCTTGTAGCAAACCTCACCAGTGAGCAGGATGTCGGTCGTAAAGCAGAAAGCCTGTGTCAATACATCAACACCGCTGTCGTTCCTGCATGCACCTGTCGCACTGCCTTCAAGCCAGCAGTTGTCTGTCAGTTTTGTGATACTGCTTCTCAAGCGTCCAACGATGGCGCCTCCATAAGTGGGAGTTTCGTCGAGTGCAACGAATGTAACAGGCCCCATATTCAGGCAGCCCTTTATGATTGCCTCGCTGTTGTTGAGGTATCCTACGATGCCGCCAGCATAGCAGTTGGTCGCTTCGTAGTCAAGCTTGCCGTAGTTGGCGCAGTACAGCACACGGTCGGCGGCTATATAGCCAACCACGCCGCCAAAGCAGTCGTTACTGCCTGCTGCCACATTCAAGTTGCCGCTGAAGGTACAATTACTGATGGTGTTGTTTCCACGGGCAGAACCTACCACGCCGCCTACATGACATACGCTGGCAACGGGGACGTCAATATCCAGAGCGGAGTGTATGTTGCTGATGTTACTGCCTGCGGAAAAGCCGACAACGCCCGTGCCGTGTCCTTCTGTTGCTGTAAGGGTGCCACTGATGCTGAAGTTCTTGATGGTAGCGCCGCTGACATCGCCGAAAAGACCGCCGTGACCGGCACTTTCTGCATCGAAGCCAGTAATCTTGTGTCCCTGTCCGTCGAAGATGCCTGTGAAAGGGCTAGACCCCATCGCACCGTCGTCTGAGCCGTTAAAGGCACCAATGGGAATCTCCCATGTGCCAGAAGCTGTAGCGCCTGTAAGGTCGATGTCCGCTGTCAAGATGGCATTGGCGCCGAACTCGCCAGCGTTTACCAAGTCTGCGAATGCCAAGAGGTCTGCGGCACTGCCAATCTCATAGTATGTGACGCCGTCGATCTCCGTAGTGGTCAACTCCTGCGCCCATACTTGTGCTCCTGCCATGCCGAAGAGGGCAGCCAGGATAAGGGAGTAAAGTCTGTGTTTCATAATGTAGTTCTAGTTTAAGAAGAAGTATTTAGGGGTATAATACGTCGGCTTTGTGTACCGCATGATGTGGTACACAAAGCCGACATATATATTATTTAGAAGAGCACCTTCTTGCCTGCTACGATGTTGATGCCTTTCTGCATCTTCTGGATGCGCTGACCGGCAACATTGTAGATAGCGCCGTTAGCGTCGTTGAGGCTCTTAAGGTCGTTAAGGCCAGTTGCGTCGTCTTCGCCAAAGACAAAGGTGTAGCCCTTGATTTCGCCGCCAGAGACTTCCAAATATGCCTTGCCTGCCTTGATGGTGCCGGTGCTGGCCTTGTAGAAGCCGACTTCTTCACCTGCTGGCATTGCCAGGACGTACTTGCCGGCAGCCTCAACATCTTCGTCAGAAGCCTTCAGGTCGTTCTTCGCAGCCTTCGTCGCACCTGTTGTGGGAATGAAGCTGTAGTAGCCTTCTGCACCCTTCAGTACGACAGGTTCGCCAGCGGCGAAAGCACCGGTAACGGCAGTCATCTTCAGCCAAGAACCGTCAATCTCACCTGTGAATGCTTCAACGCCCGCGGGGATGGTAACGTCTGTGCCAGGAACATACATTGTAGCATAGCCGGCAGCAGTGATCTCGTTCACGATGCCGTGTGTTACGTCGAGGCCAGGAGCATCGTCATCGCCGATGTTCTGATGCCATGCGCTACCGAGATTGTATGCAACCTCGCCGCTTGCAAGCTGTGCGTCTGTTGCCTTTATGGGTTCAGGTCCACTTACCGTGACACCACTTCCTGGTAAGCCTACAGGGTTACCCTCTGTCGTGTAGTAGTTCTTGCCATCCCATTTCGAGTTGCTGGCGTTGAGCTGACCAATGAAGGGGCTTGGGTTGGTAGAAATAACGGTGCCGACTGACAGGCAGTTCTTGATGGTTACCTTTGTCTTGTTGGCATAGCCCAAGATGCCGCCAGCATTGGAACCTGTGCCGTCCAGAATTGTTCCGTCGAACAAGCAGTCTGTGATATTGACATACGCACTTGTATTGTTCTGGGTGAGTCCCATAATACCGCCCAGGTTACCGGTCGTGTTGCCTGCATCAAGAGTGCCGGAATAGATGCAGCGGTCAATGTTTATGGTACCGGTGCTGCTTTGGAATCCCAGGACGCCGGCGTGCCTTGACTTGGCGCAGGTAATGTTCAAGTAGCTGTGTATGTCGCTGATGTTAATGGTGCCGCCACCTGCGGAACCTATGACGCCGACATATTGGTTGAGGCTGTTTATCGAGCCCTCTATGGTAAAGTTCTTGACAACAGCACCGCCGCCCAGCTTGCCGAACAAACCATAATGGTCGCTGTTGGTTGTTACGTTGAAGTTCGAGATGGTGAAGCCCTGACCGTCGAAGGTGCCTGTATAATAGCTGTCGCCGAAGCCGATGGGTGTCCATTCTATGCTGGAAAGGTCGATGTTGGCTGTAAGAACAGCATTGGCTGCAACGCTTACCTGATTAACGTAAGCTGCAAACCACTTGAGCTGTGCGGGAGTGCCAATCTCGTAGAAGCCATCACCGTTGGGGGTCATGTAGGTCTCGTCGGGCGAACCGCAAACGGCGCAGAGGCCATCGGCAAAGTCGTGGGCAGCAATGAAGCTGGCATCGGTGTTGCTATAGGTTACTTCCGAACCTTCCTTTAGAGTCATGTCGCAGTTGTAAGTGCCGTTTGCATAGACGATTTTTGTGCCGTAAGGCGTTGGATATGCTGTGCCTTCAGGACCTTTGGCCTCGAAGTCGTCTGTGCCAACCTCGACAGAGACGCTAAAACTACCGAACGCACCCAAGTCGAAACTGATGTCGTTGATGGTTGCATAGAGCTTCTCGCCGTTAACCTTGCCGTTGAGGGTATAAGGGATATCTTTGAACTTCTCTTTAGGAATGCCCATTGTTATCAGCAGGCCTGGAATGTTCTCGTCGGGAACAGAGAATTTACCGCCCTTGCTGAATGTGCCTTCACTGGTGATGGTGATGTCTTCAAGAGAGATGTCGCCGACAACGAAAGAGTACGAGTTGGTCTCGACGACAAAATTGGGAAGAGTGAAGTCGAATGTCCCTTCGTCATTCTCAACCAAATTGACGTCTGCGCTCTTCGGGGCTCTTTTGGTGCCATTAACGGTTGTTTCATACGTCTCGGCGATAAAGACCATGTTCTTCAGTGCCTGGAACCAGCTGAATGTTGACTGGTCGCCGTTCAGTCGATAACAAATCTCGCCGCTTGCGAGCTGCTCGGCTGTCACGGCAACGGGAGCCTCGCAGCTTGATGCCTTGTTGCCGATAGCGATTGTGGTAGTGGAACCCTCTTGGAGGCAGTAGTAGTTGTTCTTCACGTTAGATGTGGCACCGCCATTATAATTGGCAATGATGGCAGCAGCTGTCGTGTTACCACTATTGGCAACAATCTTGCCGGTAGACAGACAGTTCTGTACGCCGAGGAATTCAGGTCTTTTGCAGTAGCCGAGGATGCCGCCGTACTTGCTGCTTTCGCCGATAATGGTTCCGCTGAAGAGACAGTTCTTGACGCCACCATTGTAGGTGTAGCCCAAGATGCCTGCCTGACAGTCGCCCGAGCCTGTGTGTGTCATCGTTCCGCTGTATTCGCAGTTCTCTACGAGGACAGGGTTGCCACTGGTAACGGTGCTACCAAGAATACCACCGGAATGGGCGCCCTTGTTGGCGAGGGTGATGTTAAGCGCACTGCGGATGCCGCTAATCACGGTGTTAGCTTCCGCTGCACCGATAGTGCCATTGTAAGTGTAGCCGTCTGATGTCAGCACGCCGCTGATGCTGAAGTTCTTGATGGTGGCGTTCTTGACATAGCCGAACAGGCCATTGCCGTTGTCGTCTTTTGCAGTGTACTCAAAGCCTGTGATGGCGAAGTCCTGGCCGTCGAAGGTTCCTTCGTACTTCGCAGATGCATTGCCGATGGGTGTCCATTCTATGCCATCAAGGTCAATGTTATCCATCAATATAGCATTGGCTGATGTTTCGCCGCCGTTCACCGCGGCTGCGAAATCAACGAGGTCTTGGGCATCAGTAATCTCGTAAGTGGTCTGTGCCCACGCATTCATTCCAAACATGCCGAATAAGGCTGTCAGGAGAAAAGAGTAGAATTTTTGTCTCATGTTAGTTTTGTTTTAAGGGTTAATTTATGTTATTATTTGACGTTTTCTTTACAAATTTAAAGTCTATTACACATACGCGCGTACAATAAACTATATAAATTAACAATTATTAACCTCAAAAGAGGGAAAAACGTGAAAATCGTGGTTAAATGAAGACAAAAAGCGACAACAAAGGACACTTAAAACGAACATTTTCCATTAAAGACAGAGTCGTTGCATATCATACGGAAGGATGCACTTTCTGTACACGTCTGCAGAGACGTCTCATTATTCTGCAACTTTCTGTGAATTTTGTGTGAGCAGAAGGGCTTCTGTGCGTAAATTTTGTTTTATCAAAAAGAAAGTGGTTTGCCTGTTTCTCTTTCTTTTTGCCAATTCTGCTTTGCCCTGAAAACATAGCGTAAAACGCCTGTTTTGGCATTTCGGCGTGGGGCGATTCCCAACGCGGCACGCTAAGTTGGTCAACGCGGCACGGTGCGTTTGAATTTCCGCCACGTCGCGTTTGCTGATAAACCACATTGAAAAATATGAAAAATCGCGGTGAAACGGCCGATTTTGTCATCCACAGATGTCAGTTGTCCATTCTTAATTGCCAATTGGAAAGAGTAACCGTCTCTGTTTCAGTATGCATTCGATTTAAGCGCATTTATCTGGAAAAATGATTGAAACTATGCCCAAGACCGCAAAAGGCGATTCTTAGAGATTTCCGGGAAAGCAAAAAGAAAGCAAAACTATGTGCTTTGCTTTCTTTTTGCTAATTGCTGGTGGTCGTTGGAATTTAATGACTATCCGCAAAGATACCGCCAGGGACGCCCCAAGGGACAAGACAAAGGTAGCCTGCCATTTTGGGAATTCTCATAAAGCTGCGCTTCAATGCTATCAGGGCAGCGTGACTTTCGCCATGACGGGGAAGTGCGAAGAGGGCAGGCGGCGCTTTTGGCCACCACCGGATTCCGATGTGTAGTATGCGTATTGCAGTTGTCCGTAGGCCTTGACGCTGACGGTCTTAGAGGCAAAGACGAAGTCGTAGCGCTCGGTGCCGTGGTTGGCGGCAAGGTCGAAATTGTTCTTCGTGCCGTATTCCGCACTGACGGTGGCAGCCTTCGTGTAGGTGTCGGGGTAGCGGGTGTTCAGCCTTGTGTAGGCGGTCTTCGTTTCGTTGACGCCAAGGTCTCCTACGATGAAGCATGGCAGGCCGTCGGTGTTGACCTTTCCAATGGCATTGATGAGTGAGGTTGAGGAGGAAGAGGCAATCGTCTGGGTGCTGGAGAAGCAGATGTTGAACACATAGAAGGCTTTCTCCCCTTTCCGCAGCCTTGCCCATGAGCAGGTGCTGCCTTCCGGCATATCTTCTACAACCGCGCAGGTGTCCAGTGTGAGCGTTGTTTTGTTGTAAAGGATGTTCTCTGCAGCCTTGAAGTTGGTCATGTAGCGGGTAAGGTAGGAGCGCTGTGTGTCGGACAGGGACTGCAATCCCAGGACGTCCGGCTGCTCGAAGTTGAACATATCGACGATGGCGTTTCGGCGGGATTGCCATGTGTCTCCTCCTGTGAATTGCTTCTCCTCTTCTTCGGTCGTGACGTAGAAGGAGCCGATGTAAAGGTCCTGTGCGAAGGTGCAGAACGCCATCAGGGATATGATGACGAATGATATTGTCTTTTTCATTTTCCTATGTATTTCTTTCCGTTAATAATGTTGATGCCCTTCCGGGCCTTCGTGAGGCGTTGGCCGATGAGGTTATAGACGGGTTCGCTGTTTGGGTTTGATGTTTGTGCAACCCGGATTTCATTGATGCCGGTGGAGTTGTTGGCGTTGTAGTAGATGGCGGATGCCTCATTGTATAGCACGGTCTCATGCGTGGGGTCGAGCACGGGGTAGGGGTCTGCTTCGATGGTAGCATCAGTGCTTGGCAGCGTCTGGTACCAGTTGATTTCCGTCTGGTCGCCGTTCAGTTTGTAGCACACCTCGCCGCTTGCCAGCTGTTCGGCAGTGGCGGCGGTCGCTCCTGTGGCAGAGGAAGCTTCAGTGCCAGAGCCGAAGGCTGCCATTCCTCCTTCGAGGTAATAGAGGTTCGATGGCGACGTCGTCATGGCCTTTATCTGTCTGCCGAGTATCTGTCCGGCGTATGCCTCCTTGCCGCTGACGGTACCGACGTTGGCGCAGGAGGAGATCTTGAAGCCGGCATAGTTCACATATCCCAGGATGCCGCCGGTGTTCGTCTCGTTGCCCCTTGACTTGACCGTGCCGTAGTTGATGGAGTGGGTAATGACATTGTCGGTGCCGTCAGCATAGCCGGCAATGCCGCCTGCTGTGTCGGTGCCGGCATCGTTGAGCGTGCCGGCATACGAGCATCTTGTGATGGTGGTCTTTGCTGCTATCGTGCCGGCGATGCCGCCGAGGTGCCTTGTGTCTGTGTTTGCCTTGCTTGCAGTGATGTTCAGTGAAGAGTGTACGTCCGTGATGGTTGTGCCGGAGGCATATCCCACGACGCCGTGTTCCGTGCTGCCCTCCGAGACGGTCAGCGTGCCGCTGATGCTGAAGTTCTTGATGATGGCGCCCGATGTCATGCCGAACAGGCCGGAATAGCTCTTGCCTGTCTTGATGACAATGTTCTGGATGGAATGCCCCTGGCCGTCGAATGTACCCTTGAACGGCGTACTGCTTGTCCCGATGGGCAGCCAGGTCGTTTGACCCGTCATGTCGATGTCGTTCAGCAGGACGGCCTTGGCAGAGGCATTCTTTGTGTATCCTGCTATGCCGCCCACGATGTAGGAGAAGGCTTGCAGCTCTTCTGGAGTGGAGAGCTGATAGACGCCGTCAACGACAGGCGGCGGTGTAGTGGTCAGCTCTACCCCCGGCACGTTGGCCTTATAGGCAAGTTTTGCAAAGACGGGGCTATGGTCGGAATAAGCCCTCTCGTAATAATCTGCCGTACCGCTCGTTGAATAGTAGCAGGGGTTGAGCACGGCATAATGCTTGATGGTGAAGGCTTTTGTTACAAAGATGTGGTCGATGCGCCGCAGCTCTCCGCTCACAGTGCTGTAGCTGTTCGCATTGAACCCCGGGCAGGTGCCATTCGTCATGAACTTTTGGGAGGCACTGGCATAGCAGTCGTTGAGGAAGGTTGTATTGAAGAAAAGCTTGTATGCCTCCCCTGTCTGCACCGCGTTGTAGTCGCCCGATATGATGACAGGCATTGTCGAGCTGGCAATCTCCGTAACCTTCTGCTTTATCAGATAGTACGATTGTATGCGGTTCTGCTCGTCGAGATCCATGTGGGTGTTGAAGTGAAAGACGACTTTGCCCGTGGCCTTGTCATAGAACTTGCCCCATGTGCAGATGCGGTAGTACGAGGTGCTTCCGCCTTTGCTTGGGAAGCCTTTCGAGGCCTTCCACGGTGTGTCGCTCAGCCAGAAGTCGCCATTGTCGAGGAGCACCATGCGGTCCTTACGGTAGAAGATGGCGGAGTACTCGCCGCTTGTGCCGCCGTCGTTACGTCCGACACCGATGTAGGCGTAGCCTTTTAAGCCGTTTGCCATGTCGTCCATCTGTGCTTTCAATGCTTCCTGTACGCCAAGAAGGTCCGGCTGCTGGAAGTTGATGAGGTTGATGATGTAGGTGCGACGGGTGTTCCATCCGTTGCCTGCGTTTGTGTCGCTCGAGTTCTTGTACCTGACGTTGTAGGTACACACGGTGAGCTCCTGTGCTTGTGCCGCAAAGAGGCTCAGCAACACGATGGTTAAGAAGAGTAGTTTCTTCATTGCTTGTTATTGGATTTAATGGTTTTATCGTTATTACGTCATGTGGTTATAGGGCTTTAGTTGTCGAAGTCGAACTCCATCTGTGGCGAGCCAAGCAGGTTGAAGGTCATGCGATGGTAAGGTGTCGTGCCGTGCTCGCGTATTGCCTGGCGATGTGCAGGTGCGGGATAGCCCTTGTTCCTATCCCAATGATAGGCGGGATACTCTTCGTGGAGACGTTTCATGCAGTCGTCCCTGTACGTCTTTGCCAATATGCTTGCTGCGGCGATGCTCATGTACTTGCCGTCGCCCTTGACGATTGTCGTGTAGGGAAGCCCTTTGTATGGAGTGAAGCGGTTGCCGTCGATGATGACTTCCTCTGGCCGCAGCTTGAGCTTGTCGAGGGCGCGGTGCATGGCGAGGATGCTTGCCCGCAGGATGTTTATCTTGTCTATCTCCTCATTGCTCACGATGCCTACTGCCCAAGCCGACGCCTCGCGCTCTATGACTTCACGGAGAGCATAGCGCTTCTTCTCGCTGAGCTGCTTCGAGTCGTTCAGCAAGTCGCTCTTGAAGTCGGGCGGAAGGATGACTGCCGCTGCAAAGACCGGTCCTGCAAGGCAGCCTCTGCCTGCCTCATCGCAACCGGCTTCGACGACATCTTTATGGTAGAAAGGCTTCAGCATGTGTATTATCTCTTGATGATTGCTCTGACGATGAACCAGAAGTGCCTGAATATCGTTGATGTCCAGCCGTAGTAGTGTACCATGATGCGAAAGCGTTCCTTGAGCGAGGCGCGGTGGTTGCGTGTCGTCATGCCCTCGTTGAGGTAGTCGGTCAGCACGAGTTGTGTGTTGACGATCCGCAGGCGGCGTTTCTTTGCATGACAGATGAGGCGTATGCACCAATCGAAATCTGCGGAGAAGCGGTAGCGGAGGTCGTATTGTTCCTGCTTGGCGAGGTCGGTGCGCACATAGAACGACTGGTGGCAGACGCGCATCCCGTCGCGGAACGTGTCGGGCGTAAGCTCTTCCGGCGGCGTGAGGCGGCGGCGGCGCAGGAAGTTCCCTTCGTCGTCAACAATGTGCGTGTCGCCATAGAGGATAGCAGGGTGACGGTGTTCGCCCTTCGTCCATCCTGTCTGCTTGGCGAGGGCGGAGATTGTGTCGGTGCTGTGCAGGCAGTCGCCCGCATTGAGGAAGACGATGTAGTCGCCTGTCGCAGCGAGCAGCGCCTTGTTCATCGCGTCGTATATTCCGCTGTCGGGTTCGCAGACGAGGCGTATGTTGTGGCGTGCCTGGTTCTCTTCCACATAGCGCTGCACATGGGAAAGCGTATGATCCGTCGAGCAGCCGTCGATGATGATGTGCTCTATGCGGGCATAGTCCTGCGAGGCAACGCTCTTGAGGGTACGTCCAAGTGTCGCCTCGGCGTTGTATGTGACGGTCACTATGGTAAAGAGAGGCTTCATAAGATTTTTTCGGAGTAATCTGATTATTCTGAATACTCTGAGTACTCTGATTGTGTGTATAATTTAATGTATTGCTGTGCGACGATGGTTTCGTCGTAGGCTTCTGTGGCTTTGGCATGAGCGGCAAGGCGCAGGTTATGGCCAAGGACGTAACGTATGCCCTCGGCAAGGTCGGACGCATCCCGGTAACGTGCCACATAGCCGTTCTTCAGGTGGTCGATCATCTCGGGGATGCCTCCTACGTCGAAGCCAACACATGGCGTGCCGCAACTCATCGCCTCGGCAATGGTGTTGGGCAGGTTGTCCTGCAGGCTTGGCGTGAGGAAGACATCGGCGGCGCTGTATATCTTCGACATCAAATCCTCGCCGACAGAGCCGAAACGTGTGGCTCGGATGCCGTCGGGCAGGGGAATCCTCTCCGAGTTCTTGCCCACGATGAGCAGACGCAGGTCGTCCTTTGGCAACAGTTTCAGGGCTTCGACAAGGAAGTCAATGCCCTTGCGCTTGTCGGTCACGCTTTGGCTGCAGAAGAGGAGCAGGCGTTTGTCTTGCGGCAAATAGAGGTTGCGCCGTGCCTGCTGCATGTCGATGGGGTGGAAGATGTCAAAGGGGATGACGTTGTTGATGTGCTCCACTCGTTCCCCGGGCATGGCACGTCGTGCCTGCTCGGTTATCCATTTACTGCACCCCACGAAGGTAGGATGCCACTTGCTGTACATCTCGTGCTTGCGCCTATATATATTATAAGGTAGGGAGCCGCAGAGGATGGGACACTTCCTGCACTCCTCCTCCTTGCATTCGCCACGATAATGGCAGACGCCCAGATAGGGCCATTCGTCGTGCAACGTCCATACGATTCGCTTGCCGCTGCTCAAAATTTTGCCCATTTCATCGAGAGAAAGCATCCCCTGGTTCACCCAATGCAGGTGGATGATGTCCGCCTCCTTGAATGCTTTTGTGCCAGTTATGTTGATGCCCGTGTTGGCGATGTCTGCCTGCCATAAAAGTTGAAAAGGTGAAACTTTGAAAGGGTGAATGCAGCGTGGCAGGATGGCGAGGCGTTCCATAATCTTCGGAAGCTTGCTTCCCACCTTGATGACAGGCCCTTCATCCCCCTTTGAGGGGAGACACGCGTCGCGCACCATCATCTTTGCCTCAACGCCATGATTGTTCAAGGCATCCATGAGCCGCCGCGCCGCAATGGCACCGCCGCCGCTCCTTTCACCGGTGCTTATGAGCAAGACCTTCATCGATTGTAAGGTTATCAATTGTCAGTTAAATTGCCTTTTCCCCATCCATTTGTTGATGCGGTTGCGTATGGATTTGAGGATGAAACTGAAGTTCCCGTAGCGCAGGTTAAGGCATAATTCCTCGATGGAACGGCCGATTTTTACCATCGGACACATCCATCCCATGATGCGATAGGCACGTTTTCGATAGGCGACATGCTCGACGACGTATGGCGGATGGACGAGCGACATCTTGCCTTCCTGCAGGGGAAGTTCGTGGCGTTGCATTGTGAAAATGCGCCGGTAGCCCCTGGGCATCGTCTTGAGCGAGCCGCCGAAGTGCGTGCTGTCGGCTGTTGCCCCGAGGTTGTTTATCATGTTCCTGCGAGGCACGATGGCGAGGCCGTTGCTCAAGAGCAGATGCGACCAGAAGATGGTCTCGTAGAACGCCTTGCCTTGCTCCCTGTGCTTGCGGCACATGGGCAGGAAGTCGTCGCGATAGCCTCGCTCGCGTATCAGTTCTTCGAGTTGGCGGACGCATGTCGGGTTGTCGAGCCATGTGTAGTGTTCGTCCCACTGGTCAACGACGCGCCGCCACGAGGCCCATCCCCAGATGCTGAAGTTCGTGGTGAAGAAGTAGTCGCCTTCTGCGTCGTCGGTCTTCTCCTCGACGTTGAAGCCGCTGATCATCGTGATGCGCTCGTCGTCCTCGTAGCGGTCGAGCATCTCCTTGCAGAAGGTGAAGAAGCTCACGGCAGGCACATCGTCGTCCTCCAGCACGACGCATTTGTCAACATGGCTGAAGGCCCATTTCTGCGAGATGTACTCCGAGGGGTCGCAACCGAAGTTCTTCTCCTGATAGAGCGTCTCGACCTGGCATTCCCAATCGACCTGCGACACCACTTCCCTACAGGCCAGTATGCCCGGCATGTCCGCCTCGCTGCGTGGCCCGTCCTGATAGAGGAACAACCGCGACGGGCGGGCCTTGCGCACCTCCGTAAAGACCTGACCCAACTGCTGCGGCCTGTTGAAGAACAGAATCAGCACGGGAATGTCAACCAAATAAGGTTTCATGCCTGCAAAGGTACGACTTTTAATTCATAATTCATAACACATAATTCATAAATTCTTCTTTCCCTTGTATTTTCTGTTTCGCTTTTCATGTTCATAGACGTAAGGTGAAACTTTTTCCTCCCATGTCTGAAACTTGCCCAGATGCATGAGAAAAACTCAAAACGCCATGCACAATTCTTAATATGCAGGCTGCGTTTTTGTAAACGCAGCTTGCGTTTTTACATTTGCAGCTTGCGTTTGTAAAAACGCAGCCTGCGTTTTAAGAATTGGGTGCGGCAAAAAGGACATGTCAGTCAGGCAAAGCCAATATGTTTTTTAACCTACTTTATAAAAAATGTGTAGGCGAAGCATACAACTTATCATAAATAATCGTATATTTGCAAATAAAAACTAACAATCATATTATTCATAATGAAAAAATTACTTATTGCAGCCTCAATGTTGCTTGCTTTTGTGGCATGCACAGAAGAGATAGACACGTCCAGCCGATACGTCTTTGAGGGCAAGACCATCATGCAGTATCTGGAAAGCAAGGACTATTACAGCGATTATGTCCGCCTGCTTGGCAAGGTGCCCGTGAGTGCGTATTCCGAGACCACCCTGAAGCAGCTACTGTCGGCACGCGGGCATTACACGGTGTTTGCGCCCACTAACGATGCCATACAGGATTATCTGGACTCGCTTTGCCGCAAGGAAATCATCACGGAACCATCGTGGGACGGCTTCAAGGACCAAAGGTCGCTCGACAGCATAGAGAGGGTAATCGTGTTCAACAGCGTGCTGGACAACGGCGACCAGTATGCCTACGACGTTTCCGACTTCCCCGACCATGAGCATGAGTTCACCATCTCAAACATGAACAACCGCAAGCTGCGTGTCTTTTACGGCACCTACGACCTCGACAGCATCAGCATCGATGGCGTGGCAACCGTGTCGAAGACCAACCGTGGCATCGTCCTGAGCAACGGATACATACACCAGGTGGAGGGAGTCATCGCACCGAGCGACGTCAGGCTGGGCGACTTCATGCGTATGTGGTCGCAGCAGCCGAAGAGCGGATACAGCGTGATGTCGAAGCTTGTCCTGGCCTGCCAGCTACAAGACACACTCAATGCCTATCGGGACGAAACATGGGAATACCTCTACCTGACAGGGCAGGTGCAGGATTTGCCCAACCATACCTCTGTGGGACAAAAGGGCACCATACCGCAGCACCGCTACTATGGCTACACTCTCTTTGCCGAGACCGACCGCTTCTGGGAAGAGACCCTCGGCAAGAGCGCAGAGGAGATTACCGTAGAGGACGTGTGCGAATACCTGCGCTCCTCACATCTCTTCGATTACGTCCCCGGTACGCTCTACGACGAAGAATACACCAACGAGATGAACATACGGAACCAGTTTGTCACATACCACATCCTTCCCCAGCGCATAGGAAGGGACAAACTCGTGATACACTATAACGAATTAGGCTTCAACATTTCCACTTCCAAAGCCCCCTCCATTGCAATCATGGACTACTTCCAGACAATGGGCCTGCCGCGCTTGATAAAGACCTACGAGAGCAGGGAGAGCAATGGCATCTACCTTAACCGTTTCCCAAAACTGAGGAATGGACGCGGCCAGTTCGGCCCGACAAGGGAGAATGTCAACGACTACCACGAGAGCGGACAGTTCCCGCCTCTGAAGGGCGCCTCCACTACGCCTGATGAGAACGAAGGCGTCTGCGTGCTGACCTCCACAGAAGCCGGGACAGATGCCACCAGCATCGCCAACGCCGTCGTCTATCCCCTGGACAAGCTGCTCGTCTGCACCGAGAATGTCTGCAACCAGATGGGAACCCAGCGCATCCGCTTCGATGCTTGTAGCACGATGCCGGAAATGATGAACAATGATATTCGCCAGACGCGCGCCTACTATCCCTATGGAGCAGCTAACGTCAGGGCTATTCCTACGAACTATCCATATCTCGAAAGCGTGGAGATAAGCGAGGGGACGCTCTTCTACTACCTCCAAGGCTATATGTCCAGCTATCATAACCTGCAAGGCGACGAGTTTAACATCATTGGCCAGTACGATTTCACCATGCAACTGCCGCCTGTGCCGCGTCCAGGACAGTACGAGGTGCGCTTCGGCGTTGCCACAGGCTCCTATGTCCGTTCAATGGCCCAGGTCTATTTCGGCACCGACCGTAATAACATGTATGTGACAGGCATCCCTATGGACCTTAGGCTTGGCGGATCGGAAATGAGGCAGCCCAGCGGCACGTCACCGTCCAACGTAGGTTGGGAAGCAGATACCGACGATGAGGAATACAACGACCGTGTGACAAAGGTGATGCGTACGAAAGGTTTTATGAAGGCTCCTTATGCGTGGTGCAATGCCAATGGAAACGGTTCCCCTGTACGCACGTTCCATTACATGTCGCGACGCATCATCATAAGTACTTACCTGCAACCTTATCAGAACTACTACATACGTTTCAAGTCTGTCCTCGACGGACAAAGCTATGAGTTCTACATGGACTACTTCGAGTACGTCGCAAAGGAAGTCTATGATAACCCCGAGGAGGCAGAGGACATCTGGTAAAACACGTTCCTTTACGGCGTGAACGATGGCAGCCAGAGGTTCAGGGTTGCCATGCCTGCCGTGAGCAGCAGCGAAAGCAGGAAGAAGATGGTACACAGAATGCTTTTCGAAAGCGCGAAGTAGTGGGCGATGAGCGGGCTGGCACTGGCTATGAGCAAAGCCATCGTGGTTTGGTAGTGCGATGGCTGGAGCACGAGGTATGCCATCAAGAGCAGCGTCTGCGATACATATATATATAATATCATGCGTACGCGTATCTTGTCGTCGTAGTTGGTGCGCAGATAATGCACGATGCTCACGATGCTGAGCAACGCGACGACTGCTGCGGAGACTTGCCATACGAGGGGCAGCGAGCGGACGGCCTCGATGCCGGGCATCTCAAAGCGTGCCATATCGGTCAGCCTCGCGACGAAACTTTCAATATCTCTTGTTATGAAACACCAGACGGCATAGCACCAATAAGGTACGATGACGCCGAGGATGCCTGCCCAAAACGCTTTCCGTGTCAGGGAGCGCAGGAAGGCGATAGTATAGATGAAGAAGGGAATCGCCATCAGCAGCATGACGGGGGCGAAGAAGCTGCCCACGCCGAGCATCAGGAAGGCATGGAATATGTCCAATTGAGGCCGGTGGCGCTGGTAGCAGCGAAAGAGCAGATTGTAGGCGACGCACAGTAGGGCAGCCGCAATGACAGGCTCTTCCAGTGGATGCATAAAGGAAAGACTTGCCGCGAGCACAAGCCAGACGCATGCCATCATGCGGGTGCGGATGCGAATGATATGCTGTCGGGCATTGGTTTCCATGACGATGTATGTCGTCAGCAAGCAAAGCACAAGCCCCAGCAGGCAGCGAACAGAGAAAATCCGCTCTGGCAGCCACCACATCGCGACGGCCATTACAATGCAGAAAGGCAACGTAAAGACGCTTCCTGCTACTTTGTTCTGAATCCGATTGCTCGTCAATTATCAATTATCAATTGTCAATTGTCAATTGTCAATTATCAATTACCTAAAGGTCTGCCCCTATGTCTCTGCGGAAGTTCTTGCCTTGGAACTTTATCAGCTTCGCGTTGTTGAAACTTCTTTCCAAAGCCTCTTCCTTGTCTTTTCCATAGCTGCTGACGGCAATGACGCGACCGCCGTTGGTGACAAGCTCACCGTCCTTTATGGCTGTGCCTGCGTGGAAGACGATGCTTCCCCATACATCTTCGACATCCGTGATGGGGAATCCCTTCTCGTAAGCGCCGGGATAGCCGCCGCTGACCAGCATGACGCAAACGGCCGCACGTTCGTCGAAGACAACCTCCTTTTCGGCAAGTGTGCCTGTGGCGACGCCTTCGAAGAGATCGACGATGTCGCTCTTGAGGCGGAGCATCACGGTTTCCGTCTCCGGGTCGCCCATGCGGACGTTGTATTCGATGACCTTCGGCTCGCCTTTCACATTGATGAGGCCGAAGAAGATGAAGCCTTTGTAGTCGATGTCTTCTGCCTTCAGGCCTTCAACCGTAGGGCGTATGATGCGGTCTTCCACCTTCTTCATCCACGCCTTGTCGGCAAAAGGAACAGGACTTACGCTGCCCATACCGCCGGTGTTGAGACCGGTGTCGCCCTCGCCGATGCGCTTGTAGTCCTTTGCCTCCGGCAGAATCTTGTAGCTGTTGCCGTCGGTGAGGACGAAGACGCTGCACTCGATGCCGTCCAGGAACTCTTCGATGACCACGCGGCTGCTGGCGTTGCCGAACATGCCGCCGAGCATCTCCTCCAGTTCTTTCTGGGCTTCCTCAAGTGTCGGCAATATGAGGACACCCTTTCCGGCACAGAGGCCGTCGGCTTTGAGCACGTATGGCGGCTGCAAGGTCTGCAGGAAAGCCTTTCCCTCGGCAAGTGTGTCGCCGGTAAAGGTGCGGTAGGCGGCTGTCGGGATGCCGTGCCGTTGCATAAAACCCTTGGCGAAGTCCTTGCTCCCCTCCAGCGTCGCGCCCTTCTTGCTTGGGCCGATGACGGGGATGTCCTTCAGTTCATTATCGTTCTTGAAGAAGTCGCAGATGCCATTGACCAGCGGGTCTTCGGGGCCGACCACAACCATCTGTATCCGATTCCTCAGCACAAAGATCTTGATGCCTTCGAAGTCATTGACCTTTATGTTGACGTTCTCGCCCACTTCCTGGGTGCCTGCATTGCCGGGGGCAATGTAAAGCTTCTCGCATTTGTCGCTCTGGGCAATCTTCCAAGCCAACGCATGTTCACGTCCGCCACTGCCCAACAAGAGTATTTTCATAGGTTCTGATTATCGTTTATATGGTTTGTGTTGCAAATATACAAAAAAATACGAAACATACGCCTGCACGACACAGAAAGAGATTCTTCTTTCCGGTTTTGACATTTGTCATGTGTTATTGTCAGCACACCGTGCTGCGTTGGCAAACACACCGTGCCGCGATGGGCAACGCACCGTGCCGCGATGGGCAACGCGGCACGGTGCGTTTTTCCACTCAGCGTGCTGCGATTTATTTCTGGAAGCGGAGAGCCTGCTCCTGAATCAGGGCATGGTCGTCGAAGTAGTTGATCTTCATGGCCTTGCGAACCTCGTCCATCGTCTCGCAGGCAGCGGCGCGTGCCACTTCGCATCCCTTGCGGAGAATCTCATAGACGGCTGGGATGTCCTTCTCGTACTCGACGCGACGCTGGCGTATGGGTTCGAGGGTCTCCTGAAGGACAGCCATGAGGAGCTTTTTGCACTTGACGTCGCCAAGGCCGCCGCGTGTGTAGTGGTCCTTCATCTCCTGCAAGGTGGCGTAGTCGGTCGTGAGGCGGGAGACCTGTTCGTCTGTCGCGAAGGCATCGAGGTAGGTGAAGACGGTGTTCCCCTCGAGGTGTCCCGGGTCGCTGACCTGCAGGTGGAGGGGGTCGGTGTACATCGTCTTGACCTTCTTGTTGACCTCGTCGGCGGAGTCGCTCAGGTAGATGCAGTTGCCGAGGCTCTTGCTCATCTTGGCCTTGCCGTCGGTGCCGGGCAGGCGGAGGCAGGCGGCGTTCTCGGGCAGGAGTATGTTGGGCTCTACAAGGGTGTCGCCGTAGATGTAGTTGAAGCGGCGAACTATCTCGCGGCACTGCTCGAGCATGGGCTCCTGGTCCTCGCCGACGGGTACGGTCGTTGCCTTGAACATGGTGATGTCGGCTGCCTGGCTGATGGGATAGGTGAAGAAGCCCACGGGAATGCTCTCGCCGCTGAAGCCGCGCATCTGTATCTCGGTCTTGACCGTCGGGTTGCGCTGCAGGCGGGAGACGCTGACGAGGTCCATGAAGTAGAACGACAGCTCGCAAAGCTCAGGTATCTGACTTTGGATGAAGAGCGTGGTCTTTGTCGGGTCGAGGCCTGCGGCGAGGTAGTCAAGAGCGACTTCGATGACATTCTGACGCACTTTCTCGGGGTTCTCGATGTTGTCGGTGAGTGCCTGCGCATCGGCCTCAAAGACGAAAATCTTGTCGTAGAGGCCGGAGTTCTGGAGCTCCACACGACGGCGAAGGGAGCCAACATAGTGTCCGATGTGCAGCTTGCCCGTCGGGCGGTCGCCTGTTAGGATTATCTTTTTCATTTACAATTTGACAATTTACAATTTACAATTTATTTACAATTTAACTATTTTTCTATTTTATTCTCCCCCTTACGGGGGAGTTAGAGGGGGTCTGTTAGTTGAACATCTTGTCTATTGCCTCCTGCTGGAGGATGGTGAGTATTGTCTTGCCACTGGGCGAAAGGTTCTGTATCTCGCATTGGAAAAGGTCGCCGATGAGGGTTTCCATCTGCACGGGCGTGAGCACTTCGCCCACCTCGATGGCGTTGTTGCGTGCCAGGACGAGGGCCAGCTGGTGTTGCAGAGCATCGGCATGACCGCCGTCCTGCTGCTTGACCGACTCCACCATCTGCTGCACGACAGCCACAGGATTGGTTTGCCCAGAGGGTGTGCCTACGATGGAGAACGAGCCGCCGCCAAGAGGCGTGATGTCGAAGCCAAGCGCCTTGATGTCGTCGAGTATGCCGGTGAGCAGGGCGGCGTCGGATGGCGGGAGCTCGAGCAGTTCGGGGAAAAGGAGGCCCTGCGTGGCGGCACCCTGCTCACGCATCTGCTTCATGTAACGCTCGTAAAGGATGCGTATGTGGGCACGCCGCTGATCGACTATCATCAAGCCCGACTGCACCGCGGTCAGTATGTACTGGCCCTTGTACTGGAAGTGCTGGGAGCTGATTTCTTCCTCTTCTGAGAAGAGTTTCGGAGTACTCGGATTATTCAGAGTACTCTGATTATTCTGAGAGGCTGTTGCCTGCTCGTAGAGCTTCTCCCAGTAGCGCGTGGGCTTGTGGCTCTCGCTGTGGCTGCTGAAGGGGTTGTAGCTGGGATTGACCTGCACTCGGGGAACCTTGACATCGCCAAGTCCTCTCACGTCGTAGGTCGGTATGTCGGGCCTTCCCTCTACGTCGAAGTCGATGGTTGGAACGGCGTTGAACTTGCCCAAGGCATCGCGCACGGCCGCCACGATAATGCTCCATATCTCCTGCTCGTTCTCGAACTTTATCTCCGTCTTGGTGGGATGGATGTTGACATCAATGTTGGCAGGATCGACCTGGAAGAAGATGAAGTACGGCACTTGGTCGCCCTCGGGAATGAGATGGTTGAAGGCTTCCATCACCGCATAGTGGAAGCGGGGATGGCGCATGAAGCGTCCGTTGACGAAGAGGTATTGGGAAGAATTCTTCTTGCGTGCCGCCTCGGGTTTGCCCACGAAGCCGCTTATCTTCACCAGCGAGGTCTCGACCTGCACGGGCAAGAGCTGTTCGCCAAGCTTCTTGCCGAAGATGCCGACGATGCGCTGCAAGGAACCCCCGGCGGGCAGTTGCATCAGTCGGTTGCCGTTGCTCGAAAGCGTGAACGACACCGAAGGATTGACCAGGGCGATGCGCTCGAAGTCCTGGATGATGTTGTTCAGCTCCGTCTGGTTCGACTTGAGGAACTTCCTCCTTGCCGGCACGTTGAAGAAGAGATTGCTCACCTCGAAGTTGGCCCCCACAGGGCACGAGCACACTTCCTGCGAGACGAGACGCGAGCCTTCGAGGCACAACTGCACGCCTAAGTCCTGCTCTGCCGTCCTGGTCTTAAGCCTGACCTGCGACACAGCTGCAATGGAGGGCAGTGCCTCGCCACGGAAACCCATCGTGCAGAGCGTGAAGAGGTCCTCCGCCTTTGCTATCTTGGACGTGGCATGACGCTCGAAAGCCATACGGGCATCCGTTTCGCTCATCCCCTTGCCGTCGTCGATGACTTGTATGGACGTACGCCCCGCATCCTGCACCAGCACGTCAATCGTCTGCGCACCTGCATCAACGGCATTCTCCATCAGTTCCTTGATGACGGATGCCGGACGCTGCACTACCTCGCCAGCCGCAATCTGGTTGGCAACGGAGTCGGGAAGAAGGTGTATGATGTCCAATTTGCTTTTAATTATTTCGGAGGATTCTGAATAGTCGGAGTGTTCTGATTCTTATCTTATCCCGGTGAGCAGGAAGCGCCAAAGGATTAGCAGGGCGAAGATGACCACAATGGCAACGGGCCATCCAAACTTCGAGCCTCTCTCCTTGTGCCTTTGGACGTGAGGCGTGTAGTTGATGAAGGTCCCCCGGAACTTGTCGGGGTTGTAGGGCTCCTCTGTGGCAGGCAACTCGCCTTGCTCGCGCTTCACCTCATCGACAAGCTTCTGCAAGCGGTCGCGCGACTCATCATTATATATGCTTACGGGGCGGAAGCGTCGTGGCTTCCTTGTGCTAAACAGTTTCATACTTATTCTTCATTTAGTTCTTCCACAGGATTCGTGGGGGCAATGGAATCGGTGGGGGTGATGGGAGTGACGGGCTCTGTGGGAGTAACGGGAGGCGTGGAATTGGGAGATGCCATGCCCCGCTGCTTCTTTATGTCGCTGAGCCTTTGCTTGGGAGCCGAGTGGCGGACACTCTCCTTGAGCTCTGTGCCTGCTTTCTTAGGGCGCCACTCGAAGAGGTCGTACCTGTCGAGGGGACGGATATAGTCGAACCAGGCGAAGTTCTGCAAGTAGAGCTTGTCCTCGGGGATAAGCGGGATAGGATACATGATGCCTGTGGCGGCTGGCATCCAGATGTGGTCTGCCTTGTTGTTCTTCACATACATCTTGAGCAGAGAGGTCTCTGTGTAGTTCATCTCCACCATGATGCTGTCGTCGTCGAAAGGATAATAGTTGACGAAGACGTTGCCCTCGGACGTGGATAGGTACATCTCGCCGTCCTTGAAGTAGGTGTGCATCTCGTGTCCCATCACTTGATTGTAGTGAATGTCGTCTAACTTTTCTACCGAAAGCGCCTGCCTCAACACTTGCACACTATCGATGTATTCGCCATTGAAGAAGATGCGGATCTCCTCTCCCAACTGCTGCTGCCCCTGCTGCCAAAGGATGGGGTCGCGATACATGACGAGGATACTGTCGCGTGTATCATACACCAGGGAGTCGCATACAGCTTGGAGGTCGCGCCGGAAAGCTCGCATGTGGTAATAGGCATGTACGATGCGATACGTTGAGTCGGTGTCTATGTTATATGTAAACACTTTGATCGTGTCGGCATGAGCATACATCGTGTCCTGCTGGCTGTAGTCGATGGCCAACGCACTGTCGGTCGCCATGACATAGCCTGTGCTGTCCTCGTAGTAGCAGTACTCGCCTGTGAAGATGTTCTTGTTGACCACATCGGTAAAGACAACGTTGCCGAAAGCTTCGGCCACAGCAATATCATCGTTCCAGACGACGCTGTCGCCTATGAGCTTCTTGCCGTTGTTGGTCAGGATGCTGCGGTCAAGCAGATGCGAATGCTTGGCTTGCGTGTCATAATATCCAAGCTCGCTATAGATGTGGTTCTCGTCGTTCTCTATGTTGGAAGGGCCCACGATGTGTGCAACAGCGGTCTCCGTGTTGTAATGGAGCGTGTCGGAGATAAGAATTGTCTCCGGCTTGGCAGGCGGAGCAGGGTTGACAAGACGCACATTGTAGTTGAAAACAGCCTCATGTGTGGGCGGGCTGTACTCTCCCCAGTCGCTTGTCAGCTCGTTGTCGTGGTCGAGGACACGTCCTCCCTCGAAGAAATAGCCGAGTTCATAAAGGCGGTCATAGTCGAGGCTGTCCGTATAGATGGTCATCGTGCCGTGCCTCAGCACCACGTTATACCGTGCCCGAGCCAAGCGGTCGAGGCCGTTGTAGTATAGTATCTCACTGTCGAGCAGGAGCGTGTCGCCTTGGTTCATGTGGACATGACCAAAGGCATCGAAGGAGTTTGTCGCTTCGTAATAGAGGGCGCTGTCGCAGTCAAGGAGCACTCCCTCGTGGCTGAATTGCACGTTGCCCACGAGGAACTGCGCCGTGCGGTGCCTTCGCTCGTCGAAGTAGAGACGGTCGGCGTGCAACAAGTGTACCTTGTTGTCGGACGGCGGCCGCTTCTTGGCGGTCGTCTTGCGAGCCGGCGCCACTGCCATAAGCAGGCAAAAGCAGAGGAGCAGGAACGCAGAAATAGTGTATAGCCGCTGCCTCTTCACTTTACCCAGCCCTCATATTCGAAGTCGCAATCTCTCCAATCCGGGTTGACGCGAATGTATGTACTCCTTTGTTTCTCCTTTATCCAATTGAGGATAACCTCCTCTCCCTTCTTTTCCTCCACGATGCCCTTCAACACTTGGAAGTCCTCGGTGATGTTGGCGCGGTGCGTGGGGGTACGGCTCTTGAGGCGTGCGATGGCGCACACCGTTTTGCCCTTTGTATTAATCATCGTGAAGGGCTTCGAGATTTCGCCCACTTCGAGCCTTTCCACTGTGCGGGCAAGTTCGGAAGAGAGGGCGGAGAGTTCGCTCATCTCGAAGCGTGTGGTCGTCTCGCCTGTGTCCTTGTTGTTGGAGAGGATGCCGTGGTTGTTGCGTGTGTCCTTGTCGTCGGAGGCAAAGCGCGCGGCATTCTCAAACGAAATCTTGCCGCTTTGTATGTCCGCTGTTATGGAATCGAGGACGATGAGCGCACTGTCGATGTCCGCCTGCGCCACTTCGGGACGCTTCAGGATGTGCCGGCACTTCATCTTGTCGCCGCGTTTGTCGATGAGCTGAATGATGTGGAAGCCGAACTCGCTCTGTGCGATCTTGCTCACCTTCTTGGTGTCCGTCAGGCTGAACGCTACGTTGGCAAAGCCGGGGTCAAGCTCTGCCTTGCCCATATACGGCATCTCGCCCCCTTGACGTGCAGAGCCAGGGTCTTCGCTGTACAGGCGGGCCAGTGTCGAGAAAGACGTTTCGCCGTTGTTGACACGCTCGGCGTAGTCGCGCAGCAAGCTTTTCACACGGTCTATCTCTGCCTGCGGGATGCGAGGCTCAAGCACGAGAATCTGCACCTCCACCTGTGTGGGGATGAGCGGAAGGCTGTCCTGGGGCATGTCCTTGAAGTATCGGCGCACCTCGGCAGGCGTCACCTTGACGTCCGACGTGAGTTGTTCGCGCATTCGCATCACCGTGAGTTTGTTCTTCCACTGCTCGAAGAGTTCCTCGCGTATTTGCAGCGACGGCATCTTCATGTACTCTTCGAGCTTCTCCTTTGAGCCTGCCACCAGGATTCTCTCGTTGAAGTCCTGCTCGGCATACTGGTTGACATCGGCATCGCTAACTTCAACGCTGTCAATGACCGCTTGATGAAGGAAGAGTTTCTGCAGGGCGAGCTGCTCGGGGATGACGCAATAGGGGTTGCCCTTTATCTGCGAGCCATACTCAAGGCGGTGCTTCTCGACATCGGAGCGAAGGATGGCTTCGTCGCCGACGACCCACACCACCTCGTCTATGACGTTCTTCTGCGCCACGGAGAGCAGGCTGAAGAGCAGCGCAAAGAGGCAGAGCGTGTATTTTCTCATGGGGAGTTATGGGAGTTATGGGAACAATGGGAGTTATGGGAACTGTGAGATGGCGGGGAGGACTAATGATTGTTTACCGTTGCGAGCACCGCCTTGTCTATCTCGACGGTGTAGCGCTTGCGAAGCTCTGCGACGAACTCGTCCTCCTTGACGCGCTGATAGTCGCTCACCACCTGGTTGCTTACGTCTGTCCATGCGGCAGGACCTTTCTTGAGCACCTTGCCGAAGATGCCGACGTTAGGAAAGCCCTTGACAGGCTTGAGCTCGGCGTCCTTTACCTTAAAGGCGAGCTTGTCGATGTTCGCATTGTCGCCCTTCTTGAAGAGGCGCCTCTCGACACGAACCATAACGCTGTCCTTGTTGAAGGTCTCGCGGATGGCACTCATCCACTTGTCCTGCGGCAGCTTCTTCACAAGCTTCTGCACCCTCTTGACATCTTCTGCGTTCTTGCAATAATAGACCATTCCGCTGTAGTGAGGCTCGTCCCAGGCATAGTTTTTCTTGTGCTTCTTGAAATAGTTGGTGAGGGCCAACGTGTCTTTTGCAGCAGGTTCCCATACCTTTGCATTGCACTCCTCGAAGAGCAGAAGGCCGTCGTGGTACTCCTGCACGAGGTATTTCAGCTCGTTGTCCTTGGCGCAGAACTCTTCGGTTTTCTCGTCGAGAATCTGTTCGATGGTCTTCTGTCCGTCGCTTTGGGCAGCCAGGGAGTCGAGCACCTGCTGGGCAAGATGGTTCTCAAGGCCTTGTCCGTCGAGATACCTCTTAATCATGTCGTGCAGCTCGTCATAAGGTTCCAGGTCTTTCTTGCCCATGAGTTTGATGATGTCGTAACCGTAAGGCATGAGGAAAGGTTCGCTCATCTCGTTCACTTCGAGCGAGTAGGCAACGTCCTCGAACTCCTTCACCAGCTGATTCGGTCCAATCCACGGGAGCAAACCGCCGCGAGCGGCCGACCCCGGGTCTTGCGACACTTGCTTTGCCAGCTCGGCAAAGTCGGCGCCGTCCTGCAGTGCCTGATAGACAGAGTCAATCCTTGCCTTGGCAGCCAGCCGTTGGTCTTCCGTGGCGTCCTGTGCCAGATGAATCAGGATGTGCGCGGGTTGCAGGAGCTGCTTGCCGTCGAGGCGTTCAACCATGTTGTCGTAGTATGCCTTGTACTCCTTCTCCGAAGCGCCTTCCGGCACGAGAAGCGGACGTATCTGCTGGTCGCGATAGGTGCGGAACTCCTGCTGATAGCTGGAAAGGGTGTCGAGGTGGTCGTCGAGGGCCGCCTGCACCTTGAGCTTGTAGTTGACGAAGAGTTCGGCATATTCCTCGACATTCTTCTTGTCGATAACGCCTTCCGAGTTGTTTTTGTTGTAGTTGTACTCAAACTCGCTGCGGGTGACGGGCACACCATTGATGCGCATCACGATGGGGTCGTCTTGTGCGGCGGCAGTCATTGCCAACGCTGCCAAGGCAAAACTAATAAATATCTTTTTCATTTACAATTTAACGATTTACCATTTACTATTTATTTACAATTTTATCATTTCTATTCTCCTCCCCCTCGGGGGAGGTCGGGAGGGGGCTATTGCGGGCGGCTATAGTTGGGGGCTTCGCTGGTGATGGTCACGTCGTGCGGGTGGCTTTCCTGAACGCCGGCATTCGTGATGCGGACGAACTTGGCATTGTGGAGGTCGCCTATGGTTGCGGCGCCACAGTAGCCCATGCCGCTGCGCAATCCGCCAATGAGCTGATAGATGACTTCCTGCACGGAGCCTTTGTAGGGGACACGCCCTGCGATGCCTTCCGGCACGAGCTTCTTGGTGTCCTTCACGTTCCCCTGGAAGTACCTGTCCTTGCTGCCGCACTCCATCGCCTCGAGCGACCCCATGCCGCGATAGCTCTTGAACTTGCGGCCGTTGTAGATGATGGTGTCGCCGGGGCTTTCCTCTGTGCCAGCCACCAGCGAGCCGATCATCACGCTGTAGCCTCCGGCTGCCAATGCCTTCACGACATCGCCGCTGTAGCGCAAGCCGCCGTCGGCGATGAGAGGTACGCCGGTCCCTTCGAGAGCACAGGCAACGTCATAGACGGCACTGAGCTGTGGCACGCCGACACCTGCCACGACGCGCGTCGTGCAGATGCTGCCAGGGCCGATGCCCACCTTGATGCCGTCGGCTCCTGCCTCTACGAGCATTCGCGCTGCCTCGCCCGTGGCCACGTTACCAACGACGATATCGACGTCGGGGAACATCTTCTTGGCTTCCTTGAGCTTTTCCACCACGAACTTGCTATGGCCGTGGGCAGTGTCGATGACGATGGCGTCCACGTCGGCTTCCACGAGAGCCTTGATGCGGTCGAGCGTGTCGGGAGTAACCCCCACGCCGGCTGCCACACGCAGACGTCCTTTGCTGTCCTTGCAGGCCATCGGCTTGTCCTTTGCCTTCGTGATGTCCTTGTAGGTGATGAGGCCGATGAGCTTGCCGGCGTCGTCGAGCACGGGAAGCTTCTCTATCTTGTTCTCCTGCAATATCTTCGCGGCGGCCACAAGGTCTGTCTGCACATGAGTGGTGACAAGGTTCTGGCTCGTCATCACGTCGTCAACGGGACGGTCCACGTTCAGCTCGAAGCGGAGGTCGCGATTGGTGACGATGCCGACCAGATGACGCTCGTCGTCAACGACGGGGATGCCGCCGATGTGATATTCTGTCATCAATTCGAGGGCGTCGCGGACAGTGCTGCCGCGCTTGATGGTAATGGGGTCGTAGATCATGCCGTTCTCCGCACGCTTCACGATGGCCACCTGCCGCGCCTGCTCCTCGATGCTCATGTTCTTGTGAATCACACCAATTCCGCCTTCGCGGGCAATGGCGATTGCCATCGGAGCCTCGGTGACGGTGTCCATAGCCGCTGTCACAAAGGGGATTTTCAGTTCGATGTGCCGCGAGAAGAGCGTTTCGAGTGCAACTGTTCGCGGGAGCACCTCGGAATAGCCGGGAACCAGCAGGACGTCGTCGTAGGTGAGGCCGTCCATCACAATCTTGTCTGCAATAAATGATACCATAACCTTGTAGTTTTCGTTTTGGAAGTTATAGAATGGAGTTAAATGGGGAGTTACGCCAGCAGAGCTGGCTGGAAGTAAAGCACTCCGTGCTGGACGATAGCTTTGGATGCTGTTTGCCTATATGGTATTGTCCACTTTAACTTCCACGAGCGAAGCGAGTTCACTTCCACTTTAACTTCCATTTTAACTTCCGATACTTCTGCTATAATAAATCTTTTGCGTGCAAATATACGGAAAAAAAGTTTACGTTGTACCGATTGGCACGGTATTTTTTCCCTTATACGCGCGTTTATATAAATAAGGTGTGTGCGGCGGCAAAAAACGCACCGTGCCGCGATGGCCAACACACCGTGCTGCGATGACCATCGCACCGTGCCGCGTTTGGCAACACACCGTGCCGCGTTTTTCCGGAAACAGTAGAGTGCCTATAGTCACTATTGTTCCTATCGCTGCTCTAAATGTCCTTTTTGCTACTTTTTTGCTTTTTCCCATGAAAACTTGCCCGTTATTTCACTTCTTTTTCGTACCTTTGCCTCGGAAGACTACACTTTCTAATCATTTATAGGTATGTTGAAGAAAATCCGTTTAACCCTTGCCGTCATCTTCTGGCTGCTGATTACATGGCTGCTCGTCGATTTCACAGGCACGGCTCATGCCTACCTGGGATGGATGGCGAAGATTCAGTTTGTGCCGGCTCTGCTGGCATTGAACATCGGCGCACTGCTCTTCGTGGTGACGCTCACCCTGCTGATGGGGCGCATCTACTGTTCCGTCATCTGTCCGCTGGGCGTGATGCAGGACGTCATCGCGTGGTTCCGCCGAAAGAAGAACAAGTACAGCTACTCGCCTGCCAAGAGTGCGCTCCGCTACACGGTGCTCGTCCTGGCATGTGCCGCCCTTGCCCTCAACGTGGCATGGATAGGAGGGCTCATCTTCCCCTACAGCACCTACGGACGCATCGTAGCGGCTTGTGTGGCACCCCTCTACAAGCTGGCCAACAACGGGCTTGCCTCCATTGCCGAACACTATGGCAGCTACGCCTTCTACGAGGTGGATGTGTGGGTGAAGAGCATAGCGGCTCTCGTAGTGGCTCTGCTGACGTGGTGCATCATCGCCGTGCTCGCTTGGCGAGGCGGACGCACTTGGTGCAACACCATCTGCCCCGTCGGCACACTGCTCGGCCTCATCAGCAGACACTCGTTCTACAAGATGACCATCGACACGGGCAAGTGCAAGAACTGTCACAAGTGCGAGCGCAACTGCAAGGCCGCCTGCATCAACCTCGACACGCACACCGTCGATCACTCCCGCTGCGTCGTCTGCGGCAACTGCGAGGTGCAGTGTCAGCACGACGCAATACACCTAAAAGCCTCCCCCATCCCCTCCAAGGGAGGGGTGAAACATCCACTCGACAAAGTCAGCGACAATGAGACTCCCTCTCCTTTGGAGAGGGTCGGGGAGAGGCTTGAGGGGTCTGGTCGCCGCGCTGCATTGGCAAGTGTCGCCATCCTTGCAGGCACGGCCATCGCCAAGGCACAGAGCAAGGTGGAACCCAAGACGACGGATGGCGGACTTGCCGACATCATCAAGAAAGAGAAGCATAAGCGCGACAAACTCATCACGCCGCCGGGATCGCTCTCCATCCGCAACCTTCGCAGCCATTGTACGGCCTGCCAGCTCTGCATCGACGCTTGTCCCAACGACGTGCTGCGCCCCAGCAGCAGCCTCGACCGCTTCATGCAGCCCGAGGTAAGCTTTGAGCGTGGCTACTGCCGCCCCGAGTGTACACGTTGCTCGGAGGTCTGCCCGACCTCTGCCATACAGCCTGTCACCGTAGAGCAAAGGACGGCCATACAGGTCGGACATGCCGTTTGGACGCGCGACCTCTGCGTCCCCGTCAAGGACGGCAAGCCGTGCGGCCTCTGCGCCCGTAAGTGTCCGGCACAGGCCATACAGATGGTGCCCTTGCAGGCAGGCGTGCATCAGGACGGCTGGCGCTGGCGAGACGCTGATAACAACGAGATTCCGCGCGAGAAGGTGCTGCTCATCCCCGTCGTCAACGAAGAGAAGTGCATCGGTTGCGGCGCCTGCGAGAACCTCTGCCCGTCGAGCCCCATCAGTGCCATCTATGTGGAAGGGCATGAAGTGCATAGGGAGATTTGATAAGGGATTAGGGAAATTTATGAATTGAGAATTATGAATTATGAATTGACACGAAGAGACTTCCTCAAAGTCTCAGGCACAACAGCTGCAACGGCAGCACTGGCATCATGCGGAGTGCAAGGCGGCGGAACAGACGGCGAGGTGGATTATATGGGACACCACGAAGGCCCCGTCCCCACAGACAAGATGACCTATCGCACCAACCCGAAGCAAGGCGACAAGGTGAGCCTGCTTGGCTATGGCTGGATGCGTCTGCCTAACACAAAGGACGCTGAAGGCCGGGAGGTAATCGACCAGGAGCAGGTGAACCGCCTCTGCAAGTATGCCCTCGACCACGGCGTGAACTACTTCGACACGTCGCCCGCCTATTGTCGCGGCAAAAGCGAGGAAAGCCTCGGCATCGCGCTGGAGGCAAGCGGCTATCCACGCGACAAATACTTCATTGCCACCAAGCTCTCCAACTTCTCGCCCTCGCAATATGACTTCGAGGAGGGCAAGGCGATGTTCGAGCGAAGCCTCCAATTCCTCAAAACAGATTATATCGACTACCTCCTGCTGCACAGCATCGGCGGCGGAGGTATGCAACCCGTCCACCAGCGCTACCTTGACAACGGCCTGCTCGACTGGCTCGTGGAGCAACGCGAGGCAGGTCGCATCCGCAACCTCGGCTTTTCCTTCCATGGCGACGTCGCCGTCTATGACTGGGCCTTGGCGCACCACGACGAGTATCACTGGGATTTCGTACAGATACAGGCCAACTATGTGGATTGGGAAAACGAGGACAAAGGACGCTCCGGAAAGTACCTCTACGACGAACTTGTAAAGCGGAACATCCCCGTCGTCATCATGGAGCCGTTGCTCGGAGGCCGTCTCTCCAAAGTGCCCGACCATGTTGTGGCACATTTCAAGCAGCGCAAGCCGGAGGACAGCGTGGCGTCCTGGGCCTTCCGCTACATTGGCTCCAAGCCCGCCGTGCTCACCGTCCTTAGCGGCATGACGTACATGGAGCACCTGGAGGACAATCTTCGCACCTACTCGCCGCTCGAGCCGCTCACCGAAGAAGAGCAGCAATGGCTGGAAGGCGAAACGGCAACGCTCATCAAGAGCTATCCCACGATTGACTGCAACGACTGCAACTATTGTATGCCCTGCCCGTATGGCCTAAACATCCCGGGCATCTTTGTACATTATAATAAATGTGTCAATACAGGCAACGTGCCGGAGAGCCAGCAGGCGGAGAACTATCAGAAGGCAAGAAGGGCGTTCCTCGTCGGCTATGACCGCAGTGTGCCAAAGCTTCGACAAGCGAACCATTGCACACAGTGCCGCGAGTGTGTGCCTCATTGCCCGCAGCAAATCGACATCCCCCGCGAGCTGCAACGTGTCGATGAGTTCGTCGAGAAGCTCAAGCAAGGCACGCTATAAACGCAAAAAGCCCCATTCCATCGAAGGAATGAGGCTTTTTTGTAGGATGATGCTTTACTTCTTTTCACTCATTGTGAAGTCGAGCGTGCCGCCTTGAACAAGTTGCTGATGCGTCAACTTCCAGTCGGTTATCTTCTTGCCATTGAGCTTCACGCCCTTGACATAAATGGCCTTGTCCGACTTGCGGGGTGCGTTGATGGTCAAGTCCTTGCCGCCCGGCATGTGGAGGACGGCGCGACGGAAGAGCGGAGTGCCGATGACGTACTCTGCCGAGCCTGCGTTGAAGGGATAGAAGCCCAGGGAGGAGAAGATGTACCACGCAGACATCTGACCGCAGTCGTCGTTGCCTGCATAGCCGCAAGGCGTGGCATTGTAGAACTGGCTCCGCACCTGTTCAACCAATTCCTGCGTCCTCCAGGGCTGACCGGCAAAGTTATAGAGATAGACAGTATGGTGGCTTGGCTCGTTGCCGTGCGCATATTGTCCGATGAAGCCACTGGCATTGCCATTCACCTCACCGCTTGTCTCGGTCAAGGTGAAGTTCTCGTTGAGCTTTGCGATGAAGGGTTTCACACCGCCGAACAGGTCGATGAGCCCCTGGGGGTTCTGCGGAACGAACCACATATACTGCCAGGCGTTGCCTTCCACAAAGCAGGGATTCTCATAGCTGAGCGGGTCGAAGGGTTCAATCCAGTTGCCCTTGTCGTCCTTCGGCTGGAAGAAGCCTGTGGCGGGGTTGAAGAGGTTGCGGTAGTATTCACTGCGCCTGATGAATCGCTCATAGTCCTGCTGCTTGCCGAGCTTCTTTGCGACAGCTGCCACGCACCAGTCGTCGAAGGCCTGCTCCATGGTGATGCTGACGCTGACGTTCTGCTTGTTCTGCGGCATATAGCCGTATTCTTCCCAAACCTCAAAGGGGCTGTTGGGGTGTGTGCGTGTGCTGCTCTCCACCATGGCACGGTACGCACGCTCCACATCAAGGCCGGGAAGCTCGGAGAGAATGGCGTCTGCCACGACGGGGATGGCGTGGTTGCCTATCATGCAGTAGTTGTCCTGTCCCCACAAATCCCATATCGGGAGGTAGCCGTACGTCTCGTGATGCAGCACCATGTCGCGGACGAACTGCGCGGCAATGTTCGGATAGAGCAAGGTATATAGGGGATGGGCTGCCCGGAAGGTGTCCCAGAGGCTGAAGGTGCTGTGGTATGCCTGTCCGGCGGGCATTTGCTTGATCTCAAAGTTAGTGTCCATGTATCGCCCGTCCACGTCGCTCATGGTGTTGGGCTGCATGAGGACATGATAGAGGCCAGTGTAGAAGATGGTCTTCTGGTCGTCCGTGCCTTCGATGTCAATGGTGGAGAGTTCCTTTTCCCATGCGTCGTGAGCGGCTTTGGTGTAGTGGTTGAAGTCCCACGATGTGGCTTCTGCCTTCATGTTCCGCCGTGCGCCGTCGTTATCGACAGCCGAGATGGCAACCTTCACCATGACATCCTTGCCTTTCGACGCATCGAAGGAGAGTGCGGCACGCAGCGTGCGGCCGTTGATGACATCGCTCCCGCCTGCATTGCGCCCGCCGTCCATCAGGATGCGGCTTGCCACGGGACGCGAGAACTCTGCCCTGAAATAGACTTTCCTCAACTTCGCCCAGCCGGTCAGCACGCGGAAGCCCTCGATGGTCCTGTCATCGATAACCCTTATCTGGCTTTGGATGATCTGATAGGAACGGCGGCCGGTGTAGTAGGCATCGCCTCGCCACGTCATACGGTCAAGGTCGAGGATGATTGTCTGCTCTTTGCCTTCGGGGAAGGTGTACTTGTGGATGCCGGCATGAACAGTGGCCGAAAGCTCTGCCTTGATATTCTCTCCGCCCAGCAAATCGACCATGTAGTATCCCGGGGCAGCGCTCTCCTGGGCGTGCTTGTAGGGTAGGGCGAAGATGCCCTTGCGGAGGAGTTCGGGCGTAACGTGCTTCGTGGTGGGCATCAGCGAGATGTCGATGAGGTCGGTACAGCCCGTTCCGCTCAGATGCGTGTGGGTGAAGCCGAAGATGGAGTCGCGGTTGTAGTCGTAGCCGCAGCAGGGATCCCATGTGACGTACTGCTCCGTCTCCGGCGCCAGCTGCACCATGCCCTGCGGCATCGTGGGGCCGGGGAATGTGCTGCCGCTCAAGGCACCCGTATCATCTGTCTGTGTCCCGATGAAGGGATTGACGTACTTCGTATAGTCGGTTGCCATGCTGCCGATAGCTGTGCAGGCGACAAAAAGGAGGAATGCTGTTCGTTTCATATAGCACATTGTATAAAAAGTATTAACATTGGGGGCAAAGTTCGGGAAATCTTTTGTCATTCACAAAAAAATGCCTACTTTTGTGGCGGAAAAGATAAGGAAACGTATGAGACACATACTTATATTGCTGTTTGCCGCGCTGCCTCTCACGGCATTTTCCGCTTCGGACGACGACTCCCTGCGCGTCGATACCTTGCGCCAGATTGAGGTGCAGGGCGACTCGGTGCTGCGCGTCAACGAAGCCATCCGCAGGGCTGCCGAGAGGGAGAACAATCTGCGTATCGGCTATCCCTCCGTCAGCGATGTCCTCGGGCCGAGGATAACGGACAGAATCATGCATCCCTTCGCCATAAGGGACCGCAAACGCGAGAAGAAGCACGCACGCGACCGCAAGATTTTGGAAGAGTACGAGCAGCTGAATCGCATAAAGACTTTCGAGGAACTCCTCGATGAAGCCATCCGCGAGCAAGCCATCGAGGACGGCAAGGAACCGCCCCAAACCTCCGGGAAGAAGAAGTAGTCCCCCTCCCCATAGCTCCCATATTTCCCATAACTCCCATA
>Ga0310694_10001009_pt1 | contig 33676 bp, 64 predicted proteins | sample 174DNAGHGhighgp2_FD_203884 | JGI IMG/M metagenome (GOLD analysis project Ga0310694, IMG submission 203884) | Sheep rumen microbial communities from Palmerston North, Manawatu-Wanganui, New Zealand - 1742 DNA GHGhigh gp2 (v2) (version 2) | ecosystem: Host-associated > Mammals > Digestive system... | reverse complement strand
AAAATAACAAACCTATTATAATAGCTAACATGTCTCCCATAATTTTATTTCTTAATCCCGTTCATAAAACTCCTTCCTCTCTCCACATTTCCTGCACTCCCTGTATCCCCCACACTCCCACGTCCATACCTTAGGACCGAAATCATGCCCACAATATCTCCGTCGAAGTCTAACCCTCTAATCATCCATCTTCTCCTTCAGAATACCCTCCTTCTTCCTCTTGAACTTCTCAATCTCATGGGGTATCAAATACTCACACCCCTCCACCAGATTTCTCCCGATTTCCAATATCGTCTGAATAGTCTTCCTCATCGTGTATACGTACCCAGAGTACAGAGTACCCCGATTCGGATGACAACTTTTTGAGATAAAAATGTATATTGTTCTTCTCAAAGTTATTACGGAAAGGAAAAGGATACCCACCCTCTTTCTCTTTCTTCTCTAATAGACCCAGAATATCCCTGAACAACTCATTCCCCCACATACTATACTCATTCGGATAAAACCTTATAAAATACTCATCATCTTTCCTCAAGTCCGAAAGCATCTTGTCAATGACCGACAAACTCCCCTCCCTCAAAGCTTCGGCGATTTCAAGGTCTTCACCGGTCAATTCGTATTCTTCCCTTATCTTCATACTTAATATCATCAATTAACATCAGAACTATAAACACAAGAAACGAAGTGAATACCAAACACAAACCAAATGTGACAAACCAATTTATATTAAACAACTCTCCAAGCTCACACACTTTGACTGTAAAATAAATGTATGAAAATACAATAATTAAACCAATTAAATACAAAACAAAAATTAAAAACTCAGACATAATATATCCCATTTATTTTATGTTAAACATTTGAAAAAAACTCCCGAAGAAACTCTTCACCACGTACCTGTTGTACGCCCTCGCTCCACTAAACACAATCAGTCTGTTGGAAACAATGTCACCGTTATTCCCCAAACAATACTCACTCCCCTTCGGAATTATACAAACAGAATTGGTGCAACCTTTCTTCAACATACTGTGAAAACCCTCACTTATAGTACTTATAGTCGTACACAATACTTCTATCTGTAAGTGATTCACAGGATACTCCTTTTTATAATGATAACAATAACCATTAATTTTATCCTTCTCAACAGCATACGTCCTTATCTTCCTGGCGGTCTCCACTTTGTTAAATGAAAACACACCACCGAATAACGGAGGAATCCAATGGTCTCCTTTATTGATTATTTTCTTGTATACCACAATGTCTTTCTCGGCGACACGTATGGTTTCACCATGTTTGACTGTTAAACACATCTCCTGTTTCCTATCTTATACTGTCAATTATTACAACAACTAAAAACAAAACTGAAAGCATAATCTATCTCATTCTAATATTGTCAATTATTATAACAACAAAAAAAACCAGAATCGGAGTGAATACAAGAGAAAGAACAAATACTATGTATCGGTTAAAACCAACCAAGTACTCTGCAAACTTACCCATATCGTATGCAAACCATACATAAGCACATATCACAAGAATGAGAAAAACTAATGTTATAAAATCCATATTATTTCTGTTTTTTATCGTTTAACTTTCTTATAATCCACAATTTCTGCTTCATCAACTTCCTCCAACTATCAGTGTGCATCCTACCTATCTTCTCCAAAGACTCCATCTTCCTCTTTACCTTATTCAACATATTCCATAAAAATTCACGTTCCTCATCCTCACACTCATCGTTGGTCATATACATCCCACTCTTCCAATCGTATCTCGCCATATACTCTTTAATTTGAAAACTACATAATCAAACCACGTCTCGAACACAATCAACTTCACACTCACTACATCACCATTATCACCTATACAGTACTCACTCCCCTTCGGAATGATACACGTACATACAAGGTTACCCAAATACACATCTTTTTCCTTCAACATACTGTGAAACCCCTCGTGAATAAATCTTCTATAATCAATAGACAAATGCTCTATAGGAGTTCCCATATTCATCGCCGTCTCAACTTTGTTGTAATCAAAATGTGTATAGAAACAAGGACTACGCCAACCCGTTTCATCATCATCATCAAAATCTTCAACTACACCCTTGTATACCTTGATGTTTTTTCTCGCTTTCTCTATCTTTCCATTAATGGGAACAAATAAACACATATCTTTAATCTTTTAATCTTTTTTTATAAAGATACTATTTTTTATTTAAATTCTTGAATTAATTACTTGAATTAATATATCAACAAAAAACATTAATACCGGAGTGAATAATATACACAATAAAAAAGCAACAAGATAATTTAATCTAAACTCTTCGTTAAAATCTTCCGAAACTAGATGGCATAATAATAACCATGCAACACATAAAAAAACAATTAATAAAATTTTTATCAAAGTTACCATAATTATATAAGATATTTTATATATAAAATATAACAAATTTCCGGCAACTTTATACAATTCTCGACAATAATTTATTTGATTTTTTGGACATCCACTTTTTTAGAACGTTGAATTTTTGAAACTTAAAATAAACATATTGATTTTCAATAAGTTAAAAATGAATAAATATAATTCACTGAAAATAAAGCATATTCAAAACTGAGCCTTTTAAGTAAAGTCCCCAATATGCCCCATATTCGAAAAAACACGATTTTCCCCAAAAAGGGCCTTTTTTGGATATACCCCAAAATACCCCTTTTTGGGGGGTCAAAATACCCCTTTTTAGGGGGGTCAAAATACCCCTTTTTAGGGGGGTCAAAAATAGGCCTTTTTTTAGGGGGTGGTAAAAAGGGGCCTATTTTGGGATTTCGAAAAAATAGGGTGTTTTCTGAAATACTCGTTTTTTATGTATTTTGAGAAAATGCACTTTTTGGCCATTTTTTGGATTTCTATGATTTTTATCATATTCACAAAATTCGTGTTTTTTGGTTTTTTTCATTTTTTCCTATTTCTGAGTATTTTGTAAAAACACCATATTTTGCAAAATACCGAGTTTTTGTAAAATATTGAGTTTTTATGTTTTATGTAAAAACTCCATATTTCGAAAATCTATGTTGTTTTTTCAATATATTAATAATGAATATTTGGTGTTTTGTGTAGATATCGGATATCCACGTATATTCATCACATATGGTTTTCCACAATTATATCATATATTTCCTTATAACCATCGGTGCCTCATTTGGATACCTTTGGCGGTATCCATAAATTTTGACTCGACTGCTGTATGGGGTCATCTGCATCCGGATGAGTCTTCAACCGGTGGTATCCGGCTGGAGGCCGGTACTGTTTTTCCCAGCTTCCCTGTCCGGACTTTGATACCCACGATGTGGTCAGACAGCTTGGTGGGTTCGGGTCTTACCTAGAGTAGCTGTAGTCAAAATGCCTAGAGTAGCTATAGTCGAAGTTCAACCACATTGGATGCACGTCACTACCAACCACTATGGTGGGTGGAGGTTATTCGAAAATGAAATCGACCCATCTTGGTAAGATGAGTCGAAAAAATGGTGATGTAACCGAGTGCCAAATGATTCTACCGAATGACCAATAAGTGGGTGGGGTTAGTTGGATACTCGATATTATTTGTCATTTTTATAGAATTTTGAGATGGGTATTTCAAGTGGTTGATGGACGAGACCTTTGATGTCCTTTTCATTCTGCACCATCGTCCTTATGAGGGATGAGGAGATTCCACTGAGTTCCGAAGGAGTTGGTATGAATATAGTACGGATAGTTGGGTCTATGATTCTATTTGATTCGGCGAGGATAAGTTCCTTTTCGAAATCCAATGTGTTTCGGATACCTCTGAACATAATGGTAATTTCGTTTTGTTGACAAAAATCAACAAGGAGACCTTCGGTATATGTTACTTTTATATTTGGTGAGATGTGTTTGACGGACTCTAAAATCCAATTGCTTCTTATGGCGACATCGAGTTGTGTCGGAGGTGTTTTCTCGGGATTGACGGCGATTACGACGTAGAGTTCGTCGACGAGCTTTGAAGCGACGTTGACCACATACTCATGTCCGAGATGAAATGGGTTGAATGAACCGGCGAAGATGCCACGAGTCATCGGTCGCCTCCTTTTTCCAAATACGACATCAGTCGTCTGTGCAACGAACCGGTATCCAAATGCAGGAAGCTTTTTCTTACGGCAGGAATATTTTCAGAGTCATCTGAAAGAGTTACTGGAACAAGTTTGTAGAGTTCTATGTTGAGAAACTCTTGGTTATTGTCATCCTTGGAAAATTTAATGGAGATTGATAATGAACCTTTAATTGTATATATTCTATCCACTTTATTTATCAGACAACTTCTTATAATGTCCCTTACAGCAATTTTGTCACTGTTGAACGCTTTGAAACTTTCGAAATCAATATATGAATGTTTTTTGTTTTTAGGAAATTCTTCTTTAATAGTTTCAATCAGTGAATTGGTGAATGCAGAATTATTAATGATTAATTCTTCTGTAATTAATACAGAAAATTTGACAATGACTTTCCTTTTTAATTCTATGGTTTTCATACTATTGTTCTTCTTTACGAGCATCATTGCCGATGACTTTTAGGATTCTATATACACAATCATCAGTGGGGTTTTCATAGACTCGAATATTTTCTGTTGATATGGAAAAGTTTCCTACAGTATATATTATTTCCATTTTTTGGTTGATTGTGACTTCGTTGATTCGGCCGTAGATTATGTTGGAGTAGTAGTCGATTACGGACACAATATCTCCAATGTCATATTTTGTTTTGATTTCCATTGTTTGATTTTTTTAATTGTAAGTTCCTTGAAACCATAACTCTTCAGTTTTTCTACATCTTCATCGGTAATCTTGGTGATGTTTGCCCTTTTGAAAGATTGACACAGTTGTTCGACGTATCCGTCTGGGACATTGGACAGAATAAAGATAGTTCCGTTTTTCTTTTCAATCATGTATGTATTTAAAGTGTCTGTGCATTTCAGTTCCTTTCGAAAAATCTTCCTCACCTTGAAGATTATCACCATCGATTCGACCCAATCTATTATGGGAAATATCATAATATCAGATAATATACTACCCATAACATTATAGTTGACCAAGGGAATATAAGTGATGATGTTTATAAAAGTGTATTTATAAGGAAATAAGAATCTTATAATTCCAGCACTTTTGTCATTTGCATGTTTGTTGGACATTTGTCGTTTTGACAAATGTTCATATGGTGGACTGAAAATTTGTCGTTTTGACAAATGTGCATATAGCAGACTGATTACGATAGGGATTATATATATAATAAAAAACTTTACAAACATAGTTTAAAGATATTTATCCTTGATTGCACACAAGTAGATTATCGTGAGGATGTTGATGGTAGGCCAAAACACCAAGAAAGCGTTCACAATTGTTCCCAATTTAGGGAATGGTGTAATGAAGTCCTTGAATGTCTTGATGTTCTTTTTGTTTTTGATGAAATTTATTATTAAGATTATCACCGCCGGAAGCAGTGATGAGATGAGAATCGCTGTCATTTTATATTTTTGTTAAGAAAGTTTTTGATTTTTAAAAAGAATTTGGTATCTTTGGCTCTATCGAGCATCATTTCAATCCCCATATATGTTCCAAGTAGGAATGCCAATAATGTGACCATCGTATTCACTATTGGGAAGTATGTCCCGAAAATCGTGGCCCAAATATCATTACCCTCCCATCCGAATGGACACAAGATGTTTCCGATTTTCAAGTCGTTCCAATTGATGATAACAGAGGTTATTATCTGTATAAGGATTGTGGCGGCATACACAATTGTGAGAAATAAGATTGTGTGGTTTTCTATGAATTGCATAATATTGTTGATTTGATTGTTTCTTTCATGAGTTCTTTCGAAAAATTGACGGCCTCGCTCATGGTTAGCATGTATTTTTCACCGATTGTGTCTTCATTTATTGGTTCGAGAATCCAGCATGCACACTTGACCGGTTCGTCATATGTCCAGCTGTCTTTCATCCAGTCACAGTTTTTACAGTGATGACCGGGTGAACAATGTTCGTCATCGGTTTTATCATGGTTTGCACAACTCATCATATTGAGTTGGTAGATTTCATCGACTTTATGAAGAGGCCATTTGTCGATGTCATGCCCATTCCTCCTCAATGCATTCGGCTGAAGTTTGTCATACTACGAGAGGCATCTATTGTCGTGTGGGGCACCCTCGATGAAGGCGTACTCGATATAGCGCCCGTTTTCATCCTCTCTCAGATATACGAATCTGTCGAGGTTATCTGTGGCGGTCGCCCAAGCTTTCAGTAGGGTTATGTTTTCTTGTTTCATTTATACACATACTCTAATTTACCGTACTCGTCCTTCAAGTCATTTTCCAAGTTCCATCCACGTTTCTTGATGGTGCTGTATATTTGGTCAAGTAGTTCCTCTCGGGTGTATTTCCGGCGGACATCATATGGAACAACTCCGTCGAGTGAATATTCTTGCTCATAGGAGAGAAAGAGATTTTCATCCGGAAGATAGTACAATGTTTTTTCATGCCATTGCAGTCCATTGTCGGGATGTTTCATCGACCAGTCGAGAGCGTCTTCATAGGAGTCGAAGATGTTAGATTCTCTGTGTCTCCGTATGATTTCTGCATGTTCCTTTTCACGGATTTCGTCTGCAATTCGTTGCATTTCATTCCGTAAGTCTTCGATAGGTTTTGTGTTTGGACACAGGTCAAAAATTGTCGGCATTTTTCGAAAATTATTCGGTACTCACTTCTTGAATAGTAAACTCCGCTCTGTCGTCCGAGTATTCAGTTGTTCCTCCGTCAATGTATTTGATGGTAATGATATATCGTCCATTGATAGCACGTCTGATGGTTTTTTCCGAAAGGTTCGGTTGTATGAAATTTTTAATGGCGCCCAGTATAGAGTTCTTCAGATTGTCGGACGATTCATCCGAAATGTATAAGGATTCCATACCTTTTATGATTGCTGTGTAAATGAAGTTGACAAGGACTCTCATCATATCCTTGTATTTAATTAGTTCATCTACTGAGATGATGACCGGTTCCTTCAGAATTTCTTTTTCTTTTAACTTGATTTCCATAGTATTTGTTTTTTAAATTTTATGCAGAGCTTTCTTTATGAGTTCCTTTGGTAAGTCCGAGTAACTCTCAGTTCCGTCGGTTACATATTCGTAGAATATCACTTCGATGCACTCGTCGTCTTCGTAGTAGACTTCCTCCGCTTCACGGAAAAGCTTCAGATAGTCGTCTTTGATTCCGAGCATTGTGTATTCGACTATCGGACTGTCAAGGAAATGTTCCATCTCTTTCAGTACCTCTTTTGCCTCCTTTCTACCGGAGGCGATGTAGATTCGGCCGAATGACGAGTCGGTTCTTTCGATTTTGGTCTCGATGAAGTAGCGGTTGTCGGAATCCTTTTCAATGGAGATGATGGTGTTTTCCTCACCATATCCGTTGAACATTTGCACACTTGCAATGGTCTTGGTCTGTGCATTGGACACCAGAGTGGTGACGATTAGCAGAATCAGTGTTACGATATACTTTTTCATTTTTCGAAATTGATGTTTTTTTTTTTGGTTTGGGGGGAGCGGACTTTGCCGCTCCCCAACAAACACTTGGTACTTAAAGTTTATGAAACATTTTGTATTATGGGAGGGGTGGTGGTTGTTTGGATACCACCCCATACCCATTTGATGAAAGGAGATTACATTATAATGCCGGTTATTTCGACGGAGACTGGGTGTTTTACCACAAGGCAGTTGATTTCGACTGTAGTTGCTTGTTTCGATGAAAGGTATCCTTCGACAAAGGCTTTGGCTTCCTCCTTCTCTGTGAAGATGTGCTGTACATCATTGATGTCCATCACGTTGGTGGATGTTGAATAGACCAAGATATGTTCTCCGTCGGGATGGGCGACGATGAGAGCCGGGATTACAGAGATTTCATTGGTATCTTCGTTGATGACCGGTGTCCAAACGACGGGGACTTCAAGTTCATCAAGGGGTGTATCGGTCATCTTGGATTCAGTTATTGTAATGGCGGCGACCAGCGGGGAGACAATTTTCTCCAAGATTGCACGTGCAGTTTCTTTGTCGAGGGGTTTCTGTGTATTGATTCTCATAGTTATTATTATTTTTAATGTTGATATTTGTTTCTTTTTAAAAGATACTATTTATTTTTGAAAGATTAAAAAGAATTTTGTTTTCTTTGTAAATCATTTCTTTCTTTTTTCATTCTGTGAATGTCTTGGCAGGCGTTTGTGAAACTCAGTTTTGCCTCTTCAAGGTCTGAGATGTATTCTCCTATGGTTATCGACTCGTAGGGGTCTGGGTAGAATGTCTGAATATTGTGTTTGGAAAGTTCAATCATTCTCATCCAGTAGGCGGCGGCCTCCCTCCTCATAGAAAGTCTTCTTTCAATAGACCTTATCTCTTCTTTGATTTGTTCCTTTGTTTTCATATTTGAATCATCACTTCGTGGTTCTCGAGAATCTTGATGTGAACAATGCTGTCTTCAATTCTGTATTCGACATTTCGAATATCCCATCTTTCTTTCAGACGTGTCTCCAATTCTTCAAAAGTCATAGGTCCGTTTGGTTGTATCCACACTTTGAGTTCATTGGTTTCAGTGTCTATCAGAAAACTATTGAATTTTCCGTAACTCGTGTCAAGAACGTGTATCTCATTCTTGTTTGGAGTTTCTTTGGGGGCGAACAAGACTCTGAACATAGCGTTTCATTTTTGGTAATATTCAGAATACGTGTCAATCCATCCGTTTTCCAGTTCATATAACATCCGTTTGCATTCCTTGACGTAGGGGAAGGCGAGTACGAAGCGTGTTCCGTACACACAAAAGATATATAAGAATATGAGCAGAATCAAATTAACATCGATTGGTCCGAATGAAGTGTTGATAAGAATCCCGAGATAGATTCCGTCGATGACTATCATCAAGATGTACAGTATCACCTGTAACCAGTTCGGAATATAGGTTTCCTTTTTATTGGTGAATGTCATCTGTATGGATTCTGGGATTTTGACCTTGGTTTTCATTTTCATTCTTTTTTTCGAAAGAGGGCGGAGTCTCCGCCCTCTTCTTGTGTAAAGACCTTACATTTTGGCGATGAGACGTGCCAGCAATTTGATAACCATCACCATCACAACTTCGATGTCGACTTCGATTTCGTCTTCATCCTCATCCTTGTTTTCTTTATCTTCAAAGATGTCATCGACGTTGGGAAGATAAACGACTCGTTCACATCTAGCAACGTCACTGATTTCGCTTTCATCACCATATTCGGGGATGAGGTTTTTGTCGGAGAGAAACTTTGCCGCCTCACTAAACTTGGTGAAGATATAGGGGACATCCTCGATGGGGGTCGGGTTTGTGTTCGGAGAACAAACCAAGATGGTCTTTTGGTCGGAAGCGAGTACCAACATTGATGGTATGATTTTGACATCACCCTTTCTGTTTCCAACCGGTGTCCAAACGACGGGGACTCCGAGTTCATATAACGGTTTACCTGTTTGGCGATGCATGTACATCACATAATTGGCATTGGATGCACTTACGATATAGCAGTTCAATTCTTTGTTGTTTTTTGTGAGTCTCATAATTGTTGTTGTTTTAATTATTATTAATTGTTGTTTGTTTCTTTTTTCTGATACAAAAATACAATTTTTTTTTGAATTACCAAACTTTTTTTCAAAAAAATTTTCATTTTTTTCGTAAGTGCTTGATTTAGTGAGATAAAAAATGAAAATTTTTTTCAACCACCCCAAAAAAAGTCCTGCAAAATTGGATTTTTTATCTCCGATTCCAGAAAATTGACCACTTTTAAAATCATAGAAAAACAGAAAAACACACAACATACTATTTTATAAGTAGTTATGTGTTTCTCCCTTTTCAAATATCAACTATTTTCGAAAATCTTCGATTTATTTTTTATTGTATGATACTGATGTGTTCAGTCTGAACAACAGGGTTAATAGAACACTGAGTCCCCAGCTTTGGATGTATGAAATCTGTGGGAGATTGAAGATGACTGGCATCAACCAGTTCCACAGCGGCCACACGATGAGAGCGACCACAAATGCAACAACGATTGAAAACAGCAGACTAATCAACATCAAACAAAGGGTTTGAATAAAAGTTTGGCTCATTTGTAATATCATAATATAAAAGGTTAATAAAAGAAGAATCTTTAGAGGTCTGTAAAAAACTGATTTTTATTAGATTCTATAAGTTCTTTGTTTTTTCGAAATATCTCACTTATTTTTTGAGATATAGTATTTTCACCGAATATAAAATAATCAGCTGCAAATACCATTTCATCATCAGAGTCTGAAGTCTTCAATTCTATAATTTTTGAGTCGATGAGTTTGACCACCATCTTATCATCAATTGTGATGAGACATTCTTTGAGATATATTGGATTGTCTATACATGAATTTTCAAGTGATTGTCTCAGATAATTTTGTTCTCTGAGTCTTGTCCCTTTTATTGTTAAGAACCCACGTGATAGAACATGGTATGAGTAATGATTGAGTTCATCTATAGACTTAGCTTCGTCAATGATGATTTCTTTCAAAGGAATAACTTCACTACCGAGACGTAGTGTTAATCCGTCTTCAATAAACCTGTGTTCCATTATGCCTCATATTTCTCTATGATTGGTTTGCACGTTTCAAGTACGGAGACGACTTTATCCAAGTCGAAGTAGTCGTTTGTCCGGACTCCGGACTCCATGTCAATCCAAAAGTCTCCCGAGACATTCTCGTAGAGGTACGTAAGTTTCTCTGCACAGTTCTCTGGATTAAATCCACCGGCATACCCCACACATCCGTCGTAAGGATACAGTTGGATACCGGTATCGATTCCACGCCCACCACTGCCGTCGATGAGAACAGACAATGTGCATTTGTTCCATTCGTATTCCTTCCACTTCTCGATGGTATTCTTCAGTATTGAGTCGTTAACTGTATCTTTCTGCTGGATGATGATTTCTTGTCCGGAGAAGATTGGTGCCCAGCAATAGTTCGGGTTGTCATCTCTTTTGGCGATGTTGAGTTGGATTCGTTTGAAGATTTCGAGATTTCTGCCGATGAGATTATCGACCTCGACCCAGAATCCCTCGGCGGCATCACGGGAGATACTCCCACACAAATGGAGGGCGAGGTTGAGTTTCTTATCGTAAAATTTATGTATGAGACTCGGATTCAGATAACGGGGACCGTTTTCATTCCAATGCTTGCTTGCAAGAATTCCGAATTCAACAATTGGATACTCCCGCTGGATTTCCACCAGTCTGTCGATGTCTGTTTTTGAATCGACACCTGTGAATGTTATATGTTTTAGTTTCATATTTCTTTTGATTCGATTTCGTATTCGTATAGTCTGTATTTTTTAAAAGTTATCTTTATGGTTTCTCCGAACCGTGACATCTCCACAAGTCCGCCCAATGCTTTTATACCGATGGCCAGAAATAAATTCTTTGTGGTCAGAATACTATAGACGGCTTTGTCGATTTCAGCGACTGCTTCATTGATGTCACATTCATCCGATGGTGCCGCTTCATCCAATATCTTTTGGATGAATCCTGCATATTCTTCCGGAGACTCGTTGACTTTTTTCAGATTTTCGATGGTTGTATTAAACCTTGTTTTCGGTACTTTGACGTGTATTTGTATGCATTCTTTCATATCAGTTCAAATTTGGTGTTTGATGACATAGTTCCCATTGGAACGAAGATGGTATCGGATTCGCCGGTATACTCTTTTTTCGATATTGTGAATCGTATATAGTTACTGATATTTCTTTCCTTATATTTTATATTTTGATTGATATGAGGATTCTCATCAGTCTCGACTATGGCCGTATATTTTGCCGGAAGAAGTTTCTGAACATAACTACTGTCAGTCTTCTTTAACATGACAATGTAGTAGAAATCTTCATCTATCTGTGTTTTGGTGAAATATATGTTTTCATTTTGTACAACCTTTGTTGCAATAATCTCATCATGAATGCTTTCCTCTACCGGTTTAAATCCCCAGTCAATCGTAAAGATTTGAGAAAGCAACCAGATTATAAGACCAATAACGCCGGTAAATGAAACACGTACTACATTGTCACGGTAATCCTTATCGAAGTGTCCAATGACACATACAATAATGAAAGCAAATAAAAGTGAACTTAATAAAAATACCATAATTGTTTTGTTTTTTGTTATTTACACACTTCGTCCAAAGATGCACTGAGGTGTTTCGAAAATTCTCTGTATTTCTGTGAGTCGAATATCCATCGACCCCTTTTCTCTGAACCGTAGTCAATATCCATCTCCTCGAAGATGGTGCAAGGATTGGGTTTGAGAATGAATATCTTGTTACTGATGTAGAGTGCTTCCTCCAGTGAGTGGGTGACGTTGATGATGGTATGCTCGGTCTCCTCTGCAATCTTGATGATGAGGTCTTGAATCTCACGTTTCATCTTGATGTCCAATGCACCTGTTGCTTCGTCGAGGAAAAATACCTTGCTGTTTGATGTAAGGCATCGTGCAATGGACACTCTCTGCAACTGTCCTCCGGAAAGCTTCGAAGCGTTGGCGTATTTGCCGGCGTGCTCTTCAAGTCCAACAAGCTTGAGTGTCTCCATCGCCTTTTCACGTGCATCCTTTTTGTCCATCCCTTTCAGGACCATCGGTAGCGCCACGTTGTCGATGACCGTCATCCAATGGAAAGACGAGTAACTCTGAAATACCATCGGTACTGATTTATACTCGTCGATGTGCTGTCCGAATATTCGGATGTCACCTTTCTGTGGGGTCATTAATCCAGCGGCCATCTTCAAAATGCATGATTTACCACATCCACTACCGCCCATTATGCTGACAACTTCGGAGACCATGGGTTTGTCTTCCACCTTGAGTGAGAAGTCGTTGAAAATCTTGAACTCGTGTTTAGTACCCTCATCGAAGATATGTGTGAGATGGTCAATTTCGAAAGAATATCGTTTTCCATCATCCACAGATATTTTGGGAGATTTTTCAACCGGAGTCGAAACTGTAGTTGGAACTGTAGTTGTCACAGGAACTGTAGCCGGAACTGTAGTTGACTGGATGGGTTTCATAAATGGATTGTTGGACACCGGTACCGTAGTTTTGGTCTCAGTCGAATCCTTACTACCATCTATTGGTTTCGAAAATGCCGAAATATTTTTTTTCATAGTTACTTCTTTGTGTGGGGGAATATGATTGGTTTCAAGAAATGGAAGAGTCTGTCTTGCAGTAGTCCTATCATCACGATAACGAAGAGGAGGGCGTATATCTCCGGAGTCCTGCTCTGTCGACTGAATGTGGAAATCATTGCACCGATTCCTCCGACTTTGTTGAGACTTTCTGCAATGACGACGTATGTGTAACTGATGGCCACAAGACTTCTGATATCATCGTATACCTTTTCCATCACATATGGGAAGTACACATACTTGAAAGTCTGCCAGTTTGACATACCCATGGTCTTGGCCGTCTGAAGATAGACATTATCGTTCACATTGGTTGGGTTCTGCAAGTCGAGTACCTTACCGACAACGCTTGGAAGGGTGAAGATGAAGATACCGAAAGCAAGGAAGAAAGCTTTCATACCGAAGGCGAGTCCAAAGATGGAGATGAAGATTCCGGATACTGTTGGTAGCGGGAGGTATCGTAGCGCCTCAAAATATTTCCTGAACAACGAGTTGAACATAGGAATCATTCCAATCAAGAATCCAAGCGGTATTGCAAAGAGTACGGCAATGAGGTATCCCGAGATATTCAGTGACACCGTATACCATATATTGTCCAACAAGTGGTATTTCGAGAACAAGTCCGGAACAATGGAGACAACCTTTACTGGGTTAGGGAGAATACCCGGACTGATGATTTCACCAGTCAATGTCACGAGATACCATATTGTTATAAGAAGTACAGCACCTATCGACCCAATAATCCTACCCTCTTTTTTCGAAATTTCCCCACCTGGTTTGAAGTACTTGTTCATTTGATTTCTTTTTTAAAAGGGGGTCGTGACTCTGACCCCCTTTTCATGTTAAACCATTTTTACCCTTTTTTTGGAGGGGAGTCAGAACGACCCCCCTCTCTGTTGTATATTGTTATCGTTGAACCAGCTTCATACTTGTGGTACGGTATTTCTGATTGCTTCCGACGACTCCATCCGAGATTGCACGTTTGGGACCGTTACCCTCGACGATGAATCGATTTTTATCTACACCTTGACGACTGAGATAGTTTGCCACACTCTGAGCACGCTGCTTGGACAGTTCAATGTTGTGCTGATAGCTGCCGGTGTTGTCTGTGTTACCCTCGATTCGGACATAGCAGTTGTTGAACTGTTTGATGATAGGAAGCATCTCACGCTCGATGATAGTCTCTGCATCGACGCTCAATTCACTCCCATCGACGGGGAACTCGATAACCACTTCCTTGTCAGAGAATGCTTCGGTAGATTTGACTTGCATCGACGGGGCGGCAAACTTACGTTTAGCGGTACCCTTTGCAGTCTGGTCATTGGTAAGGTTATTGCTTTTCATCAGAGATTCGATGATAGATGTCTCAGAGATTGTACGCCACGGCATGGTTGCCTTTGCAAGACCGATTTCACCGTACACCTGACTCATCTTGGTATAGAGTTTCTCACCGGTGATTTCATCGTATTCAGTGTTCAGACCGAACCAGTTGATGTTGTCTTCGAGAGTAGCGAAGTTAATCTTGCTGCCGACTGTCAGAACATCCTCCTCCGGAACGTCGAACTCTTTGGCGAACACGTGACATACTTCCTTATACGTCTCGGGGTTGTTCATCTCCGAATTTGCCCACAGAAGTGCTTCCACAATCTTTTTTGCAGTTTCGGGATTTTCTTTCAACCATTCCTCGTGAGCAAGGAAACCATCGGTTACAAGGGTCTGGATATCTTTGGTGCTTACCAGGACGTGTGTGCCGGTAGGACCATCCTTGATACAAGCGTCGTCATCGGGACAGAATACCACTGCTGCATCAGCAGTACCCGCCTTGAACGCCGTTGCAACGTCGGAACCATATCCAGTCGTGATAATCTGCACGTCACTGTTGGAAAGACCATTGGCAGCGAGAGTATTGAGTAGGAGAGAATGTGATGCTGTACCTTCCGAGCAGACGATTTTCTTTCCCTTCAAATCCGCCACTCTCTTGATGTTCTTGGTTGCCACGATTGCATCTGCACCGGCACTGAAGTTGTGAATCATAAAATAACGGGCGTCTGTCATAGTGCCGGACTGGCTTGCCTCCACGGGATACGAGTCAAGGGTGCAGAAACGGAGGGCGTTCTTGTGTTCCTTGAAGTAAGCAGTTGCTCCATCGAAGTCATCCATCTGGATAATCTTGAGGCGGATACCGAAACGCTTGTAGAACTCAGACTCCTTGCTTCCGTCTTTGCCTCCGTTGAAAGTGACGAATGGTGCCCAACCTGTATAGGTGTCCACGAGCACGTAGGCGTCGTACTTACTGTTACCGCCGACAAGTTTGCCGAGATTGATTCCCGAGTTTTTGGTCCCGAAGAAGACTGCTGCACCGAGCAGACCTACAGCGAGAACGATTGTTAATAGACGGCCGAAACCCGTCAATTTTGAAAAAGTGCTTTTGATACTCATAGTTTTTTGATTTTTGAAATGTTGATATTTTTATTTGTTGTTATTATGTTTGTTTCTTAAATCTTCGAGAAACTTCTCATGTTTCTTGTGCTCAGATTTGTTGTGTTTCAACAAAACCAAAAAGATGGTCAATCCGATGGTCAGAAGAATTGCAGCCGTAATCCATATCGGTGATAGCACCCACCACCAAGACCAGTCGATTACATTACAAAGCTTGAGAATGATGAAGGTAATGGTCAAAAGACCGACGAACCCGATTCCACCACTTGTTGTTGTTTTTGATTCACTCATTTTTTTTTTCTTTTGATTTCTTATATTTAAAAGATACTATTTTTTTTTCGGTATTTTCGAAAAATGAAGAATATTTTTTAAAATAAATCTTCTTGCAGAACCGAGATTGGCATCCACCACTTTACATGAGTCCGGTTATACAACTCCCACTTTCCGTTGCAATAGGTGTTTACCAGTACAGTATGTCCATCACAGTCAAGCATGGTTATGTAGTCTCCATCAGTATCCGGATATTCGTCCGTCTTCGGATTTCTTGGGTTTGAAACGGTCTTTGTCCAAGGAATGGATTTTTCGAGACTTTCCTTTTTTATAGAATATGTTTCTTTTAAATTATTGGTTTTATAGATTGAACCATACCCATGAAAAATACCATTCGTGTATTCAAGTATAAAACCGGTATTACTTTTGAGAATCTGTAAAATCTCAGACGGACTCATCTTTTTGTCTTCAGTCTTGTCCAATAATGCACGTGTACATACGTTCGCCTCGACGATGGAATCGTCTTCATAGAATGTGTAGGCGTCAACTGGTTCTCCCGTCACCTTGTTGTTTTTATACGGATGTTTGACAATCTCCTTCACGGTGTTGATTCGCTGACCACTCTTGAATGGTTTCCCCGAAAACTTTACAACCTTGTCGCCGGGTTCAACGACTATGGATTGCTCACGAATGGCTTTCTTTTCGGATTTCGAAAATCTATGCTCCAAAATATGACTTTTGATTTCATTGACTTTTTTATCGATTTGGTCAATTTCATCATATAAATCTTTAGCGTCTATGGCGATACCGGCTTCGATGAGATTTTCGAAATCGAATTTGTTTTCGTAGAACCACTTCACGATTTTTCCAATTCCCATTGGACTGAAAAACGAGTCATTGGGGAATACCTTATCATACTCAAGTTCCTCCTTATTGGTCATCGACATCATCCGTCTAAGATAGGGTCGAACCAAAACTTCGTCGAGTTTGATGGTTGTACGGAAAATGTCAAATATATTCGTAACGGTTATTTCCTTCTTCCTTATATCAACGGATACAAGTTTGGCTTTCTCCCATACCACACTTCCGTCATTCCATTCGATATGGAGGATAAGGCCGTAGGGCATTCTTGCAGACAACTGCTGCAATAAGATTTCCTGTCTATCTTCTTGTTTCATAATTTTATAGATAATGGTTAACATTTTGACAGATATCCTGCCGGATTAATTGATATTGAAACGTCTTCAATTGTCGCTTCGTTCAAGTTAATAACTTCCGATGAATAGGGGTAGTGACGCTTCCCTGTGAAATAGTCGGTAAATCCCCAATGACCTTCATCATCTTGTTTGAAAAATTTACCTATGTGGATTTTCTTTCCTGAATAGAAAAGGTAGACATCACCATCCTTTATGCTCGGGTCTTCTGGATTGAACTCCTTGAATCCACCTAAATAAACAGCTCTTTTCATATTTTTATTTTTTAAGTTTCCAACAGTCTCCAACCGTTTCTGCACCCGATTCAAGTTCTGACAAAGCCGATACTGCCCATTTCTTCATTGGGTTTTCATCTCTCAGATGCAAGTACCTCTCGATTTTTTTTCTGACAATACTTCTTTCTTTCTCCGTATCCGGACGGATATTGTACGCTTTCCAAGTTCCGTCTTCTTTTTGAAAGGCTTGGTACTTTATATATTCTCCACAATATGGGGCGTAGGCGACGACATTGCCTCCACTCCATGGTTCATGTCCGTCGATAAGGGCATGGACATTCTGCAAGAAAACTTGTAGAACCATTATGATGTCTCCTTTGTCAAGATAATAACTCAATGGTTTTTCATCACAATATAATTTGTAAAGCATTGTATTTATATCATGTGTCACACATCTCAATACTACATAGTAAGGATTCGATTCGTCGGATGAATTCCATATATTGTCCACAATTGTCCGATAATGTCCAATAAGGTCTTTGAACAACGAGTCGTCCATTGTAATCCAGAATGGATGTTCCTTTATGGCATCATGCTCGGTTCTCAGAATACCGAGTATTTCTTCTCTTGTTTTCATTTTACTGTGAAACTTTAAAACCGGATTGCTCTACAAGTTTGATTGCTTGTTCGAGAGATTTTCTTTTCTGTCTCTCTTCATCCTCTTTTTTCTTTCGTTCTATTTCGATACCTTGGTCAATACGACTCTTAATCTTCTCGATTCTTTTTTTCGCTTCTTCTTCTGTTTCCGGTTCTGGCCATGAAAGCTCTGTTTCAAACGAAGCTTCCCAATCTGCTCCGTTTGGGTTATATTGCTCACTTTCACCAGTCATCACAACCGTTACACAGATGTCGTCATGAGGGATTACACTTGACTCAAGTTCTTTCTTTTTTCTCTTGACGGCATTCAGTAATTTCCTCAAGTCTCCACTCGTGAGACTGATGATGTTTGAATTATCACAACAATGTTTCTGAAGACGAGTGGTCTTATAGACATTTATTCTATCGTCGATATTATATCCTCTGTAATTCATTTTAACAATGCTTTTAAATCTTCGATTATTGTTTGATTAGTTTCATCCATAGGAAGCATTTTGACAAGGCTGAGTAGTTCTTTTTTCTCTTCAGCGTATTGTTTGTCTTTCCACTCCGCCATCATGAGAGCCGACAGATAACACTCCATCGAACTACATGCTACATGGTATTGTTTGTTTTTTTCACTCAGTTCCTGAGCTTTTTCTTCGTTTGTCATATCTTTAAAATTTTACTGTTCCACCATTTTCTTCGATTGTTTTCACCGCTTCTGCAATCTTCTCACGTCTGGCTCGTTCAGCCATTGCTTCGCTGGCAATCCTGCTTTCGATAATCATATCGATTCTGTCTTTTTCCCACTGAATTCGTCTATTTCTTTCCGCCACACTTTCCATCTCCTCCCAGCACAGTTCGGTGATAAACTCGGCACTTTTGTATTTACCATTCATGGTGATACATTGTTCATCACAACCAGTCAGTTCTATCTTAACATCACCATGCTTGATTCCTTTCTCATTGAGTTCGGCTTCTTTCTTTATAATGAGTTCCTTCAATTTATCGAGGTCCTCTATTCCGAGTTCAATATTGTTGGAGTAGTCGTAGGTGAATTTATCCAACTTCTCGTGTCTTATAACATTTTTTGTGTTATCAATATGCTGTCCCTTGTAATTCATATCTTATTCGTTATAACGGTTATAACTAATTTTGTTATCGATGAACCACTTGGCCGCCGCCTCGGCTTCAGCCTTGGTGTTCCATTTCATATTGCCATCTTTGTCCTTAATGTCGAGATTGCCTATCTTGGCATACCAGTGGTTTCCACCGTAGTGCTTGCAACTCTCCGGAAGTCCCAACGCCAAGTAGTCCATCTTCCCCCACTGCATATACCGGACTTCTTCGAGACGGCATTGGGTTTCGATTGGGAACTCCAGTGTATCCTTGACGACCTCATCGACAATCTCATCACCCTCCACCAACATGGTCTCAACCACACCGTTGTCAAGATACATTTCGTGACCTTTTCGAAAATCATTGACTCTGTTGTTGAGGGTCTCGTTTTCCAACCGTACCGCCGCCTCAATCCAAGAGCACCCCCATACGGATTTATAGACATCGACGGCTTTTGCCCAAGGTGTGATGGCGTGCTCTGTATACACCCAGTTTCCATCGGGTTTTGATTCGTCCGGTATAAGATGACTGTGTTCGATATGGTCGTGAACACCGTCACGAATCTCACTTCCGAAGATTTTCTTGAAGTGTTCAACCACCTGCTCTTCAGTCTCGGGTTTGAAAAACCAGTGACCATCATTTGAACCCTTTCTCCGTATCTTGACAAACTTGTACATGGTATCAGATGTTGATTGATTTGACAAACTCTATGTGTTCCTTGCTCATTGGAACTCCGGTGAAGTTCACGTTGAGGAAAGCTCTTTTTACTTTCTCGTCCGAACAGTTCTCACGGAGGAAATAGAATGTGAGGCAGTTTCTTCCCTTGAAGAATCTCTGGGCGGGCTTGCTGAAATCTTTCCAATAGTTGCCGTTGCTGTCGGGGAACTTATTTTCGAAAAAGTCCATGAGGCAGTTAAGTCTCTGTTTTCCGTCGACCACATCGTGTTCATATCCGGTTTCCTCGAATTTCTTGTAGTCGTTTGTCTTCAACACAATGTATCCACAGTTAATCCCGAGATAAATCGAGTCGATGAAGTTCTGCTTATCTTGGAGTGTCCAGCAAAGAGGTCTTTGGTAGAAAACCTTTTTACCGTCTTTATCCACGATGTATGGGTCGAAGTTGAATTCCTCACGGGACTGACCATAAACCCAATCAAGTGTCAGTTGGGATACTTGCATGTCGTCATGCCAAGTTCCATTTACTAACGGATTAACCCCGTTTTCTGTGAACCTCTTACGTTCAATATTGATATTGTCTTCCATTTTATTTTCTTTTAAGTTTATCTTTGATGTCTTCAAGAGTGGTCTTAATTAAAATGAGTTCAATTAAGATTAAACAAAGAAGAATCTAAATACAAAAATTAATAAAATTCATAATTTATTATTTTTAAGATTATTTTTTAACAACCACCCATACATTTCCTTCCTTTACATACATTCCCTTCTCGATGGCGTGGCGTGTGAGCTGTCCGGCGTACTTCCCAATCTTCTTGAAGAGTATCTGAATCTGTTTCTCTGAGAGTCTCCCATACTTCTGATACTGCTTGCAGAAAGAGGTGAGTATTCCGGAATCGGTACCGGCGAACCCTACACCGTTGAACTCACTGACATCACCACTCTCCTGTTCACTCTCGGTCTGATGCTCATATATTCTGAGCATTGCCTTGATTGCTTTCTGTGGGTCAGTCGTGATTGCTGCCCTGATGGCCGATTCTATTGCTGATTTAGATTTGTATTCCATTTTTCCTTTTATTTTCTTGATGCAAAGATACGAACTTTTTTTGAATTACAAAACTTTTTTTTCAAAAAAAATTAATTTTTTTCGTAACTACTTCATTTAGTGAAAGTAAAAAATGAAATTTTTTTATCGCTTATAGAAAAATCCCTTGCAAAATCTCCTTATTTTTTATTTTTTTTTTTCTTATTTTCGGCACTACGGTCTCTTATTCCACGGAAAAGAGCCATGCTCCATTCGGAGATTTGCTGTGGAGTGATGGGGACAATCTCACGGTTCAACCATTCGTCTTCCGTCATCCCGTCGATGTTGATGAACATATCGTGCTTAAGATTCTTTACAATGGTTTCCGAGTGGGTGATGACAACAACCCCGTAGCAGTTGCCGAGATATTTTTCGAAAATTTCGTTGAGATAATTGCAGATACCCACTTGCATCTCACGGCTCATTCCGATTTCAATCTCATCTATGACGATGAATGCTTTTTTATTGTCACGGTTTTTTTCGTCTTCCTTGATGACGAGACTGTTCATCATGCTGACGATTGTACCTACCGAGGCGTTGGAAGTGCTGTCCCATGGGAGGTCGGACAGCATGTGGTCGAGTCCGGTTCCAAACAGTGAACTGCATCCGTTGGTTCTTTTCTCCATCGAGATGGTGGCGATTGGACTCTTGTCGAGTCCGAGTTTCTCCATTATGGTAAATACGAGTTGTTTTCTAACTACAGATTTACCTGACGAGTTGCTTCCTGTCAGGATGGTCACTTTACCCGGTTCGATTGATTTGGTGACATCGACGATTCGGTCGATGTGGTTGCTAATATGTTCTGACGATAAATTTGTATAATCCATTTTTATATATATTTTTCAGTTAATCTTCTTTCTGTGATATGTCTTTCTCCGGACATAAAATACTCCATTTGGTTTTCGAAAACCATATCTTTTCTGACAAATGTAGTGAGAACTCTATATTCTTTCTTTCGTGTTCCAAATCCAACTCCATCATCCATACTCCAGAATATAGAGTTCTCATGGTCTGGACACTGATAGTTCACACTGGAAAGTATTCTATTCTTAGTGAAGAAATTGGTTATCAAACCAAGACGGTTGTCAAACTCACACTGGCCTAACCTTTCCACATATCTGTCGAAAAAATGTGGGGCGATGAACAAGAATTTGTCACCTTTATTGTGGAGTGAGCAAACCCACACTCTGTTGTTTCTTCTAAACGTAGAGAATGTGAGGGTTTTCAACCCATTCTTCAAATAGTCCCGCTTTCCATATGTGGAGATTATCAGATGGTACTCAATACCCGAGTTCTTGCTTGTGAAGTCAACCCTGTTGAAATACCGAAGGTCGTCTCCCGTCATTTTAAGGCAAGCCTTTCTGTACTTAGAATCCGAAATAACAGAGATAACCTTTCTATGAACATAGTCCATTTCTGAAATAATCAGATTCTTAATTTCATCCAATGTCATTGTGTCTACATACATGGCTCGGTCGGATTTAAAGTTTGACAATACTTTTAACCGCCTGTGCAAGGTAGTCGTAGTGGAGGAACATGTATGAACTCGGTTCAACTGGTTCACCACCGTCGTACTGCATTTCGTAGAACGTCTTGTACCCGTCTTCCGTTTCCTTTATCGAAAAGACCGAGAACACATGGTCATTTAAAGTTGAAAGACTCTTTGCTTTCCTCAAAGCCTTCTCATAGTCGTCTGTGAGATAAAGGGTGTCCATTAACGATTCGGACAATACACAATAGTCAAAGTTGGGATTCACATACTCTCTACCCAGTGTCATCATAAACTCGTCATGGTCTGACATTTTGTAGTCGGGTTTGTTGGCGATATTAAGAAGTGCTTCAATACACTGCTCTGTGGTCATTTCCAAATCGGCGGGAGGGTCAATACTCGTTTCAGGGTTATGGAAAAACCTTACTCCATTTGCTGCCCAAATGATGAGTCTTAGTTCTTTGTCGTCTATTATTTTCATTTTGTTTCCTTTTTAATTTCTGATGCAAAGATACGAACTTTTTTTGAATTACAAAACTTTTTTTTCAAAAAAAATTAATTTTTTTCGTAACTACTTCATTTAGTGAAAGTAAAAAATGAAATTTTTTTACTTAGAATAAAAAAATCCTTTGTAAAATGATAAAAAAGAAACCGGTTTTTCAAAAAATAGACACCTTTAAAAAGAATCAGACAACTCGTCTCGGTAAGAGGGAGTTATCTGATTTTCGAAAAAAAAAGGAAAACAAGTATGTAGACATCAACCTACGTTTTCAAGTATGTATTGTATCAATATTTCTTTTGGAATTTGGTCAAGCATTTCCCTTGCTTTCTTTTTGTTTGCTTCGATGCCTTCAATTGGGAGACGCTGAGCCACGATAGCAGAACCCTCTTCTACAACCTTATGTTCTCTTCTGTATAGAGATACTGCTGCTTTTATCTTGTCGTTCATTTGATTACGTTTTTTTCGAGTATATCCAAATCAAGGTTTTCGAAAATCTGCATGAATTTTTCAAACTCCGGATTTCTCCAAGCGTTCATGCAGTATGGTCTTGGTTTAGAATAGTGGTACCAATTTGTTTTGATGTGTTCTTCGGCCGCTCGTTTAGTCAGGAAGCAACCGGTTTTGTCTGATATTTTTTCATACGCCTCATACTCGTGGGTATCGACGATTCTATTGAGGTATTGTCGTGCAAATCCAAGTACATCTTCTTCGAATACTTTATTGATGTGTTTCCATTTGATGCAGATGTCTGCCGGCATGTCTGACAGGAAATTCTCTTCGATGTATTCGGCATAATCCTCAATCGAGTTGAAAACTCTGATGTCGTGTGTCGAATCTATAATCTTGATACAATCTCCACAACCTTCTTCGGTGGGGCGCTCCCCCGATTCCATTATTCCCCAGAATCGGGGGGCGGCCGTACCTTCTGTGCTCTGTTCTCTGAGTTCCTTCTGTAGGGATTTCAGAAAGTCAAGCTCTTCTTTTGTCATAATCAACCTCCGAAATATGACGACTTGTGAGTTTCTCCTGATGTGGAGGCGGGAATAGATTCCGGGGTTTTAACCTCGGAGAACTCTATCGTCTCGGGTTGAGTTCCGGCACCGATGGCCTGATGGGTGAAACTGATGTTACCGGTGTCTTCAACTGGTTTGTCAAAAATTCCAAACCCATTCTTTTCAAAGTCGGCCATAATCTGATTGGCCTTGTCCAAGTTAATGTCGGAGTTGATTTCGAAATTCATCAGGATGTCGTTACTTCCGTCGATGAGTCTGTTGATTTCGGCAATTGACTGATTGATGGTATCGTTCACAGTCTTCATGGCGAGTTCCTGTTCCATAGAGGAAGTAAGAATACCATGCATGATGGAGTTGATGTTTTTCATCGCCGTGCTCTGTGCCACTGCTTGCTCATACTCCTCCACTCGGAAGTCGTGTTCATTCTGAGCATCCTGCACTTTATATCCAACAGCAATTTGGAGTTTCTGCATCACTTTCAGATACTTCTCCGAAGTCTGAATTCTTGCACGCTGATTCTCGATTTGCTTCTTGCCTCGGACAATTTCGTTAGAGACTAATTGAAGCTGAGCCATGAGTTTGGTTCTCTCACTCTGGTCGGTAGTACTCCTGAGTTTGTTTTCGATTGCTGTTTTTTTACGGACGTTGTTTTCGAAATTCTCTTCGTACTCTTTCAACTTCCGTTTCATTCTTACAAGGATGCTGCCGAGATTCGTCACATTCTTATCTATGATTTGAAGTTTTTCCTTCATCTCACGGATACCGTTTTCAAGGATGGCGATGGGGTCGATATTGACCACAAGTCCATATACTTTCCTCATAATCTGTAACCACAACAGACTGATAAGTCTTCGAGTCTTCTTGTTGGTCACGATATAGACGATGGCGGCGATGGCGGCAAGTTCGGCGACGAAAAGAAGCAGGTTTGCTGTTGCTGCAATGAGGAACGGGAGTGCAAACTTGAAAAATGCATATCCGATTCCGAGCATTGCCAGTATACCGGTCAGTTTAGCGAACCCACCACCGGGTCTTTTCCACAATTCCTTGAATTTGTCTTTGGGTTGAAGGGCTACACTGTTGTCCATATTTTTCCTTTCTTGTGTTTAAATTGTTAATGATTCGATTTTCTGACGGTCAGTGTTCAGAACATCCAGCACAGACTGGATGGAGGCGTTGAACGTCATTCGGTTGTTGTTGATTTCAACCTTTGCTGCTTGCATTGCCATGTTCTTCTGACCGATTTCATCCATGAGGGCATCATATTCTGCCTTCATCTGCTGGGCATGGGTTTGCATCTCTGCTATCTCTGCCTCCACACTGGAAACTCTTTCGTGCTCCAATTTGTCCAACTCACCGAGTCCTGTCTGTTTCTCGGTCTCCACCACACCAAGGTAGAAGTCGATTGCCTGTAGGATGGCGGTCTTGTCGAAGTTCGGGTATTGTCCTTTCAACACATTGAAGGCTGCCGAAATCTTCTGCTCCAATGTGATTGGGAGACTGTCCAAACTTTGCAGGGTCGTCTTGAGTTCGAGATAGTCGGGACCCGGCCGGTTCTGGGCGATGATTGCATTCCAAATTCTGTCGATGATGTTTTTGTCTGCCACTGCTGTCGGGGCGGCCCCAGTCTGCTCGATGGTCGCTGTCGGGGCGAAACTTGTCGAAATTGAACCCATTGAACTCACCGGAATCTGAGCACTTACATTTGTGTTGTCTTGGACAACCTCTTTCGATACTGGTGGGTCTTCCTTGATGAGAGCTCTTTTGATTGCTTTTCCTATTGATGCCATTTTATTTCTTTTTAATCGTTAGACAATTGTGTTGATTGTTAGAAAGCGAGGCGGGCGACCAACCAGGGCTGGAAGTTCCAACTACCTTTTCCGTGAATGGAGAGTTTGGCAGGATTGTCGGTCACGTTGAAGAGCATGAGATTCACACCAACATGTACCATAGGGGTAATCTTGTAATACACCTTCTGCTCGGTACAGAGATTGAATGTGTTCGGACCCCACGTGTCGAGATAACCCTCGTAGTAGATGTGGTCGAAGTCGGCGCTGCTATTGATGGAAAACTGCCAATTGTGGCCGCTGCCAAAGTCGTATCGGTACATAGGGGTGAGACTGAAACAGAAGTTACCCAGCAAGAGTTCGTATGCAAAACCGGCGTTAATCATATTATGGTCGGGCCAGTACATGGCGGTGGGAACCTTGAAGTCTGGAAAATCTGATGTCCGGAATCGGGTCTCCAAGTGTCCGAGGAAGTGGGAACCGGCGATTCGGTACTCTCCGTAGAGGATGCCGTAACCCACGGCCTGGTTGTTGGTCACTGTGAACTCATTGTACGAATACACGTTGAAGTTGCTGTCTGACTTGAAAAAGTCGGCGACGAATTTCTGATTCCCGTCATAGGACTGATGCCACTGAATACTCTGGGCGTTTGCTGCTGTTGCCATCACAAAGACGGCGATGATTGTGAAAAGAACTTTCTTCATTTTTTTGTGTTTTTTGATGTTTGTTATTTTATTTTTTTCGAAAATTATCCGATGTTATCGACTTCGATTTCTTCTTCCCTAACGAAAGTCACACTTTGACTCTTCACCCAGAGGGGGGCGTCTACATCCTGTTGCAGATGATGTCCGTCCCATTGAAGACAGTTGTCGAAAGGAAGACCAGGAAGATGGTTGTCAAGCGGGATGATGCAGGGTGTACCTTGTACGATGATGAGTTGACCCTCTATCCATTCGTTGTTCCAACGTTGTGCCTTGAATATTTGAACCTTTATTTTCATTTGTCTTTCCTTTCGTTTAAAAGATACTATTATTTTTCGAAAGATTAGAATTTTTTTTTTTCTCATTGAAGTCCCCATCGTGAGACGGGGACTTCAGTATAGAGATATTATTTACATCTACGGCACTTGGTGGTGAGTTCACCGGAACACATCAAGAAGTAGTTATCCCAAGCTTTTACTGCCGGACTGTTAGCGGTACTGGGACCACTCTTGTGTTTGGCGATGGCCTTCAACCACTTGTCCATAGGATGGTTATCACGGTATTTGTACCACGACTTGGCCATTGCCTCAAGGTTGGCTCTGGTGGGCATCCAACCGATGGTCTTGAGGATGAGTTTGAGTTCGTCATGTACTTGGTCGGCCAGAGGAACATCATTTATGGGGAAGACGTATTGTTTGTTTTTCAACTGATTTTCTTTACGTCCTTTTCCGAGAAGGGCTGCACCGGCACGATACCTAGGTACGTTGTTTTCGTCGTGCAGCAGTTCATGTTCCAAGCAGAACGTCTGAAGCATTCTATAGTTCTCGTTACCAGCTGTGATGTTTGAAATCACAAAGTCTTCAGTTGTCCAACCAGTTCTGTCTTTGTTGATGGTTTGGATGTACTCCACTTCTTGTTCGGCTGGAATCTTCACGAAGCGTACTGGTACGGTCGTATCGGATGGTAGACCACCGTCGTTGACCTTTGTTATGAAACCAACCTTTCGTCCTGCACCATCGGTGATGTTGTTGGTCATAAGATTGACTTCGATGGGCTGGACCTGTGCCCAGACTTTGTTCTCGGCGTCATATATCTTCTTGATAATACTCCTCACCCTTGCAGGCTTGACCTGACGATTTTGGGGGTTAAAATTGAATTGGTTCAATTCTTCGGCTGTGCAACGAGCGTCACCACAATATTCAACTTGGATATTCATAGGTTCAATTTTTTATTTGTTTTTTTACTTATGTTTAAAAGATACTATTTTATTTTTATTTTATTTGAAAATCTTATTTTTTTTTTTGTAAGAATTTTCGAAATTAGTCGATTTTCCCAACCTCAGTCAGAAGTATCTCTGGGTTCTCATAGGATACTGTGCCTCCCCAGTAGTCAAGTTCCTTCATTTCCATATTGTCGATGTCGAGTTCCACGACACTCAGACGGAATGAGATTGCTTTACGGCCAGCACCAAATTCACCGATTCTATAAATTTCGAATGGGGGATATTTTTTCCCATCACTCAACAATGCCGGTTTCTCATTGATGATACTCTTGATAATTTCGACAGCATCCTTTCTTGATTCTATAATATGGGCATCGGCTAATTTTGCCGTATTCCACCACCCGTAGGTAAATGAAAGGAATCCCGTTTCGGTCTCATTGTTAGCCTTATCATAGACATATACTCTGATGAAGTAAGACTTCTTTGCTCTCTTGTTTCTCATGGTTGTTAGTTTTTGTTGTTTCCTTTCTATGTTTTACATTAAGTCTTCGTTTGCTTTGACGAGTTCGTTGATGATTTCTTCTTTGGTCTCGAATCCCTCATACCAATATCTTGGTTTGAATGGGAATTCTTCACGAAGAATGTCCATAAGGTATTCGATGCTATGCTCGTTGAGTTCGTCTCTCAGTGTTTGTTCCTTTATGTTTTCCATTTTGTTTCCTTTTTAATTTCTGATGCAAAGATACGAACTTTTTTTGAATTACCAAACTTTTTTTTCAAAAAAATTTTATTTTTTTCGTAACTACTTCATTTAGTGAAACTAAAAAATGAAAATTTTTTTATTGTTTATAGAAAATCCCTTGTAAAATTGGTTTTTCACAAGGGATTTTTTTGATTTTTGTTGGTTTTTTTGTTTTCGAAAATTTTGATTGTTTATTCACCCCACGGACTCTCACACCAGTCATCGTCGTGCCACTCCTGTTCCTTGATGGTGAGCATGTCGGTCATGGGGTCGATGTGTCTTCTCCAACCCATTCTGTCGATATAGTAACCGTCACCCAAGACCTCCAAACAACCGTCGGGATAATTGGGCTGAGGTGATTTCAAACCTTCTGAGACGTTTCCGTTGACGTATCCTTTGGTGAATCCACGTTCAAGTCTTTCGGGGTGTGCTTGATTGTAGTCGTGGTAGTAACCCTTACGATGACGGTCTTTCTTCTTGGATTTCTTCTTGGACTTGGGTTTTTCGAAAGTTTCTGAAGTTCCTTTCTGTTCCTCCCATCTTTTCTTCCAATACTCGTGACGGTCGGGAGTGGTGGAGGACTCTTTCTGTTCCCTCCACCTCTTTGCCCAATATTCGTGTCTGTCGGTTGCCATAGTCTTAATTATTGTATATTGTTAGTGAGTTACTTTCTTTACTAGGTCTGAATGGGACACACTCTTCAAGATAGGTTGTTCTTACCACTGTCGTGTAACGGACCACATAGGTGAAAATTGTGTTGACACCACATATTTTGAGAGCCATCTTTCTTGCTGCTTCGACACTCTTGTACTTCTTTGCAAGTCTTAATTCACTCGTATAGTTTGGTACAACCTTTGATGATTCCGTCCAGAAGTATTCTTCTCCGTCTTTCTTCAACTTGATGACGTAGAACTCTTTTGTGACTTTGGTCACGTCTTCATCTTCTCTGTGTGCTTCCATAACTTTATTTTCTTTTCTTTGATTGTTGTTCGTAAAGTTCTTCTCTGATGATTGATGTGATGGCAAATATCACCATACTCACAAGTCCGACAATCCTTTCTGTTTTGGTTAGTCCGGCACCGAGTAGTCCAGACATACCGACACTGAATGATATGATGATTATCCAAGTCAAGATTGCTTCCCTCTTATCTGCAAACACTTTCATCGTTTTAGTTCATTACGTTTCCAATGATGACAACTTTGTCATAGTTTTCGAAAAGAAATTCGTCCAAGGTGTCGAATCTGCTGCCGACAAACCAACCACCCGGTTCCTCGTAGAAGACATTTCCATATTCTGTTATGTTTCCGTCATTCTGAAGTAGTCCGAGAGTATCTCCCTCGTAGATTTTATGTCCGGAACAAACCTCTCCGTTGTCGTCTTTGGTGTTGGCGTGATAATCGGTGGCATACTCCAATGTATGGATATCGATTTCTTCAATCGAGATTGAACGTCCCTCCGAATCATACTCAGAGCATTGGTCGATACCGTATTTTTGCTCCTCACCCTTCGGAGTCCACAGTTCGATGAGATATCCGTAAAACCATTGATTGGTTCTAATACTCTTTGCTCTGCAAGTCTGGATTTTCATAGGAAGGAATCTTTTTTATTGTTTCACATAGATGATAACCCTGTCGTCCTCAAATTCTGCATCACACATCATCGCCCAGGCACGATATTCATTGTCCCATTGTTTCATTTCGGCGGGGGTTGCATCGCCTTGCACATACCCATCTGCTTCCATACATTCGATGATGTTATTGATGGCGTTTTCCTCGTTTCCTTCTGTTGTGAGTCCAACGGGTATTTCTGTGGTCTCACCAAGAGTTCTTTTAAAGATTTCAAGTTGTTTCATTTTCGAAAATTTTTATGTGTTAGTAACTTATTTGTTTGCTGCTGCACTACGGAGTTTCTCCATAGCTGAATTGTACAGTCTATTCACCGTGTAGATAGTTATTTTGAGCTCTTCGGCAATATCCTTGTCGTTCTTCTCATATTCCTCACCAATGCCGAATTTCATACATACAATCTTTCTCTCACGAGAAGTGAGTACCGAAAGATAAAGTTGAATCTCTTTATTCTTGTCTTCCTCGACAAGATTTTTGTCTGCTCTGTCACCACCGTCGATTGTGTCGGCAAGGGTGGATTCGTTGGTGTTGTTGTTCCCATCAAAACTGATGGGGGTGCTCATCGAGAGGATATTTGTTTCAGTTGCAAAGACGGTTGCAACCATCTCTGGAGTAAGACCTGCCATTTTGGCGATGTCTTCGGTTGAGAGTCCGAAAGTGTCTCCGTTGAGTTTGTCGATGACCTTCCTCACCTTTTGGGCGGCGATGGTCACGTCGTGGCTCCTACGAACCAAGTGACCCTCTGTCTCGATGGCGTCGACGATGGCTTTACGGATGTACCACACAGCGTAGGTGTTGAAACGGTTCTGCTTGTAGTAGTCTTCGTGAGCCACGTATGCACGGGCGGCTTCAAGAAGACCCATGTTCCCATTCTGGATAAGGTCGTCCAGTTCGAGACCGAGGTGCATGAAGTGGCGTGCTGACTTCACAACCAAAAGGAGATTGTGATTGACAAAGTTGTCGAAACTATTCTTGCTTTTCCTGGCGAGTTCGACTGCCTCAATCTCTTCTTCACGAGTGAAGGCGGGATACTTACGTATAACGCTAATATATGTGTTATATATGTCACCCATCTGCTCGAATGATGAGGCGTTGTTAAGATGTCCGTTATTCAAATTAACTCTTTTCATTTTTTTAAGATTTTAAAAGTTCAACTTTATATTATTTCACATTCTACATCAATGATGGTCTCGGGGTCGTAGGGAAGTTTTTCACCCGGCATATAGATGGTGTATATTGTCTGGGCTTCAAGTTTCTTTCCCTCTCCTTTGAGAGCGGCCTTGATGATGATTCCGATGATTCTTAATAAAGTTTTCATGTTTTTATCTTTTTAATTTCTGATGCAAAGATACGAACTTTTTTTGAATTACCAAACTTTTTTTTCAAAAAAATTTTATTTTTTTCGTAACTGCTTGATTTTGTGTAATAAAAAAATGAAAAAAATTTTAATCAGAATAAAAAATCCCTTGCAAAATTAGATTTTTACAAAGGATTTTTTAGAATTTATGCATTGTTGTCGTAGAATATTTCGACCTTATCTCTTTTGTTGTCTTGTGGTTTGATGGTGGCGTATCCTATACGTTTCATCTTAACTGGGCACGTAATCCACTTCTCTTTCGTGTCTTTCACATCCGGAACCTCGTCTTCGGTGGGTTTGAAGATGTGTTTAGAAATCTTTTTTCTTCCATGTTGTACTGGTTCGTACAACCAAGCGAAAGCACTTGAACCGGACCCATAATACGATAGGGCTTTGAAACAACCGGTGACAGAAGTTGACACACAGACTCTTTTTGTCTTTTCGTCTTCACCCTCGATAGTGTTGTCCGGAACACGTGGATAGAATATGGTGTTATCATCCCACTTTAAAAAAGATAAGTGATAGAGTTTCACTGTTTTACTTAGCTTATACCTTCTCATGTTTTTAATTTTCGAAAATAACTGAGATTTCTTTCAAACATCTGACGGGTTGTCCGTTCTTGGTTCCGGGATTCCACTTGGGCATGCTATTGATTACTTGTATTGCTGCATCACCACATCCGGCTCCGATGTCTTGCAGTACCTTGACGCCTGAAATTGTTCCGTCCTTTTCGACTATTACCGATACGATGACTTCACCCGATATGTTATATTGTCTAGCGAGGGGTGGATACTCGAGATTAGACTTGATGAACTTTTTCAAGGCAACCTTCCCTCCGACAAATGTTGGATACTTGTCTGGGTTCTGACAGATTTCGTCTTTCGAAAAAAACGAAGAATCTTTTTCAACAACCATAGAGTCTGACGGACTTGTGTATTCCATCTCGATAGAATCACTTTTGGACATCTTTTCTACCATATCCGTTTTGAACCTGTTTTTCTTGTAGATGAAAAACTCACCGAGGTAGTACAAGTCACTATTATACATCCATATCTTTTCGAACTTTGACGAAGATAGTTCTATACACGTGTCTGCATCCTCCAAGTATGGGTATTCCTTATTGGCAACAGAAGACGGTACCGGAGTTATCAACGAGTATCCAATTTTTATATTTACATCACTTTCAATATTATATGATGTAATAATCAAGTATTTACGGAACTCTCCGAACTCACCGCTTTCGTCGGACGAGACATAGTTGGCGATAGTTCTGCACATCAACACCGATGGCCGTTTTTCATAATCTATTGTTGAAAATTTGAATCCGGCATCCTTGGCGAATGATATACTCTTTGTCATAGTGTCGGCGAACTTGTGTTGCAACTCCCTCCAATTATCTTCTGATTTATACCAGTCGATATTGCCTTGTTCGTATTTACATTTATAGTACTCGTCGAGAAAGTTGATTATAGTTTCCCGTTTCATTTCATCCATGTACTCCTCATTCGTCATACATGACGAACAAAGAATAGAAATAAGCATTGATACTAAAAAAATCCTTTTCATTTTATTTTATGTTTAAAGTGATTGACAAACCGACAAAACATTTTACTTGTTTTCCATTCACCGAACCGGGATTCCACTTGGGCATCGACTCTATAATTTTTTTGAAATTCTCTCCATATCCTCCACAGTCCTTGATGACATTGACGTTGAAAACCTTTCCGTCCTTGTCGACAAAGAATCCGATATAAATGTCTCCGGACGTTTTCACTTTCGGCTCGATTGACGAACTTTGCTCTTTAAGATATTCAAACAATGAGTCGAAGTAGTCACCATATTGTGGAGCTTCCTTTATGGACACATACCAGTCTTCTTCTTTGATGAAAGGTTTGAGAGATTCCTCATACTCTTCCATAGAAAATATCTTTCCACTGATGTCTTCGACTGCTGTCACCGTGAGATTGTTGGTGGAGTCTTTAGTCGTTTGTGTGTTGTCTTGACTATTTCCATCTCTCCATCCAATATTTAAATCGGTGAAATCCAAATCCAGCATAGACGTTTTATCAGCAAAAATGTATGTACCCAATCGGAGTATAGTTACGGACTTATGACAATTACAATTTGAATCTATCCAATTTTCTATTTCCAAATTAGATACTTTGTTTTCAACACAAGTGTCTCTGTATATGTATGGAATATGTTTAAATTTTCTTTTTTTAAATTCAGCTGCCGGTGTAAGGGATATTATATTGTAACTCACCATAAGTGAGTTTTTACCGTCTGGCGTTAGGTTCTTCATTCTAATTCTTGAGTGAATTTCAAATTGTA